>Ga0326727_10016500_pt1 | contig 15570 bp, 16 predicted proteins | sample MB2enrmetagenome_FD_207643 | JGI IMG/M metagenome (GOLD analysis project Ga0326727, IMG submission 207643) | Lab enriched peat soil microbial communities from McLean, Ithaca, NY, United States - MB29MY | ecosystem: Environmental > Terrestrial > Soil > Wetlands > Peat | place: USA: New York... | reverse complement strand
CCCCGCCACATCCACCACGCTTACGTCGCCGATTTGCCGAGTAGTCAACTTTACGCTCACTGAATATTCCTCCAGGCTGAAAGCTTTCGATTCTATTTAGATGCCATGTACTTGACCAAAGTTACCTCGGTGCCCACAGGCTCCAGGCGCCGGATTTGAAACTCATCCATGAACGAGCGAATGAGAAAGATACCGCGTCCCGAAGCGCGCATCAGGTTCTCCTGCAACCGCGGGTCGGGGAGGTGCGAAAAATCGAACCCGTCGCCCTCGTCCGCGATTCGCACCGTGAACCGCTCCCTGTCGCTCGCCACCGAGAACCGCACCTTCTTGTTCGCGTTATACCGGTTGCCGTGTGCCACCGCGTTCACCATCGATTCCCGCACGGCCATTCCGATCTTCATCAGGGCGTCTTCGTCGAAACCCGCCCGTTGAGCGACGCCCACCGCCAGCTCCTCGGCGCTATCCACGCTCCCCAGGGTGGAATCCAGAAACCGTTCTACAGTTTCCGGTGTCTGGCGCGCGTCTTCCCCCATACACAGAACGGCCAGAATGCGTGGCCAAAGCGAATCGTCAGAATAAATTACCGGCGTTGCAAAAGTCAAGAAGCATCCCGACCGCAATCCCCTCTTTGGGTGCTGCCCACCCGATTGTAATCCATTACACCGCGGCTTGGAGCAACCCCAGACTGTCACCACTGCCGGGAAACTGCATCTTTGGGAATGGAAGCCATTATGGAAGTCCTGATTCAGCATCTCGGAGGCGTCGGGTTCGAAGCCAGCACGCGGGGTCACCGCGTGCTGTGCGACCAGCCGCCCGATAACGGCGGAAGGGATAGCGGCATGACGCCGCCGGAGTACCTGCTCGTCGCGCTGGGGACATGCGCGGGGTTCTACGCCGCGCAGTACCTGAAGACCAGATCTCTGCCCGCCCAGGGCCTGGAGGTCAAGGTGACCGCGGAGAAAGCCGCGCACCCGGCGCGGCTGGGAAGGATCCGGATTGAGGTGACTGTGCCGGCCCTGGATCCGCACCAGGAAGCCGGGATCTTGCGGGCCGTAAAGGCGTGCCTGGTCCACAACACGCTCCTGAATACCCCCGAGATCGAAACCGTGGTGAATGCCGCCGTGGAAGCCTGCGCCGGCTGAGGGCTGCCGCGCGGGCTGCGCCCCGAGGCGCGTTACAATCGGGGCGTGGACCAGCAAGGCGAGACCGAGCTTGCGCGCGCGCTCGTGGCCGGCGAGCCGGAAGCCTTCGAGAAATTCGTCGGCCATTTCCGATCCAAGGTGTTCCACTACAGTTGGCTCATGTGCGGCCGGCCGGAGGACGCCGAAGAGGTCGCGCAGGAAACGCTGCTCAAGGTCTTCGAAAATCTCGGCCAGCTTCGGGAGCCGGAGCGCGTACGGTCCTGGGTTTTCCGCATCGCCAAGAACGCCTGCCTCATGCAGCGCCGCAAGAGCGTCTTTGCGCCGGCCCACGAGCTTTCGCTCGACGAACTCGCGCCCGCTGAAGAACTGGCCGATGGCGCGCGCCCGCCGGACCTCGACCTTCTGCGCTCCGAGTTGCGCAATGTCCTCGATCGCGTCGTCGCGGATCTTCCGCCCGCTTATCGCGCCGTGGTGTTGCTGCGCGACATCGAAGAACTCTCCACGGAAGAGACCGCCCAAATCCTGGATCTGACCACCGATGTCGTAAAAACCCGGCTGCACCGCGGCAGGCTTGCCATGCGGCAAACGCTCGATTGCTATCTCCACAACCACTGCCTGGAAGACCAGCCCAGCCCCAATCCGGCCGCTTTGAGCCCGGAAGAGCGCGCGGAGATGTATTCCATGTGGCGGAGCAAGGCCGCAGCGCACCTATAAGGCGGGTTACAAGGGCAACTGTCTCAACAGGCTGGGGAACGTCGCTTGGATAAACTGGACGCCCATGGCCGTGGCGGCGCCGGTGTCGTTGTCATGGACCGGCACCACGATCTTCACCAGCGCGGTATCGCTGCGGCGGTAGCGAATGGAATCCACCACCAGCCAGAACTTCGCCCAATACTCACTGGCGATAATGCGGTTGTGGGTCTGGTACCAGTACAACACCACGCTCTTGTCGTCTCCGTGCTGCACCACAAACCGGTTCGTCACAATGGGCGCGTTCCAGCCGGGAACCTCGATGGTCTGCCTCCCGGTTTCCACGGGCTCCCATCCCGAACCAGGCAGGCAGTTCTTCGGAGAGTGCGGCGCCTGGCTATACCGCTGCGTCTTGAAGTATGCAATAAACAGGAAGGCGTAGTCGGTTCGGGAGGGGTTGACGTACACCCGGTTCAGCGTGTCGTCGGCTTTCAAAACGTCCTGGACATCCTTCTCGATCGGCACATCCCGCGCCGTTGTCCATCCGCCGAAGGCGGTCGGAAAAAGCCCCAGCGGCGAGATCAGAGGCGCCCGCTCGGCGCGCGAGGCGATGGCGTAAAACGCGGCAACCTGAAGCAGCAGCACCGCCGTCAAGACCCGCGCATATAGGTTCCCCGGAAAACTCATGACTTTCTCCTGGCCTCCAGGTAATTGGAACCGCGCGCGATCAATTGGTGGAAGAGAATCAGAATCCCCAACGCCACCATGAAAATGACCCAGCCTTCAGCTTCGTGGAAAAACCCTTCGGCCGCGTCCGGCTTCACCTGGGTCAGTATCCCGGTTATGGTGACGCGGCTGCTGTTCGCCACAATGGCAATCGGGACGGTGGAGAGAAACAGCACCACGCGAATCCACGTCTTCTTCTCGAAGAAGTATCCGTAAACCAGCGATAGGAAGGTCAGCGAAAGCAGCGACCGGATACCGCTGCACGCTTCCACCACCGAGAGCCGCTGGTTGGGCAGCTCCAGGATGTTGCCTTCGCGCAGGACCGGGACGGAAAGCAACGTGAGCGCGCCATCCGCCAGGCGGCTGGCCAGAAGCTGCAGCGGAAACGTGATTTGGTTATAGATCACGGCGTCAATCGGCACCATGAAGAACAACAGGAATAGCGGGAACGCCAGCTTCTTGAGCATCAAGTCGCCGCCCAGCAGCCAGACGACGCCAATCAGCAGAATCACGAAAGACGTGCGCGCCAGGAACAACTCCACGCCCAGGGTGCCGATCATCAGTTGGACCCCGGCAAATACGACCACGACCAATCCCCACCAGTTCGGTTGGGGCTTGATGGCCAGCAATTCGTCGCGCTTCCGCCAGACGATATACCCGGCGATGACGGGGACGAAGAAACCGTGGCCCATGTCCGGATCCGTGCCCCATTGCTTAACCAGGGACGCCAAGACCGGCGCGTAGCACGCCATCGCCAGCAGGCCGAACCAGACAATCTGGCCCCACGGCAATTGAGGCTTCCGCACGGTTTCCGGAGCCGCAGTCATAAGAGTGCCACCCGATACATGATAGCAGCGCCGCGCGTGGCTGTGTCATTTCACTTACGGGTCGCGATTTTCTACCATTGCGCGGACGAGTTCAACCAGTTCCGCGATCGCCCGATCCGGCAGTTGGTCGTGCGTCAGGCTTTCGCATATGGCGGCGACATCCAGCGCTCGCGCGAGCCGCCGCCAATCCCGCGGCAAGGCGCCGCCGGCGTGCAAATAGCCGGCCGAAAAATGCGGCTCGGCGAGAGGGTGCGCGGCGCGCTCGTAGCGGAGGAAGTTGCCAAGGTCGCCCAGCGGAGAGCCGGAAACGGCGAACTCCCAATCGAGCACGGCCACCACGGACCACCGGCCGGCGAGGCATCGCACCAGCAGGTTGCGTCCGTTGAAGTCGCCGTGGACCAGCCGCGCTTCCTCATCCAGACGCGCCAGTTGCGGCGCCCATTGCCACACCAGACCGCTGGCGCCATGGCGCAGATCCGCCGGCATGCGCCGTTCGAGGCGGCTCGACGCGAGACACAGATCCACGAATCGCGGCATGGGGTCCTTCCCTTCCAGCAACGGCGCCGTGACGGCCGGCCCTGGACCAAGCCATCCCGGCCTGGCGAAGGCGACGCGACCAATCGCCGCCAGAGTTTCTCCCGCGGAATAGGCCGCCTCCGCCGCCGCGCCCGCATCGCCGCGGCGTCTCAGGTCGCGGAGACTGACGCCTTCGATATAGCGCGCCAGGGTAAACGGCGGCAAGTCCTCCAGTCCGCACGGCTCCGCGTGGATCACCTCCGGCACGGGAACCGAGCCGCCGGCCAGCCGAAGCAGGTCCAGTTCCTTCCGGCACAGCGAGGCATCGTGCTCGTAGATACGGAGGACTACCGGCTCGGGTTGGCCGTGGAGGCGCAGCTTGAAGTTGGCATTGCGCAGACCATCGCCGAGCGGCTGCATTTCGACGACGCGGCAGCGCGGAAATGCCGTATGAACCATCCGATCCAGGATTTCCGGGGCCAGCGTGCGGCGCGGCTCCCACCGGGTCCAGCGAGCTTCATGGGGAGCGCCGGGCAGCATACCACTCCATGATCGCAGGCCGGCGCCGGCAAGATATCCATTGAGATTTAGAGGGCATCTGTGCGTTTCTTAACGTTAATTACCGAAACGAAATCCGCTGGCCGGCGTTTATGTAAATGTATGCGCTCATTGCATCTGTCTCTTCTTTTCCTGGCCTGCGCCGCTTTTCTGGCCGCGCAATCCCGTCCCGCCCTTAGCGGCCGCACCATTGACGAAAGCCGCCGGCTCTCTCTGGCCGGCAATACACGTCCCGAAGCCACGGCTCAGAACGATCGGGGCGCCGTGGCCGGCGATTTCCCCATGGAGCACATGATCCTGCAGTTGGCGCGCTCCGCCGCCGATGAACAGGCCGTCAGGCAATACATCGACAGCCTGCACGATCCCGCTTCGCCGAACTACCACCACTGGATGACGGCGAGTGAATTCGGAGCGGCTTTTGGAGCGGCCGAGGCCGACCGCGCGGCCGTCGCCCAATGGCTGGAATCCCACGGTTTTACCGTCAATTCGATTGCGCCCGGTGGCATGACGATCGACTTTTCCGGCTCTGCCGCGCAGGTGCTGGAAGCCTTCCACACCGAGATTCATTATCTGGACGTAAATGGTGTCCGGCACATCGCCAACATGAGCGATCCCGAGATTCCCGAGGCGCTGGCTCCGGCTGTGGCCGGTATCGTTTCTCTGCACGATTTTTCCCCGCGTCCGCGGAGACGCGCTCATGCCGATTACACCTTCACTTCGGGCACGAGCACCTATCAAGCCGTGACCCCGGGCGACCTCGCGACGATTTACGATCTGACCCCCTTGTTTTCGGCGGGCATTACGGGCAAGGGCCAGACGATTGCCGTCATCGAGGATTCCGATCTCTACAAGTCCTCCGACTGGAACACATTCCGCTCCACCTTTGGTCTGACGAGCAGCTACCCTTCCGGCAGCCTGACCTCGGTTCACCCCGCTCCCGCTGCGGGCGCCAATAACTGTAGCGCGCCGGGCGTCGTCGCCGGCGACGATGGCGAAGCCATTCTGGATGCGGAATGGGCCAGCGCCGCGGCGCCGAATGCGGCCATCGAAGTGGTGGCCTGCGCCAGCACTCGCGCCACCTTTGGCGGCCTGATCGCCCTGCAAAACCTCGTCAACGGCAAGACTCCTCCCTCCATCGTGAGCATCAGCTACGGCGAATGCGAGGCGGAAAACGGCGCGGCTTCGAACAACGCCTTCAACGCCATCTATCAGCAGGCGGCAGGGGAAGGCATCTCTGTCTTCGTAGCCGCCGGGGATGAGGGCGCGGCAAGCTGTGATGCGGGCGCACAGGGCGCCACCCACGGCATCGGCGTCAGCGCCTGGGCTTCGACTCCCTACAACGTAGCCGTGGGCGGCACCGATTTTGGAGACACCCTGGCGAATTCCAACAGCGAATACTGGAACACTACGAACACCTCTACATTCGCTTCCGCTAAGAGCTACATCCCCGAGATTCCCTGGAACGATTCCTGCGCCAGCGGGCTGATCGCCTGGCATTTTGGCTATAGCACGGTCTACGGCTCGGCCGGCTTCTGCGGCAGTTCCACGGCGAAAGACGACGGCCTCCTCGAGGTAGTCGCCGGGAGCGGCGGGCCGAGTGGCTGCGCAACCGGTTCTCCGGCATCCACCGGCGTGGTCGGCGGCACTTGCCAAGGTTACCCGAAACCCTCCTTTCAGGCCGGTTTCGCGGGTATTCCCAACGACGGTGTACGGGATATCCCCGATGTGTCTCTGTTCGCCGCCAACGGTCTTTGGGGCCATTATTACGTCGATTGCTGGTCCGACCTACGCAACGGCGGCGCTTCCTGCGCGGGTGCTCCCAGCACCTGGGATGGCGGCGGCGGTACGTCTTACTCCTCGCCGATTTTTGCCGGCATTCAGGCGCTGGTGAATCAGAATAACGGCAGGCAGGGCAATCCGAACTCCGTATATTACACACTGGCAGCGACGGTTCCTGGCGGCATCTTCCACCAAGTGACGCAGGGCGATATCGACGTGAACTGCGGCGGCACAACGGCTTGCTTCGGCGCGACCCAAAGTACGCCGGCTGCTGGTGGCAGAGGTTCACGCGGAGGCTTCAGCTCGAGTGTCAGCTACAACGGCGCGCTTTCCACCTCAACCACTACTCTCGAGCCGGCTTACCCCGTGGGGGCCCCTTGGAATTTCGCGACGGGTCTGGGTTCGGTGGACGCATACAAACTGGTCACCAACTGGATTTCGGGACGATAACAAGCGGGGCGGCGATGCTCGCTTACAAAAAATGGGACTTCCGGCTCCCGTGTGCATGTTCACGGTTCCCAGTTGCGATTTTGGAACTCCGATGCCCCTCATGAGTTAAATAAGATAGGAGGTCTTTTGCGACCAGATGCTCGACTCAGCCCGCCGATCGCCGTCCGAGTTATTGCACGCCTCGACTGACGTGATCGTCGCCGCCATTGCCGGCGGCCTGGTCCTCGTGGTTTTCTATCCGCTTACATTGTGCGCAGCGGCGGTGAAGGGCTTACTGGCGATTCTGAGGCTGCGGCCTTCACCATCCCGCAATTTTGTCATCGATAAAGGCCCATTCCAGCTAAGTCATTAGCTCTAAAGAACTAATCGGGGATAGCCCGAATGGGTCTGTAACATGGCGTTTTTTGAAACTTTCTTTAATCTGAAGGCATCTTTCAAGCCAAAGAGTGTTTGCCGAAGGAGAGAGGCTCGAACAAAGAGTTTGCTCCAGGGGGGTTCGCTTCGCTGCGTACCCCGCCACGCTGAATTGCACGCGGGTTCGCTCGCGTCGTATTGTTTTTTCGAGGGGTCGGGCGCGTAATGGATGGCGCCCGCCGGCCTGCACAAACAAGGAGGGAATCGCATCATGAACCGCAGAGAAATGTTGACGCTTCCCGCGGTGGCTCTAGTGGCACGCCAGGGATTCGCGCAAGTCGCACCGATATCTCAGAGTAGCTCTCAACCGACCGGGCAGCACGTATCGCACAAAGTCCTGCTCAAGTACAGTCGCCCCAAGGCGATCGCCAAGGTCCCCAAGTCCGCAGCCAAAACCACCAAGTATCTCAATTCGCTCAACACGCTGCTGGGGCTCACTTCCTCTCAGCAACAGCAAGCTTCGACCATCTTCACCGCGGCCGCGACGGCGCACACCGTGATCCGGACCAATCTGAAGGCCGCACGGCAAAGTCTTACCACGGCCATCATGAACAACGACAGTGGCGGGATCGGGCAGGCGTCCATGGCGATTGGGAGCCTGACAGCCCAGTTGACCGCCGCTGGCGCCAATGCCAATGCCGCGTTTTTCCAGATTCTCACAACCGATCAGAAGAACAGGCTGTCGCTGACGCAGTTCAAGAGCTGATCGGCGAGAGGAGAGCTACATGTTTACATGTTGGAGTGTGCCCATAAGGAAGTGTGTCGGCTTCTGTCTCGGAAGCCGCGGCTTTGCGCTTTTGGCCGGCGTCGTAGTGGCAACGTGCGCCACTGCGTTCGCGCAGGTCCAGGCTAACCCGTTCCTCGACGACACCACCGTGCAGGCAATCAATCTCACGATGGACCCCAACGATTGGGCGACGCTACAGCAGAACTACCTGCTGGATACCTACTATCATGCGACCTTCACCTGGAACGGGATCTCCGAGAATATCGGCATCCGCTCGCACGGCGGGGGCAGCCGCAGTCCCATCAAGCCCAACCTGGATCTCAATTTCGCCCACTACACCAAGACCCAGACCTTTCTCGGCCTGCCCTTTGTCCTCCTCAAGGCGAACAATGAAGACCCGTCCAACATGTGTGAATGGCTCTCCATGAAGCTGTATCGAAAAATGGGAATCCCGGCTCCCCGCGAAGCGCCCGCCCAGGTGTTTGTCAATGGCCAACTCCTGGGCTTCTATTACATTGTCGAGCACCTCGACGAGACCTTTCTGCAACGGGACTTCGGAGAGTCCGGCGGATATCTCTACGAGTGGCAATCGGCGAACGATTACGACTTCGAGAATCTGGGGACCGACCCGACCTTATACTCTCAGTTTCTCGATTTGAAAACCAGTCAGGCCGCGCCGGATCTGCAGACGTTCGACAACCTGGTGCAGGTGATCAACCAGCCGGCGAGCGCCACCTTTACGGACGACGCATTCATCGCCGCTCTCTCCCAGTATCTCGACCCGAAGCAGTTCCTGACCTATGGGGCCACCGAACAGGTGCTGGCCGGCACCGATAGCCTGATCGGCGGCCAGCAGGGGATGAACAATTTCGACCTCTATCAGTTTCAGGGCACGACCGTCTACTACTTCATTCCCTGGGACAAGGACTCGACAGTTTACGACTGGACCAGGGATATCATGTACGGGATCTCCAATGGCCCCACCATCAACCTGCTGGCGCAGCGTCTCTTTGCGATCCCGCAATACCAGCAGGTTTACCTGAACGCGGCAGTCAACGCGGCAAACTTGATGGGCGGCACGGGCGGCTGGGCGGATTCGGAGATCACCCGCGAATACGGAGTGATTCAGGCCGCCGCCCTCGACGATCCCAACAAGCAGTGCATGCTCGCCGGAGTTCTGATTCCCTGCGGTAATGAGGATTTTGAGAATGGCGTTCTGCGGATACACACATTTCTGGCATCCCGGTCGAGCCTGGTGCTCTCCGAGGCTGCCAGTGACGGGCTGGTAGCCTCCACTGGCGGCCCCCAGATCGCGGGGGTTTCCGCGCTGGGCGGCGTGCAGGCACTTTCTCCCGGCGCACTGGCGACGGTCACCGGGACGAATCTGGCTCCGGCGGCCCAGGCCGCCGGGGTGCCGCTGCCGCGCGTGCTCGGCAACGCGTTCGTATCGGTCGAAGGAGTGCGCGCCCCGCTGCTTTCGACGGCGGCCGGCAGCATGGAGTTCGAAGTGCCGGGCGATATCCCGGTGGGCGACGCCTCGATCGTGGTTTCGTCGAACGGCGATCTGAGCGGCACGGTGGACATGGCCGTCGAAGCCTCGACACCCGCTATTTGGGCTGCGGTGCACGGCGATGGCTCGGCGGTATCGGCGGCGGACCCTGCCGTTGCCGGGGAGGCCATCTCGCTGTATGCCACCGGACTCGGCGCGGTGAACGCCAATCTGCCGCTCGGCGCCGCCGGGCCTGCCGATCCAGTGATCGCAACGGCCGCATTGCCGCAGATCCTCCTCGGCGGGGTGCCGTTGACGGTCACTTTCTCCGGGCTGGCGCCCGGGTACGTGGGACTGTATCAAGTCAACGCATCGGTCCCTTCCGCCCCGCCACAAGGCGGCTTCACCGGGCCGCTCACGCTCGTGGATAACGGACAGGCGGCGTCCTGGCAGCCGGCTCTGAAATAGCGGTTGGCCATTTTCACTCGCACGGCCGGCGCACTCGCGGTGGAAGAGGCCGGCGCCGCCGGTCATAGCCTATTTTTCCAGCGGCAGCCCCGATTCCTTCAGCGCGCGTCGGCCCGATGTTCCAGTTGATGACCGATGGGCCGGATGCTCAGTTCGCTTTTCGACGAGCGGAACACACCCTCGATCTGAGTCAGTTGCACGTAGCGCGTCCACAACACCGCAGGATCTTCGCCGGTGAGGTTGCTGCGCAGCAGATAGTGGCCATCGCGTTGTCCGGTGGCTTTCAGCTTGGCCTTGTCCACCTGAAACGAGAAGGTCTCGCGAGTGACCGCCTGGCCCACCGGCGGCATCTGAATCTTCACGAACCCGAAAGCCCGGCCGGCTTCTTTCTTAGCGGCGCCGAGTTCGTCTTCGTCGAAGACCTCCAACGACCTGCGCCATGCAGCTTGCTGCTGGTCGTTGATCTCGCCCAGATACAACACCGTCCGCTGCACGGTCCTGGAACCAGGCAGCCGGCGATTCTCCACCACGCTGAAGTAGCGGTGAGCCTTGCCATCCTTTTTTCGCTCGGTGCTGCGCAGAAACATGGAAGCAGCAGAATGCCAGAAGTCGAGCCGAAAGAAAAGAGGGTAGGTCTTCACCCAGGCCATTTTCGGCCTTTTTGGAGGTGTCGCTGTTGCAGGCAAACCAAATATAGTTCGGCCGAGCCGCAAAAACTCATCGAAGTGCGAAAGTCAGGCTAGAAGAATCGATGCCCACGCACTGCTCGCCGAGTTCGTCGAGTTCGTGGACCCTACGGAAGGGCACGTCGTGCCAAGTGAGGAAGCCCTTGAGTGCCTTCTCCGCTGCCTGCTGGGAGTGAAAGAGCCCTCCTTCCGGGTCTGGCGGGTCGGCGGCAAGCAGAAGATCGACGCGGCGCAAGTCCTGAGCGGCTTTGGCAAGCCATGCTCTCGCATCGGCGGCTCGGACCGGATCAGGCGGCATGCAATAGCTTGCCCTCTCGCACGATGGCGGATGGAAGAGACGCCTTGAGATGGAGGCGCTTCTCGAACTCGCTTCGCGTCCACACCAAAATGTCCTTGGCAATGCCCAATCCGCGAAGCGCTCGATAGGCGAGGTCGCACTCCTGCATCTCCCGTGGGGCTTCGTCCGGAACGACAACCATAATGTCGTAGTCGCTATCCGGACCAGCATCTCCCCGGGCCACGGAACCAAAGAGGTAGATGTACGCCGGCCGGTATGCTTCCACGAGGCGGCGCACAACCTCACTCAGAACCGGATCGCCGGCCGTTGGAATCCCGAAGATGCCGGCATTCTGGATCGCCATAGCTAGCCTTCACCAGTTTGCCACAGCGGAGGCGGCGCTATACTGGAAGTACGATGCAGGACAGGATGGATGAGATCGTTCAGAAGTATTCCCGGCTGGGACACCCTTCCGCGGAGGAGTTGGTCGCTGCACAGGGGCTGACTTTCCCCCGTGATCCCACGGATTTGCTTGGCAACTTCTGGCCCGAGGAAGAATCCATCGACGATTTCCTGGCAGAGATGCGAGCATGGCGTGGGTGCGCAAGGACTGATCCGGCCGCATGAAGCCCATCGTCCTCGACACGGATGTCGTATCGTTTCTCTTCAAAGCCGACACCCGCGCACAGATGTACCTGCCACAACTTCAAGACCGGCAATGGTTCATCTCCTTCATGACCGAGGCTGAGTTGGAACAGTGGGCTCTCTTGGCGAATTGGAGCGAAAAGCGCGTGGTGTGGCTGCGATTGTTTCTCAGCCGCTTCGTGGTTGTGCCTTCATCGCATGACCTCGTTCTGAGATGGGCGGAGGCGATGGTCGCCGCTCGAAGAAACGGCTGGCGTATTGAAACCGCGGACGCATGGATTGCGGCGACGGCCCTACTCTACGATGCTCCGCTGCTGACCCACAACAAGGCCGATTATCTTGGTGTTCCGGGACTGCGGTTCGGCTGAAATCCGAATCGTGGATGAATCCGCGGGGCGGCCGCCGACGTGGCGCCCGACGGCTTCGCCCACCCTGTATTCCGAGCCGGATTCGGGCTGTCCGTCCCGCCGCCCGGCGCCGTGCCGCGCTCTCGGGTCGCGGTTCGCGCAAGCCGGTTTCGGGCCATCCGGGCGGCAGCCGGGCGATTCAGTTTGCATCGCTCACCCCCGCGCAAGCCGATTGTTATGACCGGGCCAGGGTCTCAGCCGTGGAAGCCATCGAGAGACGCCTCGGCAGAAAGCTTCGTATTCCGCTCCAAAAGTCGCCCGCAAAGTCGGTTCTTCGTAAGCCACCACGAACAAGTGGAAGCACAATCCGACGAACGCGCCATACCCAAGGAGGCGCATGTTTGCGAGAATCAGGCCTTGGCCCACAATGACGGCGATCACGGCGACGTACATTGGATTTCGAACATAACGGTACCATCCCGTGATGACGAGATGACGCGTCGGAAAAACAGGCGCGGGCGTACCTAGCCCTTGGATGGCAAAACGGGCAAATGAATCGATTAGGACCATAGTTCCCGCGGCGAGCAGCACGCCTCCAATAACCCGTAGAGGGAGCCGCCAAATCGCAGGGCTTTCAAGACGCCACCGAGAGATCCACCAAGGCACGAGACCGGCCACAGTGCCTGGGGCAAGCACGAAAAAGAGCGCAGATCCAAGGATTACAAGGACTCGCCTCATGTGGCTCCTACACTGTATCAGCAGATACGACGCAACCGTGCCGAGAGTTCCACGGCCTATCCGGCACGCGAGAATCACCTGCCCGGACGGCGCCGTCTTTACCGTCCCGATTCCAGTGGTCTCCGGTTTTGGCGTACCGGGGAGGGGCCGGATGACCCTGGGCAATGGAGCGGCTGGAAAAACGCTTGCAACGGAGGCGGTTCGGTGTATAGTAGGGGAGTTTAGGATGCCGAGATGGAAATTCCGGTTCAACCTTAAGGAGGAATATCCGTGAGAACTGCTGTGCTTACGTCCATGGCGTTGCTGCTCCTTGGTGTGTCCGCGGCGGCAGCGGCCGATATCAGCGGCAAGTGGGCCGCCCAGGTTCCGGGGCCAAATCACCTTCTTTTGGAGCCAACCTTCACCTTCAAGGTGGATGGCGCCAAGCTGACCGGCACTATGACCTTTCCGCTGGGCGACCAGGTTTTCCGCCTGGAGATCACGGAAGGAAAGGCCGGCGGCGATGACGTCTCCTTCGTGGTGGTCGGAAAAATGGGGAACGCGGAGATCAAGTGGAGTTTCACAGGCAAGGTTGCGGGCGACAAGATCGAATTCACGATGGAGATGCAGGGCGGCCCGGGAGGTAGCGCTCCGGGTGAGTATGAGGTTACGGCGAAGAGGGCCGGCTCTTAGCCGCGATTGGGGCCAGCATCGTAAGAAACAGAGGTCACTATGAAAACAAGGCAGCAAATCAGCCGGAGAGAGTTCGTTGGCGCCGGAGTGGCGGCGACCGGCGCGGCGGCTTTCGGGATGACTCCCGCGGCGAGCTCGGCAGTGGAAAGCAGCATCCCGAGTTTTAACGCTCAGATGGAATACCGCCGCTTGGGCAAGACCGGGCTCATGGTCTCGGCTGTCGGCCTTGGCGGCCATTGGAAACGGGTCCAGGCGGTGGTGGGAGGCGGCCCGCGTTACACGGTCGACAGTGCGGACTTCATGAAGAATCGCGCCGACGTGGTGGATCGCTGCATGGCGGTGGGCATCAATCACCTCGACACGGTGGATGGCAACGAAGTACAGGTCTACGCGAAGTTGCTAAAAGGGGAGCGGCGCAAGGGCATGTATTTCGGCTATGGCTGGCCGCAGAAGGAACCCCGGGTTCCGCAATTCCAAAAGGCCAAGGCGCTCATGAAGGGTCTCGACGAGAACCTGCAGGCGACCGGCCTCGAGTACATCGATTGGTGGCGGCTGACCGCGTACGAAAACGGGGGCGAGCACACGTTTCACGAAGCCGAAGAGATGGTTGCCGCGCTCGATCAGGCCAAACGGCAGGGCAAGGCGAGGTTCACCGGCGTGACCTCGCACGACCACCAGTGGCTGAAGATGATGATCGAGCAATACCCTGCCCAGATGGATGTGGTGCTGTTCCCGTACACCTCGGATTCGAAAGTGCTGCCGCAGGACAGCCTGCTCGACACCATCCGGAAATACGATGTCGGTGTGCTCGGGATCAAACCCTTTGCCAGCAACTCGCTTTTCAAGGGCGACGGTTCCGCCGGCAGCCCGTACGCCGAAGAAGATGCCCAGCTTGCGCGCATGGCGGTGCGCTACATTCTGCTGAATCCGGCGATCACCGCGCCGATACCGGGCCTGATCGGCGTTGCCCAGGTGGACAACATGGCGAAAGCGGTGCGGGAGCGGCGGGAACTGGACATGAAGGAATCGGCCGGCCTGCGGCAGGCCAACCAGGAGATGTGGGCGAGGCTGCCGGGAAACTATCAGTGGCTAAAGAAATGGGAGTACGTCTAGCGCACATTTCCGCATACGTCGCCGTGGCGGCTTTCTTCGTTGCGCCAGCCACGGCGGGAGCCGCCGGCAATGATCGCTGTCTGGTTTGCCACGTCAACTTCAAGACCGAGGAACTGGCGGCGAGCCACCTGAAGCAGGACATTGGGTGCGAGCAATGTCACGGCAGCTCCAACGCGCATTGCAGCGATGAAGACAACGTCACGGCGCCCGACAAAATGTACCCCCGGTCCAAGATCGCGGCGTCATGCGCGGAGTGCCATCCGAAACACAAAGAGAGCGTCCCCGCCGGCGATATGAAGGCGAAGGTTTGTACCGACTGCCACGGCAAACACCGTCTCGCGGTCCGTACCCGCGTATGGGACAAGGAGACCGGCAAGCTGGTCAAGGAGAACTGAACCCCGCTAGCCAAACCTGGCCGGCATGTGGTTCGCGCACTGGCGCGACGGCACGTTGCAGGACGCGCCGGCCCGCTGGCCCGGCGGCGCGCCACGCTCTCGCGGGCCAGCGCAAGTCTTTGTCCGACGTGCGCGATCAGCGCTCCGCTATGCCGCTGCCGGCAACCGCGCTCGGTTCCGGCGCGCCCTGAAACTCCGCCAACGTCTGCAACAACACTTCGCGCCGGATGGGCTTCGTCACATATCCATCCATACCCGCCTCCAGACACCGCTCCTTGTATCCACCCATGGCGTGCGCCGTCATGGCGATCACGGGTGTGTGAGCGCCCGTGCTCTTTTCCATCTCCCGAATCGCGGCGGTGGCTTCGAAACCGTCCATTTCCGGCATCTGGACGTCCATCAGGACCACGTCGAACGATCCCGCGGCCGTCATCTGCACCGCCTCCAGTCCGTCTCGCGCCACTTCCACCGTGTGGCCGGCCTTTTTCAGGATGGCGCAGGCCACCTTCTCGTTGACCGCGTTATCTTCGGCCAGCAGGATGTGGAGGCTTCGGCTGCTTGGGCGAATCGCCGGATGCGACCCTCGCGACCTGGTCGTCTTCCCGGGACCGGCCAGACATTTTCCGTTCGACATGGCCCCCGAAATGGCGGCCCGCAACTCCGAGCGGCGAACCGGTTTGGTCAGATAGGCCGCGATCCCCATCTCGCGCGCACGCGCCAGGTCGCCAGGGTTTTCCCCGGAGGTGACCATCAGAACTACCACCTGCTGCGCCGCCGAAGACTCTTGCATCCGCTTGACCAGCCCAAAGCCGTCCGTTTCCGGCATGTGCAGGTCCGTCAGCACTACCCGGAATGGATCACCGCCTTCCGCGCGCGCTTGTATCAGGGCCAGGGCTTGCCCGGCGCTTTCC
>Ga0326727_10016499_pt1 | contig 15572 bp, 14 predicted proteins | sample MB2enrmetagenome_FD_207643 | JGI IMG/M metagenome (GOLD analysis project Ga0326727, IMG submission 207643) | Lab enriched peat soil microbial communities from McLean, Ithaca, NY, United States - MB29MY | ecosystem: Environmental > Terrestrial > Soil > Wetlands > Peat | place: USA: New York... | reverse complement strand
CTCCGCAACAGCCAGGCATGGCAACCTTGATCCCGATGGGTGACCGGTGCGGTTCAGGATAAATGAATCGTAACCACATAAGAAAGAAATAACTGGTGTGGTATCGGAGGTAGATAATCGTCCATGCCGGCGATACGGTAAACTCTGCAAGAGAAAAACGACTCTTGTATTGGGAGAGCTATTTTCTCATTGACAGAACCTTTTAATGGGCGACAGCTTCTTTGATAATCATCGCAAATGATGGGTAAGGGGAAGCGAAGATTACATTTGATACGCACTGATATGGAGTGCCTTGTTGCATAGGTTTCAACCCAAGATCATCACTATTTGACTCCCACCCTTTTGGTCGTTATCATATCAATAGTTGCATTGAATTGTATTGATCATGGGGGCTGAATCACATACAGACATGCCCAAATACTGTGCTGTTTCGAAAGTCAACTTATACGATGGCAGGTAGTCAATAATCTCTTAATGAAACCTATGCATCAATGACTGCTAGTCATACCGTGACTCGTGGAACGAATCCTTCAATTCAACGATTTCCCTCTTATCAATATTACTCTTATGGGGACATTTCTATCGAATTCTCATTGGGACATTATCAAAGAGTCGGGACATTCTCATTGCAGCCTATTGCAAATGGTAAATTGAGCATTATTATAGATAAACTTACTTGGCTCTATTCCAATGTATGTAGTTCGTTGGAAGACTTTTGGGACTGGATTCAAAAGCTGGAGCCTGTAGAGGAAGTCTGCCAAGAAGGCATATGAGCTTTCTTCATATAATCTTCGGATCATGAAGAGAGTACTCGTCGTAGATGATGATACCAACATCCAACAGCTCCTCATGGAAGAGCTGAAAGAGGATGGGTATCATGTTTCAATTGCCTCTAATGGTAATGAGGCACTCTCTATTTTAACGACTGACCCCGGAAGGCCCGACCTTATTATTCTGGATCTTCGAATGCCCAAAATGGATGGGCTTGAAACTATAGGTTTTATGTTAAAGCTCAAGTTAAATATACCTGTGATCATATTTTCAGCATACAGCAGTTATAGAAATGACCCGTTGGCAAAGGCAGCAGATGCCTATGTGATGAAGTCCTCTGATCTATCTGATCTAAAGGTAAAAATCCATGAACTGGTATAGACTTTTCAGGCCACCCCTATAAGCAGAACAAGAGATGTCATTCCAATCAATAAAAAAACATGAAAGGAGATATTGTCATGAGTATAAAGAAGCAGCCCAATAAGAGAATGTCTGTTTGCACGGTGACGTTTCAGTTGACAAAGGGGAAAGTGGCCACAGCTAAAGATATACATCTTGTTGGAGACTTTAATAGCTGGGATACCAAGGCTACCCCTATGAAGAAGCAGAGAGACGGTTCCTTCAGTGTCACCCTGGATCTCGATCTAGGCAAGGAGTATCAATATCGATATCTCATTGACGGTGCTAACTGGGAGAATGACTCAGATGCAGATAAGTATATCCCTTCACCTTTTGGAGATAGTGAAAACTCTGTCTTAATCCTTTAACTGAACTCGACCAAAATCATTGTCGGTTGAGACAATTGACAGGGGTGGCATATGTCTCCTTGACCACCTTGTATCACTATCTATCCAGGGCTATTTATTATGAACAGGCCCTTGAGACACATCCTGATTACCTCGCTTTGAGGTGTTATCTTGGAACCTTATGATGTCGGCGAACTAAGCGAACAGATCAGAACGGTGTTGCAGAGAGGTGAGGAATGAGTGATTACCGACTTTCCGATCTGCTTGACTTGACCATTATCCAGAAGATGGCTGATGCGCATTACCTGGCAGCAGGTATGCCGATCGGCATCATCGATGCCATCGACGGTTCGATCCTCGTTGGATCCGGCTGGCAGGATATCTGTGTCAAATTCCACCGCGCCAATCCGGTTTCACTTCAACGTTGTCGCGAGAGTGATAATTACATCAAAGGCCGCCTTGTCGAAGGCGAGGCCTGCCACTATAAATGCAAAAACGGGCTCTGGGATATTGGCATGCCGATTGTGGTTGCCGGACGTCATCTGGCAACCATGTTCCTGGGGCAATTCTTTTATAAAGGAGAGGCCCCGGATCGGGAGTACTTCATCCAACTGGCGCATCAATTTGGTTTTGATGTTGACGACTATCTTGCGGCGCTCGATCGGGTGCCGGTCTTCAGTCGCGAAAAGGTCGGTTACATACTTGACTATGACAAGGCGCTGGTGAGTTTTATTGCTGACCTTGCAGAGCATGCGCTCTTGAAAATCAAGGCGGACGAGATAATCCGTAAAAGAGAGCGGGAGTTTCACGCCATCTTTGACCAAGCCTATCAGTTTCTCTGGTTACTATCCATCGACGGCAGGGTGCTGGAAGCAAATAGAACCGCCTTGAGATTTGGCGGAGTCGAAGAGGCGGATGTCATTGGTAAGCCCTTTTGGGAAACTGCCTGGTGGGCGCAGTCCTCGGAGCTACAGGAACAAGTTCGACAGGCGGTGCAGAAGGCTGCGAAAGGTGAGTTTGTACGATTTGAAGCAAACCATCCCGCCGCCGATGGGAATCTCCACTATGTTGATTTCTCTCTCAAGCCGGTAACGGATGAAGCCGGCAGGGTTGTTCTGCTGATACCTGAAGGTCAGGACATCACCGAGCGCAAGCGGGCTGAAGAGAGGCTGAAGAATCAGATGGAGTTCGTCACAACGCTTTTGGATACTATCCCCAGCCCTATCTTCTATAAGGATACCTCGGGAAGGTATCTTGGTTGCAACCGCGCCTTTGAGGAGTTCCAGGGCAAGCCAAGAGAAAGCATTATGGGCAAGAGTGTACATGACATGGCTCCAACGGAGATTGCTAAGAAGTATGAGGTCATGGACAGAGAGCTGTTCGAACAGGGCGGCCATCAGACGTATGAATGGAAGGTGAGGGCTGCAGATGGATCAGATAAGGATGTGATCTTCAACAAGGCCACGTTCCCAGATGCCCGTGGAAAAACGGCCGGACTTGTGGGCGTTATCCTCGACATCACCGAGCGCAAGCGTGCCGAGTCTCTGATCTGCGACAGCGAGGAGAAGTTTCGGACACTGGTCGAGAATCTTAATGTGGGCGTGTACAGAAGTACTGGCGATCTCCATGGCAGGTTCATCCAGGCAAATACTGCAATGATCAAGATGTTCGGCTATGATTCTCTCGATGAGTTCATGAAAATTTCTGTGTCGGATCTTTATAAGGATTCCGAGGAAAGGAGACTCCTTATTGAAGAGATACGTCGGTACGGCTATGTCAAGGACAAGGAACTCGCCCTGTGGAAAAAAGATGGAAGTCTTATGTGGGGTTCTATCAGTACGACGGCCCAGATAGATGAAGATGGTGAGATCAAATGGATGGATGGTGTAGTTGAGGATATTACTGAACGCAAAAAAGCAGAAGTCGCATTACGGGAGAGTGAACAGAGGCTTAAGATTATCCTTCATGGTTCCCCTATCGCAACCTTTGTCATCGGCAGAGACCACCGGATTATTCACTGGAATGACGCCTTGGAGCAACTGAGTGGGATCAAGGCAGGTACAATCATTGGCACAAAAGATCAATGGAAGGCTTTCTATGACAAAGAAAGGCCCTGTCTGGCTGATCTTATCATTGATGATTCATTGAAAGCCCTTCCTGACTGGTATCTAAGTAAATACACCAAGTCTAAGTTGATCGATGAGGCATATGAAGCCACTGACTTTTTCCCATCCCTTGGAGATAAAGGAAAATGGCTTCGTTTTACCGCTGCCGCCATTAGGAATGCTGTAGGTGACTGTATAGGCGCCATTGAGACCCTTGAAGACATCACTGATACTATTATATCAGAGAAAGAAAGAAAAAGGCTTGAGACTCAACTTGCTCAGGCCCAGAAAATGGAGGCCATAGGGACATTGGCTGGCGGCATCGCACATGATTTTAACAATATCCTGTCGGCCATCATCGGCTATACTGAACTTTCCATGGATGATATCACCGACCCCGTGAGGGCCCGGGGTGAGCTTAGAGAAGTGCTCAAGGCAGGGGATCGCGCCAAGGACCTGGTGGGCCAGATCCTGACCTTCAGCCGCAAGACGGAAACCGCCTATTCGCCCATAGCACTGCGTACTATCGTCAAGGAATCGCTCAAGATGCTGCGCTCGGTGATCCCCACGACCATAGAAATCCGTCAGGACCTTGCTGATTCAGGCCTTGTGATGTCCAATTCAACACAGATCAACCAGATCATCATGAATCTCAGTACCAATGCGGCTCATGCCATGGATGAGGAGGGCGGCGTGCTGGAAGTGAGCCTGAAAAGGGTGGATCTGGATCAGGAAACCGCGGACGGCCTTGACGTTACCTCGGGTACCTATCTGAAGCTGACTGTCAGCGATACCGGGCACGGCATGCCCCCTGAGGTGATGGAGCGGATATTCGAACCCTATTTCACTACTAAGGATCTGGGCAGCGGAACCGGTTTGGGTTTATCGGTGGTCCATGGGATTGTAAAGAGTCATGGAGGTGCAATCATCTGTAGGAGCGTCCCTAAAGAGGGGACTACCTTTGAGGTATATTTGCCAGAGATCGAGTCTGAAAAGAAAGAAGCAGGACCATCTGAAAAAGAGCCCATTCCCACCGGAACGGAACGCATCCTGTTTATAGACGATGAAGCGGCCCTGGCCGGTCTGGCTGAAAAGATGCTGAGTAAGATGGGATATACCGTGGTTATAAAATCAAGCAGTTCCGAGGCCCTCGAACTTTTCCAGAAAGACGCTGACAAATATGATCTGGTGATCACCGACATGACAATGCCAGGCATGACAGGGGACAGACTTGCCAAGAAATTTATAGAGATCCGTCACGATATACCGGTCATCCTGTGCTCTGGTTATAGTGAGCATATCTCAGAGGACAAGGCAAAAAAGATGGGCATTCGGGAATTTGTCATGAAGCCCTTAGAAATGAAAGAGTTGGCGAGAACCATCCGAAAGGTACTTGATGGAGGGTAATAACCTCCCTGTATTATAATCTTGGGCAAGGTATTTGTTTTCAATGGTTATTCCAAAGCAGAGATTACTTTCAGTAATCATCGAAAAAAAAGGGCCTGGAAAACCAAAGATTTCATACCAATGTTACGCTCTTGTATGAAGCGATAAGTTTCATATGTTTCAACTCAAGATCTTCAGTTTTCAGGCATCATAAACCCGAGGTGTTATTACAGAAATCAACGCTACAGTTAACAAGACTATAGGACACCCTCACAATAGAGAATACTTTGGTTTCATTGCAGCCTATTGCAAATGGTAAATTGAGCATTATTATAAATAAATAAACTTACTTGGCTCTATTCCAATGTATGTAGTTCGGTGGAGGACTTTTGGGGCTGGATTCAAAAGTTGGAGTCTGTAGAGGAAGTCTGCCAAGAAGGCATATGAGCTTTCTTCATATTATCTTCGGATCATGAAGAGAGTACTCGTCGTAGATGATGATACCAACATCCAACAGCTCCTCATGGAAGAGCTGAAAGAGGATGGGTATCATGTTTCAATTGCCTCTAATGGTAATGAGGCACTCTCTATTTTAACGACTGACCCCGGAAGGCCCGACCTTATTATTCTGGATCTTCGAATGCCCAAAATGGATGGGATTGAAACTTTAGGCTTTATGTTAAAGCTCAAGTTAAATTTACCCATGATCATATTTTCGGCATATGGAAGTTATAGAAATCACCCGTTGGCCATTGCTGCAGATGCCTATGTGGTGAAGTCCTCTGATCTGTCAGAGTTGAAAGTGAAAATCCATGAGCTTGCATAACTTTTATATCCATACCTATGGTCACAATATTAAATGTCAGTTCTACAAAATAATAGATATGGAAGGAGATGTTGTCATGAGTATCAAGAAGCAATTAAAAAAGAATAGTGCTGTTTGCAAAGTGACGTTCCAGTGCCATGAGGGAAAGGTGGTCTCTGCAAAAGATATACATCTTGTTGGAGACTTTAATAGCTGGGATACTAAGGCTACCCCTATGAAGAAGCAGAGAGACGGTTCCTTCAGTGTCACCCTGGATCTCGATCTAGGCAAGGAGTATCAATATCGATATCTCATTGACGGTACTAACTGGGAGAATGACTCAGGCGCAGATAAATTTGTCTCTTCTCCATTTGGGGATTCTGAAAACTCTGTAGTCGTCCTTTAATAGGCAGCATGGGTATTCATGCAAGTATCAAGATATCCTATTTACGCTGCTTCCGTCTTTCTCCGGTGATAAAAGTAATTAATTTGTCGGTATTCGCTTGGGTGTGATATCTGCTCACCAACGACAGTTTAAGCGGATTAAAAAATAACCTAAGATGAGAATATATCCCCATATCAATACCAACAGTGGGAGGAAGAGATGATTATAAACCTAAAACTCGGAACAAAACTCATTATAGTAGGTTCGATTCTGTTGTCGGTCACGATAATCATTGTCGGCTTACTCTCCGTGGATAAGTCTTCCAGAGCACTTGAAGAGATTGAGAATGAGCAGCTCATAGGTGACACAAAGTTACTTGCGCAGGCAGTCAACATGACACTGATCGAGGAGATGAGAATCGTGAAGGACCTCTCCATAAGCCCTGAAACAATTCGTGCAGCTTCTTCCATTGCAAATTCCGGATATCAGTCGGCCCAGGGCGATATAGATGCGCTCAATGTCATGCTTGGCCGATTCGGACAGACAGAAGGATTGAAAGATAACTCCCAGCTTATTTATGTCACAGATCGCGAGGGCAAGGTATTTGCTGCTTCGGTTGATAAACACATTGGATTATTTCTATTTCCTGAAAGTAGATATATTAAAGATGCCCTTGCCGGCACTGCGAACATAGGCAGACCTGATGTCAACAGGGATACGGGTGAGCTTCTCATCCCGGTTGCAGCACCTGTTTATTCACCTGACGGGAAGGTCGTGGGAGCCATTGCGAATATCCTTTCCATTGGGGCGCTTAATGACCTGATCTCCAGAACGAAGATCGGCAAGACAGGGTATGCGTGGATGATAGACAAGGAGGGTCGTATCATTGTCCATCCGGATAAAGAATATCTACTAAAACTCAATGTTACAACCCTGGAAGGCATGAAAGTGATCGCAAAAAAGATGGTGTCGGGTCAGTCGGGCGTGGAACACTATGTGCTGAAAGACGTTTCAACTGCATGCGGCTTTGCACCGGTATCGATGACAGGCTGGAGTATCGGGTGCTCACTCCCTGATGGAGAGTTCCAGGCACGAGCCGGAGAGGTACGAGATTTTGTTGTTATGGTGGGTGTGATCTCCTTTGTTGCAATATTCATAGTGTTTTACTCATTTTCGAGGGTCATCAGCACGAGAATTAAAAAGGTGGCTGACCTTGCAGCCCATGTGGGAGAAGGCGAACTTACAGCTGATAACGATATCCACCAGAAGGATGAAATCGGCCAGATTGCAGATGCCTTGAGGAATAGTGCGGCGCGTATGAAGGACGTCATGGCAGATGTCCAAGAAATAGCTGATAATGTTACTGTAAGCAGTATGGATATGATCTCATTTGCTGAGAAGATGTCGGAGTCCGCAAGCAACCAGGCATCAATGGCTAAGGACGCATCTTCGTCCATGGAGTATATGGAATCCACTATTCGCCGGAATACCGATAATATTCAGCAGACCGAGGAGATTGCGGCCAAAATAGCCAAACATGTACAACTAGCTGAAAACGCGGTTGAAGCGACGATTTCTTCCGTGAAGACCATCACGGGTAAAGTGGCCATCCTTGAGGATGTGGCACACCAGACTAATCTTCTTGCGTTAGTAGCCGCCATGGAGGCTGCCAAGTCGGGCGAGCAAGGGAAGGGGTCCGCAGTGGCCATAGCAGAAATAAGACGTCTTATTGAAAAGTCGGCTGATACTGCCGATGAGATAAGCCTTCTCTCAACAAATAGCATAGATGTTGCTGTGCAAGCGGGTGAGATCTTCTCCCAGATCATTCCCGATATCCATATGGCTGCCCTACTTATTCATGAGATCAATTCTGTGAGCACTGAGCAGAACACAAGAGCGGAGAAGATCGACTCGGCCATCAGTCAGATCAACCAGATGATCCAACAGAACGAATCCAAATCCAGGATACTATCTTCAGCAGCTGAAGGGCTCTCAACCCAGGCGGACTTACTACAGAAGGCCGTTTCTTTCTTCAAGATTGACCGAGAGGGAACAAAGACGGTTACATCTATTTTCAAGATTAGAAAGCCTGATGTTGCCCCTCCTAAGCCCGATATACAGAACTTGATTGAGGATGCACATATGGTCATCAAGAACGAGGATGAAGGTATACCAAAGATTGCCGACGTGTTCACGAGCATGAGCAATCAGCAGACCAAACGAAACACAAAGGGTGAGGAACAGCATTGATCCGGCTTTAAATATGACGCAGAGATTATAAAGTCTGATACCGGCCGAACATGGTATTTTTGATGGCTCGGATATTTTTACCTGATTAGGCCTGTGGATATGATGCTTGGTTTTATCTACGCGTAATGTTTTTTCCAAAGATGACGTATAGATAATTGAACTGTTGCTTCTACATTACCCCCGCATAAGGTTAGTGCCATGATAGACATGCAAAATATGAATACTCTAATCGTCGATGACATGGAGAACATGTGCAAGGCGATCAGGAGCATGCTCAAAGTCTTGAATATCAGCGGTCAGTTTTTCTATGCATATAACGGAATTGAGGCATGGATAATTCTACAGAAAGAGGATGTGAAGATCGATCTCGCCATCATAGACTGGAACATGCCGGTAATGACCGGGGTAGAACTTCTGGCGCGGATACGGGACGACAGGAGGCTTCGCGATCTGCCTGTGGTGATGGTCACGGCTGAGGCGAACAGGGAGATTGTGGCCGAGGCGGCCGAGTCGGATATCGATGCCTACATCCTCAAGCCCATAACTGTGAAGTCTCTCGAGGAGCGTGTGAAAATGGTCATCGAGAAGGCGAACAATCCGCCTCCCATTCTTTATCACCTGAAAAGGGCGCGTGATCTCGAAGAAAAGGGAGATATAGAGAGGGCCATCAACGAGGGCCTCCTTGCAATGGATGCCAATCCGTCATCTTCAAGGCCTGTCAGGGAGCTGGGGTACCTCTACTTCAAGAAAGGCGATATGGCCCAGGCGGAAAATTGGCTTCTCAAAGCCTCTAAAATGAACAAAATGGATGTATTCGCCTTCCACCACCTGGGAGACATATACCTCCAACAGGATGACGTTGAGAAGGCGATCCAATGCTATGAACGTGCCATGAATATCAGCCCGCGTCATCTGGAGCGGGCGATGAACCTCGGGACGATCCTTCTGAAAAAAGACATGACGGCCAAGGCGATCAAGATATTCAATAAGATCCTCGACCTCGCAGACGATCCACTCTCGCTCAGAGAGGATATTGCGGCAATCTGCATGGAAAGGGGGGAATACAATTATGCCATCAAGCTCTATACCTTCATCCTCCAGCAGATACCCAATCGCTATGACATCATGTCCAAGCTGGTGGATGTCTACGTGTGCGCAGGAGAATCAAAAGAAGCCATGCCGTACCTGATGGAAATAGAAAAGAAAGAGACCAAGGACGTGCGTCTCCTGTTGAAAATCGCCAAGATATATATCACCCTCAATCAGAATGCGAGGGCCAACCTTGTTCTCCTGAAGGTGGATAAAATAGAGCCGGGCAACCAAGAAGCTCAAACACTTCTCAAGCAATGCCTTTAATCCGGAGATTGGAATGATTTTAAATGCCCTCGATACCTTAGTGGCCATCATGGAGATCTCACAGAACAGATCCCTTTCATTCCAGGACAAGCTCCAGCGTATCCTCGAGGAGGTCGTGGCATGCATGAATACCGAATGTGGTTCCATCATGATCCTCCGTGGGAAGAAGACCTTAGAGGTCGCTGCATCGACGAGACCCAAACTCATCGGGATCAAACAGCCGGTTGAAGAGGATACGCCATCCGCATGGGTGGTCAAAAACAAGGGTGTCTTGTATGTCGGTCCGGGTACGGAACACCAGCTGTTTAAAAAGCGATATGAACACTATAAGAAAGAGGCCTTCCTCATCGCGCCCATATTGAGCAATGACAAGGTGATCGGTGTGATGACCATCACCGACAAGAAAGATATTGATGAATTTAGCGCTGACGAACGAGATCTCCTTCTGACCATTGCCGGACAGGTTATCAGCGCCATAGAGAATCAGCGCCTTACTGAATCGCTGAGGAAAAGTAGAAACGACATCAAACGCAAGAATATAGAGCTGAAGAATCTGGAGCGGATACGCACCGAGCTCTTCAACATGCTTATTCATGACCTCAAAGGACCTCTTTCCGAGATGGTGGCGAACCTTGATATCCTCTCTTACACGGTTTTGGACGAGAACATCGAATTTGTACAGGCAGCCCAGTCTGCCTGCGATACCCTGTTCCGGATGATCTCCGACCTCCTCGATATCACCAGGCTTGAAGAGGGTTGTCTCAATCTCGTGTATGAAAGGATCAATCCTGCTGATCTCATCCATGAGTCCGTGATCCGCCTGAACGGCATGGCTAAAACCAGAGGGGTCGAACTCATGGAATATGTTCCTTCGAGTACAAATGAGAGCAGCTTCCAGGGGGATCGGGGCATTCTACTGAGGGTCATGCAGAATCTGCTTGTCAACGCTATCCAGCACGCTCCGCAGGCTTCGAAAGTGGAGGCCGGCTTCGAGCAGTCCGGTGATATGATATCCTTTTATGTGCAGGATAGCGGACCCGGCATTGCGCCGGAGTTTCAGGAGGCCATTTTCAACAAGTTCTTCCAGATCACCAAGAAAAAGGATGGGAGAAGATACTCAACAGGGCTCGGACTCACGTTTTGCAAGCTAGCCCTCGATGCCCATCATGGATTTATCCTTGTGGAGAGTGATGGTGTGAAAGGGAGCCGTTTTACCCTTTCAATCCCTATATCCCCGGATAAGGGTTCACAGACATCGATACGAGAATGAACGCAGGCTGGATTTGGCAAGAAAAACTGGGTGCCTATATCCTCGAAGATATGTCAATCATAGAGGCACCTGTCTAAACGATTTATTCATTACTAAGTATTCAAAACAACCTATGAAGAAACGGGAAGATGAATTTATAAGCAATCTCAATGAACACATAAGAAAATAATCCACCCAAAGCAGCGAACCCGAACACCTTCAGGAAGAAGTGATCATAAACTGATGAGAGGTTTTCCTTGTGTCTGTAAGAGAGCATTCTCATCTCTTGGGCGGTGTTGTTAATGTCCTTATAAAGAGACTTGGATTCATCCATAATTTTCTTATATTCGGCTAGAAATTTCCTCAAAGAGTCGATAAAGTTTTGCTGGCTCTTCTTCTGCTCATGGGAATACTCAAGAAAGAACACATCCATCTCATCGATCTTCTGTTTCTGTAGCTCAAGGATTGAATCGAGATTTTCCTTTATAAGACGAACATCCTGCATCTCATTGAGAAGGGATGATCTTATTCCTGCCTGATGATCTCGCTCACCTCGGATAATTCCAGCTCATTCATGACGCAGTACCCTTTGGGGGAAGGCCAAAGAGAACCCGATCCTAAAAGCTATACCCTCGGTGCAGTCAGAGAAGCATATGAAGCAGGAGGATATAGAGTAAGGGGCCTCGCCCTTTCCGGCATTACTGCAGAAGGTTTGCAGAATGAAAGCGGGATTGAAAGTACGACCATCTACAAACAACTCGAAGACTGGTGCAATGAGAGAAATGTACTGAGCAAAGACCAGATCCTGGTGATCGATGAAGCCGAGATGGTGGGCACCCGGCAGATGCACGAGATCCTCAATCATGCTCATGAAGCAGGAGCGAAAGTGATCCTGGTGGGAGATAACGAACAGCTCCAGTCCATCGAAGCTGGAGGATCGTTCAGAGGCATCATCCAGAGAACAGGTTATGGAGAACTTTCAGAGGTGAGAAGGCAGCACATTGATTGGCAGAAACAAGCAATCGTAGAATTCTCCGGTAATAGAGATCAGGCGGAGAAGGCCCTGGAAATGTACCACGACCATGAACACATCCACGAGCTCCAGACCAGGCAGGACGCCAAGGATCAGATGCTGAAAGAGTGGGCAGAGCAACAACAAATCTCGAAACAGAAACACGAGACTAGCCTTATGATGGCCTACACAAACAGGGACGTGAATGAATTGAACCAGGAGGCGAGACAGTACAGAAAGCTCTATGGAGAGCTCCGGGGAGCAGAGCACACCTTCATGACCGAGAAAGGAGAACGAAACTTCTGTACCGGAGACCGGATCATCTTCCTCAGAAACGAACATTCTTTAGGAGTAAGGAACGGCTCCCTGGGAACGGTGGAGAACATCAACCGGGGAGGAATCCTAGCAGTCAAACTCGACAAGGGCGACAGGGTCGCTATCGATACCAGCATGTATAAGGATTTCGACCACGGATATGCAGCCACCGTGCATAAGACCCAAGGCTCAACTCTTGATCATACCTTCGTGCTCGGCTCAAGGCACTTCGATAAACATACCGCGTACGTTGCCATGAGCAGACATAGAGAGAATGTGACCATGTACTACGCCAAGGATGAGTTCAGGAACTTTGAAGACCTGCAAAGAGTCATGGGCAGAGAACAGGCTAAGGGTTTGATCGTAGATTACGGCCTCCCACGAGGTGTTGAGATAGATGACAGACTCATCAAAGCTGAGAAGGTGAGGACATATGAGGAAATAAAACGAGATGCTGAGAAGCGTCTTGCAGAGAAGAATAGGGACCTCCACCGGAGATACGAGGAGAGGTTCTACAGCCGGATCGAAGAGAAGCTCCACGAAAGAGCCAAGGAAGAATACCGGCAAAAGCAGCAACAGAAGGGAATCAATGTAGAGTTCATCAAGGAAAAGGCAGTTGGGGGGTACTATACCCGGGTATTAGAGGTAGATGGGAGAAGGTACGCCGAAATCGAGACGCATGCAGATCTTAAAAAGGGAATCCATTATATGGTGCCCTATGACAAACAATACGACCAGATGCACATGCACCGCTATGTAGTTTATGACGGCTGGGAAATGAAAGAGGTTAACAGAAGAACCTTAGAGAAGGAGAGGCAGCAGACCATCGACCGGGAACAGGTAGAGAAGCTGGAACTAACACATGACAGAGAGCTCAACGTTTCGGAATCCCGCTATTGCCAGCTTATGCAGGCTGAGGGTCTCCAGGTCGCATTCATCAATGAAAAGACCGTGGAGGGATACTTTACGAGAATAGAAGAGGTTGGCGAGAAAAAGTATGCCGTGATCGAGACGAAAGAAGGGATTTGGTGCATGGTGCCTTATGACAAGCAGTACGATCATATGGAGACACAGCGGTATGTTGAGTATGACGGTCATAAGATGGCACCCGCTGAGAATAGGAGCATCGAGAGAGACTTGGACCATGATATTGGAAAGAACAAAGGACCTGGGCTTGAAAGATAAGCAAGTTGAAGTTGCCTAACTATTATATTGTTAATAATAAATTGTTAGGCAAAATTGTTATTGATATATTGCCTAACAATATAGGAAAAGATGTTCCAGAAGTACGAGATGCCCTCAATGACCGTATACGCCAAAGGAAAGAGTATCAGGCAAAACTACATCAGGTGAGGGAAAATCTCATGGAAGTAAAGAGGGCTCTCCGTGGTAAAAGAGCATGATTTATTCTTCACCATATTGACCAAGCTCGATAAGGAAGAGGTTCTTCAAGACATTGTTCCCATAGGGGGCTGGTGTCCATTCGTTTATAAGGAATACTTTGGTGATCCGGTAGAGATTTCCATGCAGAGAACGGCAGATCTTGATTTTCTTGTGCCCAATTCTCTACGTATACATAAAGATGTTGATGTCTCCTTGATTTTGGAAGGGCTCGGGTTTGACAGGAAGATGTCGCTGCTGGACGGTTATGAGAAGTATGTACATCCGGATCTTGAAGTTGAATTTCTTACACCTGAAAAGGGCAGAGGCAAGGAGAAGCCTTACACAATTGATAAGCTCCACATCAATCCACATATAATGAATAGAAACTTACCAAATTGGAAGGGAGAATTCTCCGCCGATTGCGTGGATAATTTGAAGTATATCATCAGCCCGAGCACGCAACTTAGAACCGAGCCATCAAGGTTTTCACGCCAACAGGTTTTCATTCTTTTAGCAGGGATAGAATATTTTACCCGGTGAGCTTCAAGCTTGCCAGACGGTTAAGGCTGATGCCATTCTCAGCAGCCTCGACTGCAAGTCTTCGGTGAACATCAGGAGGTACACGCACTAAGAATTTACCGCTGAAATGGCGACCTGCCAGAGGTTTGGGTGGTTCCTCATCGGATGCCTTCATATCCTGAACTACCCCGGCTACAACCTGCCGAATGCCCTTTAATGCATCCTCGGGTGTTCGTGCAAGCCAGCTCAGACTTGGGAATTCAGCGCAGAGACCAACATATTCCCCATCTTCTTCCGACCAGGTGACACGATAAGTATAATGATCATTCTTTAGAGTCATGTCTGCTCTCCATTTTTTCGATTGCCTTTAATACCTGCCTCACTTGATATGCCTTGGCCTTCCCTTTCTCTCTTTGTATATTTACCCTTGGATCTCCCGGCCATGGCGTCTTATATATTCTGTGACTACTTGACTCCTGCCGTGCCTTACCGAAGTAAAAGTCACATACCTTGCACAGATCAGCGTAATGCACATTTGTCGGTGCATTCTTCATGCTTTCGACAAGGTGTTTTATATCGCTCATGACATATTAGTATCAATAGTGGTATCGGTTGTCAATGGCAAGTACTTAACCTACAAGGCCAAAATATTCAAAAAAGCCATTATAATAAAGGAAGCTATCTCTAAGAACCCGGTATTTGAGAGCTAATCAACAAGAGCAAAAGATCAATAATTAAGATAAGAAATCAACCTTCTTGAACAAGTTGAACGATATATCTCTCATAGATCATCCGATCACTTTTCAACTTGTTTGCAGTCAAGATGGCGTTGGGCTTCTGTCTATCCACATAGAGTATCACATCCTGGGGCTTGAGATGCTTTGTGAGCTTTGCAGCAGCAACCTCTCCTCCCCAAAGAGCGGTTTCAGGGTCAAGGGTAACATTGTGCCACCACCCTGGTGTCCCCTGATATCTGCCATGAACGAGCTTAGGTCGTAGTTGCTCTGCAAACCCGGTTACCCACCGACAATCTGCGTGTTCGTGTTTGGCCAGCCACTGTACCTTAAATCGGCTTACCATCTAGAGACACACATCTGTCCTGCCTGTGGGGGGAAAGGACAGCAGCCTACTTTCTGGAATGGAATATGAAGCTTTATATTAATGGACTAGTACCATGTAACAGTTAATGCTTCGGGTAAAGCTGTTTGAGTTTGATCCGAGCATCAGCGGTTGAGAATCGCCAGATAATCTTGGATTGTCGATTGTTTCGATCTCCTTCCCAGGCGGCTA
>Ga0326727_10016498_pt1 | contig 15573 bp, 12 predicted proteins | sample MB2enrmetagenome_FD_207643 | JGI IMG/M metagenome (GOLD analysis project Ga0326727, IMG submission 207643) | Lab enriched peat soil microbial communities from McLean, Ithaca, NY, United States - MB29MY | ecosystem: Environmental > Terrestrial > Soil > Wetlands > Peat | place: USA: New York... | reverse complement strand
CCCGCTGCCATCTCCTGTGCGTTGACGGGATCGGAGACCACGTTGACCGTGCGCGTGTACGCGCCGGCGACGCGGTAGGTCAGGCTTTTGAATAAGGTGTGTTCCCACTCGAGCTTGCCGAGGTAGAACTCATCGCGCTCGCGCGCGTTGGGATCGAGCAACCGCACGCCCTGGCTGATGTCGTTGTCGGCGAGGCCGAGACTGGAGTCCGCGGAGCGCCAAAAGCCGCGCAACGTGCCGTGCTCGATCGGCGTCACGTCGATACGCGCCGCGCTGGTGAGATCGGAGAAGTCGTCGTTGGCCGGCCGGAAGCCGGCGGTCGTGAGATAGCCGAGCGAGGCGGTATAAGCCACGATGCCTGTCTGACCCGAGAACGTGCCCTGTTCGACGGCGGTGCCGATGTTGCCGCCACCGCTGCTGAGCGTGAGGTGCGGCGCGCCCTCCCCCTTCTTGGTGATGACATCCACGACACCGCCAATCGCTTCCGAACCGTACAGCGTGCCACCGGCACCACGCAGAACCTCAATACGTCCGACGTTGTCGGTGGTGATGTTACCGAAATTAAAGCTTCCCAGATTCGGGCTATTCACCTCGACGCCATCGAAGAGGATGAGCGCCTGATCGGAGTTGGCGCCGCGAATGAAGACGCTCGTGGTGGAGCCGAGTGACCCCGACTGCGAAATGTCAACGCCCGGAACATCACGCAGGGCGTCCGTGACGGTAACGGACTGCCGGTCGGCGATGTCTGCTTCGGAAACGACCGAGACCGAATTGGTCACCGCCTGCAGCGGCTCTTCGGTGGGGGTCGGGGTGACCACGACCGTACCCAGCTGTTTCTCCGTGTCGTCTTCGGCGACGGCCCCGGTTGCTCCCTCCAGAACTACCATCAGTACGATCGGACACATGAACCCCCTCATCCCTCTCCTCCCCTCAGCGCACCGTCACCAGTTCGAAGCGATATTCCATGCGCCCGCGCAGCGGCGCGGGTTGTGGTGGACTGAAACGACTGTGCCGGGCGGCGGTGATCGCCGCCTGATCCAGCACGGAGTATCCCGACGAGCGCCACAGCGTGGCGGCGTTCACCGCCCCGTCGGCAAGCACCGACAACAGCACCTCGACCGTGCCTTGCCAGCCACGGGCGCGCGCGATCAGCGGGTAGTGCGGCTGTGGACAGTAGACGCAGGAGACACGTGGGCCCAGACCGGTTGCGTCTCCGGAGCCACCGCCATGTCCCGAGCCGGGCCCGGACCCATCCGTTCCCGCACCGGCACCTGCTCCCTCTTTGGGTCCGACGCCATCAGCGTTGCCCGATTCAGTCGCCGTCGCGACTGAGAGAGTTGACACGGGCGCCAGCGGCGCAACGGAACCGTTGTGCGGCCTAGCAAGCTTGCGCATCGCCGCCGCCCGCCTCGCCCTTGGCAACCGGGAAGGGCGACGCTGCTGCGGAGCGATCGCCAGGCGGGCTGGCTCGGCCGGAGCCCTTCGACTGAGATCAGGACGCGCTTCGCCGTTCGTCGCGCCCCCGCCTCGACGCCGGGCGCCATCGCCACCGCCGGAAAGCAGTGAAACGCGAAGCAGTGGCGGGGTGCTCGCGTTCGGTATGCAAACGGCAGCGAGAGCGAGCAACGCTCCCGCGTGCACGGCGAGCGACAGCACCAGGGCCACCGCCGTTGTAGGCGGTCCGCCTCGTGTGCGCTGAAAAGAACGGTTTCCGTTCGCGTCCCGTCGCCGCATCGCCCCGAGCCCCAACTCTCTCCGGATCGAGGTCTCGACGGGATCTTGGACCGGTCCCGACCGCGCCCCTTCCCGGAGCATCCCCCGTTCATGCGAACGGGGCCTAGTCGGCTCATCCGATCAGGCAGGTCTCCTGGCTCGGGGATCATCCTCGCGTCGCGCCTTCCCGTCCGGCATCACCGGGCAGTGGCGGATGCGCCGCTCGTCCCCCCTCACAGTTGCGGGGCAGCGGGGGCTTCGCACCCCCTTCCCTCTTGGCCCTGAACTAATGGGACCTGATCGTGCCGTGGCTGATACAGCGGCGCGAATCCGAAGTCAACAGCAGCGACACGTGCAGTCGGGCCCCGATGCGGCTATAGCTGTGGCCATGCAGCATCCGGTCGAGGTGCGGCGGCTGGCAGCTGAGCACCAGCTTCAGATCACTTGGAATGATGGTCACGTGAGTTGTTATCCCTTTGAGTACTTGCGCGGGTGGTGTCCATGCGCCGCGTGCCAGGGACACAGTGGCGAGCACCATTATGTCTCCGGGCAGAATACCGAGCTTACCAAGATTGCCGTCGTTGGCAGGTATGCCCTGAGCCTCGCCTGGGGCGACGGGCACTATACCGGCATCTACTCGTACCGCTACCTGCGTGAGATCTGCCCGTGCCCAACGTGCAACCCGCAGCAGAGCTGAGCGTTCACAGATGCTCAGTGTGATCCAGTGCCTCGGCCGACCACGCGCCGTTGTTGCAGGCGATGACGTGGATGGAACCGAGCGCCACGATCAGGTTGCCTCGTTGCGCCTCGTCGAATCCCAGTAACTCGGTCACGATGCAGCGGATCACGCCCTTGTGCACGACGAACAGCACCTCCCCTGACGGCGCCTGGGTCAGCACCTCGTGCAAGGCTTGCACGACGCGCTCTCGGAAGCCACGGGTCGACTCGCCGCCGGGATAGGTGAAGTCACCGCCGCGATGGGCCTCCCATTCAGCGTAGAGTCGCGGGGAGCGGGCGCGAATCTCCTCAGCCGTGAGGCCCTCCCACTCGCCGAAATCGATCTCGTCGAAGCCGGCAATCGGCATCGGCATGAGAACGGTCCCGCCGGCTGCGTCGCTGATGATACCCGCAGCTTCGCTGGCGCGCGACAAGGTGCTGGTGTAAACGGCGGCGAAGCGCCGGCCCGCCAGCGCTGCCCGCACCCGTTCCATCTGCGCGCGCCCCAGCGGGCTCAACGCCACGTCGGTACGACCGTAATAGCGGATGCTGGACTCTCCCTCGGTCTCGCCGTGGCGCACCAGGGTCAGGCGCAAGAGTGATTGGTTCATTGAAGCAACGTGCCCTCACCCCGACCCTCTCCCGAGGGGTGCTCGCTGGGGTAGCCGAAGATCTGGCGTGCCGGCTCGGCGGTCCGTGCCACCAATTCGTCCGGCACGAAGACGTACAGGCGCCAGAGCGCCGCGTAGCGCGCCTCCAGGGCCAGGATTTCCGCGCCCGACGCGTCGGCGGCGGCGTTCAAGGCCACGACGCCTCTGGGTGTCCGTACCAATGCGGCCGCCTCTTTCATAACCGTGAGGGCGGGGCAGTAGACGATGACCTCCGCGACGTCACAACCGACTTCGCGCGCCAGCATCGCCTCGGCTTCGCGGCGATTGCGCGCGGACTGGTGAAAGCGCTCGACCAATGCGCGCCGCCCAGCTTCCGCGACACTCAACGCCGATACGACGTAGCCGCGCTTGAGCAGCGCGCGAGTTTCCAAGCGTTCGACCAGCCGCGCGATGCGCGTGTCGGGAAGCGCCGCGCTCGGGATCTGGCGCAGCCGCTGAAACAAACTCCAGTCGTTGAGTTGCAGCAACTCGTCTTCGCCCACGGCGCCGTGCTCCTGTGCCAGCTCGACGGCTTTGGAGATCATGGCACCGGCTGTGACCTTGGTGTGATGGCAGTACACGCGTTCGGTGAGGAAGTAGCGCAAACGCAGCAGCTGCACGGTTTCGGAACGCGCGTCCGGCCTTTCCATGCCGTGCTTGGTCATGTTGATCACCAGCTGGCCGCCGTCGACCACGAAGTAGCGGAAGATGCGGTCATCATAGTTCGCCGCCAGACCGGCGAAGTACGCATCCCGGCGCAGGTAGTCGAGCAGATCGGCGTCGACGGTGCTGGCGATCACCTGCCGCGCCCACAGCGGCACGGTGGCCGAGGTCTCGCTGGCGATCCCCAACAGCGCCGCCAGCGGTTGTCTTACGCTGAGCGCCTCCAGCCGCGCGCCGAGAGCGGCGCCGAAGAGTGTGATGAAACGCGTGCCCTTGTCGTGACGCGGAAACAGACAGCGCTCGTCCTCCAGGGTGTGCCCGAAGGGTACGTGCGTCACATCGTGCAGGAGCGCGGCCGCCCCGATGAGTTGCTCCATCTCCGTGTCGACCGAAGTGCCCGACTCCCGCACGGCACTGATGATCCGTTTGCTCAGCGCATTGACGCCGAGCGAGTGGTCAAACCGCGTGTGCACGCAGCCCGGATACACGAGGCTGGCGGTGCCCAGCTGCTTGATGCCGCGCAGCCGCTGCACCTCCGGAAAATCGAGGACCTGCCCTTCGAGCGGGCTCAGCCCCACATCACCGTGGATGGGATCGCGGATGAGCATCGGAGATACGATATCGCTATTGACCCCTGACGTCGACGCCAGGCGCGACGCAGGTCGCAGGAGGGCTGCCTTTTGTCCCACGTGCTGGTCGAATGCCCGTTGCCCGCGCCATCCCCGAGGCCTACGATGTACGCAGCGCATGCGCACAACAACCTTCGTTGCTCTCGCCGTCCTCATTTCTGCTATTCTACCCACCATGGCCAAAGCCGGTGCGCCCCGTGATGGAGATCGTTTCATGAATCTCGCGGGGCCGCGGGAGCTGCCTGGGTTTCCAACCATGTTTCCCTTCATGCTGCGCAGGGTGTGGACGTCGATCGTGCCGCGGCCGGGGGCGCGCCTGGTGCCGTACGATCGCGCCGCGATGGAACGCAACCCGAGCGTCACGTGGATCGGCCACTCGACCATGCTGGTCCGCATGGACGGGGTCACCTTCCTCACCGATCCGATCTTCTCCGAACGCGCCAGCCCGGTCTCGTTCGCCGGCCCCAAGCGGCTGGTGCCACCGGGCGTGCCGTTCGATAAACTGCCGCCCATCGACTTCGCGCTGCTGTCGCACGATCATTACGATCACACCGACATCCCAACGATCGCGGCCCTCGCCAAGCGCGGCACACGCTTCATCGTGCCGCTCGCGCTGGGCGACTTGGTGCGCGACGCTGGCGGGGAAGCGGTCGAACTCGACTGGTGGCAGCACGTGCGCATCGGCCGTGTCCGTGTCTATTGCGTGCCGGCGCAACACTTCTCCGGACGCTCGCCGGGCAGCCACAACCGGCGCCTGTGGGCCGGCTGGGTTGTCGCCGGACCGACGCGACGGTTCTATCACGCCGGTGATACCGGCTACTTCAAGGGCTTCGCCGAGATCGGCAAACGACTGGGACCGATCGATCTGGCCGCGCTGCCGATCGGCGCGTATGATCCGCCCTCGATCATGCGCTTCGTCCATCTCAACCCGGAGCAAGCGGTGCAGGCAGCCGCAGACCTCAGCGCCAAACACGTCATCGGCATGCACTTCGGCACCTTCGACCTCACCGATGAGCCACCCGACGAACCGCCGCAGCGGTTTCACGCTGCCGCAGCCCGGCACGGCTTCGAGAGCGACCGCGCGTGGACCCTCAATGTCGGTGAAAGCCGTGACTGGTGACGACAGCATGCCTGCGGTGCTCAACCAATGCACGGCGGTGTCGTGAGCACTGACCAACAGTGGACGGTTCAGGGCGAGGGCCTGATCCGCATCGCCCGCGATGCGCACGGCGTGCCGCACGTGCGCGCCACGAACGCAGCAGACCTGTACCGCGGCATCGGGTTCTGTCACGCAGTCGACCGCGCTTTGCAGATGTTGCTGGTGCGCATTTTGGGCCAGGGCCGCGGTTGCGAGGTGCTCGATGCCGGCGACGAGATGCTGCGCATTGATCGTTTCTTTCGCCGGATGAACTTCACTGGCGGTGCGCACGAAGAGATCGACAAGCTGCCGCCGGCGCACCGCGCTTACGGCGAAGCCTACTGTGACGGCGTCAACCAAGCGCTGCGCAAGCGCGTGCCGTGGGAGTTCAAATTGGCGCGCTACAAGCCCGAGCCCTGGACTTTGGCGGACACCCTGCTGACCTCGCGGCTGGCCGGCTATGTGTCGTTGGCCGACAGCCAGGGAGAAATGGAGCGGCTGCTGGTCGAAATGGTTCAGGCCGGCGTGCCCCGCGGTCATCTGGAGGAATTGTTCAGCGGTCTGCTGCACGACCTCGACATTGATCTCCTGCGCCGAATCACACTCGGCGAGCGCCTGGTGCCTGACGCGGTCCGTTGGAATACTGCTGTGCCGCGTGCCACGGCGTCGAACAACTGGGTGCTCTCGGGGCGGAAGACCGTTAGCGGGCAGGCATTGCTCGCCAACGACCCACACCTAGAAGCCAATCGCCTGCCGGCGGTGTGGTACGAAGTGGTGCTCGAACTCGGCGACCGCTTCTGCATCACGGCAACCATGCCCGGCATCCCGGCGCCGCTGCTCGGGCGCACCAATGATCTCGCCTGGGGCGCAACGTACAGCTTCATGGATGCCATCGATTCGTGGATCGAGGACTGCCGCGACGGCTGCTATCGGAGAGTGACACCCGGAGGAGAAAGCTGGATCCCATTCCGGAAGCGAGGTGAGACGATCAAACGCAAACGGAAGTCGGATGTGACGCTGACCCTCTACGAGAACGATCACGGCGTCCTTGACGGCGACCCGACAGCCCCGGGCCTATATCTGACGACGCGTTGGGCGTCGGCCAGTGCGGGTGCGGCGTCACTGTCCGCCATCTTCGGCATGTTGCACGCGACGGATGTGGCCGCGGGGATGGAACTTCTCGGGCAGATAGAAACCGCCTGGAATTGGGTGCTAGCCGACCGACACGGTAACATCGGCTACCAGATGTCCGGTCTCATGCCGGTGCGCGGCGAGGGGCGGAACGGGTTCGTGCCGCTGCCGGGCTGGGATCCGGAGAACGATTGGCAAGGGTTCGTTCCCGCCGTCGATCTCCCCCGCGCGTTCAACCCGGCGCCGGGCTTCATCGTCACTGCGAACGACGACCTCAACCATCTCGGCAGGGTGCGGCCGATCAACCTGCCGATGGACTCGTACCGTGCCGAGCGCATCAGCGCGCTGCTCGCCGAACGCAACAACTGGACCGTAAGCGCGACTCAGCCTCTGCACATGGATGTGTACTCGCTGCACGCGGCGCGGTTCATGGCGATCTTGCGGCCTCTGCTCCCCGAGAACGCGCACGGCAACGTGTTGCGCGCGTGGGACTGCTGCTACGATGTCGAATCGACCGGCGCCTACTTGTTCGAGAAGTTTTATCACGCACTGATTGTGGAGATCTTCGGTGCCGCGTGCGGTGCGGAAATTGCGCGCTTCCTCATCAAGGAGACCGAGATTCTGATTGACTTCTTCGGCAGCTTCGATCAGGTGCTCCTGCGGCCGGACAGTGTATGGTTCGGCAACGAAGGCCGTGACGCCGTTTTCAAGCGCGTCGCCGCGGAGGCGCTGACGGGTCCGCTCCAGACGTGGGGCAGCCAGCAACAGCTGCTGATGAAGCATCTGATGCTCGGCGGTCGCTTGCCGCGCTGGCTGGGCTTCGATCGCGGGCCGCTGCCGTTGCGCGGCGGCCGTGCCACCATTCACCAAGGCCAGATCTATCGCAGCGGCGGGCGGCAGACGAGCTTTGCGCCGTCGTACCGGCTGGTCACCGATTTCGGCGAAGCGGCGGCCCACACGTGTCTTGCCGGCGGCCCTTCGGACCGCCGCTTCTCTCGCTGGTACACCAGCGAGGTCGACAACTGGTGGGCCGGGAAATTCAAGACGCTCAAGCCGGGGACGGAGTGAGGCCGTCTCGAAGCCTGTCCTGAGCCATGTCGAAGGGCCCCGTTGCGCGTGAGCTGTGCACCGTTGCATAAAGGCCCATGGCTGCCGGCCAACCTGCTCCCCAAAGCCTCCACGGACTGCGCGTCTTGGCTTTCGAGAGCCGCCTGTCGATGGAGATCGCGGAGTTGATTCGCCGGCGCGGCGGTGAACCGATCGTTGCGCCTTCCATGCAAGAGGTGCCGCTGAGGCAGAATGTCGCGGCCTTCGAGCTCCTGCGCCGCCTCGAAGCCGGTGCACTTGACGTTGTCGTGCTGATGACCGGAGTCGGCTTGCGCACGCTGGTCGCGACCGTTGCCTCCGAGTGGTCCCGAGAACGCGTGGCGGCGGCGCTCGGGCGCGCCACGCTGGTCGCGCGCGGGACCAAGCCCGTTGCGGCGCTGCGCGAGCTGGGGCGGCAACCGGACCTCACTGCGCCCGAGCCCAACACCTGGCGCGAAATCCTCGCGACCTTCGACGCCAAGCTCCCGCTTGCCGGCAAACGCGTCGCTGTGCAGGAGTACGGCGTGCCGAAACAGGAACTGATTGCCGGCCTCGAAGCCCGGGGCGCTGCCGTGTTGTGCGTCCCGGTGTACCGCTGGGCGTTGCCGGAGGATACCGGACCGTTGCGCGCCGCGGTGCGCGCGCTGTGCGACGGGACCATCGACATCGCCCTGTTTACCAGCGGTATCCAGGTGCACCATCTCTTCCAAGTGGCCGCCGACGAAGGCGGTGCGGAACGCCTGCGGGCAGCTCTCGCCCACGTCCTGATCGCTTCGGTCGGGCCGGTGTGTTCAGAAGCATTGCAGGAGCACGGTGTTTCCGCGGACCTCGAGCCCGAGCATCCAAAGATGGGCCAGCTGGTCGCTGAAGTGGCGCGGCACGGCCCGGCGCTGCTGCGCGCGAAACGCAAAGTGTAAGTGTCGGCGATTTGGGTACAGGAAGATTGGCCAGTTTCCCATTTCTCATTTCCGGTTTCCTGTTTCTCATTCGATTCGGCCGCGGCTCGGACAAATTCGCCGACCGGCCCCCCAGTCCCAGCGCCACGGCAAAGTCGTTCACGACGGCAAGCCACGGCCGGTGTCATTCCGAGCGGAGTCGGCGGAGCGAGGAATCTCCCGCCTCGTGGCGCGTACCGCAAGATCACCGATCCGTCCAAGCAGGAGATTCCTCGCAAGAGAGGCTCGGAATGACACCCTTTCAAGGCCACTCAAGGCTCTGTCAGCGACTTTGCCGTGGCCCTGCTCCCAGTCCTCGTGCCGCTTGACCTGTCCAGGGGCCTGACGTAGCTACTCATGATCTTGGACGACGCGCCCTTTCTCAAAGCCTGCCGGCGCGAACCGACTGCGTTCACGCCGATCTGGTTGATGCGGCAAGCGGGCCGCTACATGCCCGAGTACCGCGCCGTGCGGGCGCGCCACAGTTTCCTCGATCTCTGCAAGGATGCCGACGCGGCAGCGGAGGTGACGGTCACGGCGGTGGAGCGTCTCGGGGTCGATGCCGCCATCATCTTCGCCGACATCCTGCTCATCGTGGAGCCGTTTGGCGTCGGTCTCGATTTCGCCACAGACGAGGGGCCGGTGCTGCACAATCCGGTGCGCACGCCTGCGGACCTGGAGCGTTTGCCGGACGTCGATGCGCCCGCCGCTGTGCCCTTCGTCTACGAGGCCGTCCGCAAAGCCAAGGCGGCGCTGAAGGTGCCGTTGATCGGTTTCGCCGGCGCTCCGTTCACGCTGGCGTCGTACGTCATCGAAGGCGGCGGGTCGCGCAATTACGTACACGCCAAGACCTTCATGTACCGCGAGCCGACAGCGTGGCACACGTTGATGCGCCGGCTCTCGGCTGCCGTCACCGGCTACGTGAACGGGCAAATCGCGGCCGGCGCGGATGCGGTCCAGCTCTTTGACAGCTGGGTGGGCTGCCTGGCGCCGGACGACTACCAGCGCTTCGTGCTGCCGCACATGCGTGACCTCATCAGCGCCATCACGCCCGGCGTCCCGGTGATCCACTTCGCCACCGGCACCTCGGCTATGCTCGAGCTGATGCGCGAGGCGGGTGGCGACGTGATTGGCGTCGACTGGCGCATCGACCTCGGCAGCGCGTGGCGGCGTATCGGCTACGACGTCGGCGTGCAGGGCAATCTCGATCCCGTCGCGCTCTTCGCGCCCATCGATGAGATCCGCGATCGCGCTGGGCGCATCCTCGAGCAGGCGCGCGGGCATCGCGGCCACATCTTCAATCTCGGCCACGGCGTCCTGCCGGACACGCCGGTCGAGAACGTCACCGCGCTGGTCGACATGGTCCACGAGCTGAGCAGCAGGTAGAGACAGTCGAAACAGTCGATAGTCTATAGTCGACAGTCGAGGAGCCCAAATACCTATCAACTATGGACATTAGACTATGGACTATCAACTTTTGACTGAACCGTCCGACGCCGTCCTGCTCATCGGTTTCGGCGGGCCGACCAGCATGGCGGAGGTGCGGCCGTTCCTCGACAACGTCCTGCGCGGCCGGCCGGTGCCTCCGGAGCGCATCGAGGCCGTGGTACATCACTACGAAATCATCGGCGGAAGATCTCCGTTCAACGAGCTGACGTTCCGGCAAGCGCGGGCGCTGGAGGCGCAACTGCGGGCCGAAGGCTTGGCGCTTCCGGTGTACGTCGGCATGCGCACGTGGACGCCATACGTACAGGAAACACTACAGCAGATGGCGGCGGACAGTGTGCGGCGAGCCGTTGGGATTATCATGGCCCCGCATCAGACGGAGGCGAGCTGGGGACGGTACGAGCGTGCGGTGTCGGCGGCGCGCGCACGACTGGGTGCCGTTGCGCCGGACATCGACTATGTCGATCCGTGGCACGCGCATCCGTTGTTCATCGAAGCCGTGAGCGACAACGCCGGGGCTGCCTTGCAGCAGATTCCGTCCGAACGCCGAACCTCTGCCGCGCTCGTGTTCACCGCACACAGCGTCCCCACCGCGATGGCGGCGGCCTCGCCCTATGTGGCGCAGATCACCGAGTCAGCCCGTCTGGTGGCGGAGCGCAGCGGACACCCGCAGTGGACGCTCGCTTACCAGAGCCGCAGCGGCAACCCGAGCGAGCCCTGGTTGGATCCGGACATCAACGAGGTTGTTCGCCAGCTTGCGGGCGCGGGCGCCCGCGACGTGGTAGTGGCGCCAATCGGCTTTGTTTGCGATCATGTCGAGGTGTTGTACGACCTCGACATTGAAACGCACCAGCTCGCGCAGGATCTCGGCCTCAACTTCGTGCGTGCGGCGACCGTGAATGACCACCCGACCTTCGTTCGCATGCTGGCGGACGTCGTACGGCAGCGAGTGCATGCCGCTTCGCCGACTTCCCCGGCGCAGCGAACACAGGTCCCCTCTCCCTTAGAGACTGTCGATAAACGGGAACCACACCCTTCGAGACGGTCCCAGAACCCTTCGACACGGCGCTCCGCGCCTGCTCAGGAGGGACCTCCTCAGGGTGAGCGGAAATTGTCTTTTGAAAACAACAACAGAACCGCTCGCCCTGAGGAGCCGGCTTCCTCTGGCGGCGTCTCGAAGGGCGCCCGCTGGAGAAAATCGACAGTCCCCTCACCGGAGGGAGAGAAAGAATAGGCAGCGGCCGAGGGGTGTAGTTGTAGTTCATGCCCACCAAGTCCCCCCCTCGCATCGCTGTCGTCGGCGCGGGCATCGCCGGCCTCGCAACGGCGCACCGGTTGGTCGAGCTGAGCCGCGAGCGCCAGCGGCGCGAGCGGCAGCAGCCGATCGAGCTGATGCTGCTTGAAGCGGGCCGGCGCCTCGGCGGCGCGATCGGCACCGAACGGACCGGCGGCTTCGTCATCGAGTCCGGGCCGGACTCGTTCATCTCGGAGAAGCCGTGGGCGCTCAAGCTGTGCGAGCGCATTGGCTTCACCCAGCGGCTGGTGCGCACGCGTGACGAGCACCGGCGCACGTACGTCGTCCACCGCGGCAAGCTCCACGCCTTGCCCGACGGCTTTCTGCTCCTGGCGCCGACGCAGTTCTGGCCGCTGATCGCTAGCCGCCTGTTCTCCTGGCCCGGCAAGTTGCGCATGGCGCTCGATCTGGTGCTGCCGCGCGGGCCGGAGCGCCCCGACGAGAGCCTGGGCGCATTCGTCACGCGGCGCCTCGGACGCCAGGCGCTCGAACGCGTGGCGCAGCCGCTGGTGGGTGGCATCTACACCGCCGACCCGGACGATCTCAGCCTCGCGGCAACGATGCCGCGTTTTTTGGAGATGGAGCGCAAATCACGCAGCGTGATCTGGGCGATGTGGATGGCGCAGCGCCGCATGGCGGCGGCCGCGGGCGGAGCTGGGCACCCCACGAGTGGCCACGCCAAGAGTGCCCGCGCCACGAGCGGCGCGCGTTGGAGTTTGTTCGTCAGCGTCGACGACGGCATGCAGAGCCTCATCGACGCGCTGGCGCAGCGGTTGCCGGAAGGCGTGGTGCGGCTCGGGAGCGCCGTCACGTCGCTGCGCCGTGACCCGCACGGATGGAAGATCGCTACCAGCGACAGCGGCGCCATCGAGGCCGACGCGGTGGTGCTGGCAACGCCGGCGCATCAGAGCGCGCGCTTCGTTGCCGATCTCGATCCCAACCTGGCGGACGAATTGCGCGGCATTCCCTACGCCTCGTCGGCGACGGTGAGCCTGGCATATCGCGAAGATCAGATCCCGCGCGGACTGGATGGCTTCGGCTTCGTCGTGCCGCTGGTGGAGGCGCGTTCCATCGTGGCGTGTACGTACAGCAGCATGAAGTATCCGGGGCGCGCGCCAGAGGGTCATGCGTTGTTGCGGGCTTTCGTCGGCGGCGCCTTGCAACAGAGCCTGTTCGAGCAGGACGACGCGGCGATGGTGGAAAGCGTGCGCCGCGAGCTGCATCAGTTGCTTGGGATCACCAGCGAACCGTTGCTGACGCGCATCCACCGCCACCCGCAGGCAATGCCCCAGTACCGTGTCGGCCACCTCGACCGTATGGCGCGCATCGACGCGGCGCTGGCCCGGCACCCCGGCCTCGCAGTCGCCGGCAACGCCTACCGCGGCGTCGGCATCCCCGACTGCGTCCACAGCGGCGAACTGGCAGCGGAAGCGGTGTGGAACGTGGTGAGTACGTAGCGTACGCGCTGAGCCCGATCGGACACCGAGCCCGAGCAGATCTCTATTTCTACGCTGCCAGCGCCCTCGGCCGTTGCGCACCGCTTTCATTGGCGGCGACGGTTGCTTCCGCCGCGGGCATTGGCGCAGCAATCACCTCGATGAACACCGCATCATCAGGAAGGCCGGCCAAAGCGTTGGCGAGTTCTTCGAGCGGCAGGGCCTCGGCGGCGGTCGGCGCTCGCGCCGGCACTCCCATCTCTTCCAGCTCTTCCCGATCGATGACGAAGCGGTGCGTCGGATATTCCCAGGCGAGGCGCTCGATGATCTTCGGGCCGTTTTGGGCGTACAGTTCCGGCCGATAGCGCCGCAAAATGCGGTCGGCGTATGCGACGCCGACCTGGTTGTTCCGCATGCTCTCTCCCAAGGCTTGGGGGGTGAGCTGGCCGTAGAGCGGTTGGCAGATCTTGCCCGCGAACTCCGTCGCAGCGCGGTACGCGTCGTCGCCTCGGATGCCGTTCTGCGTCAATGACCGCGCCAGCTCCTCGCACGCGTCGCCTGCGTAGCCCTTGAGCAGGGCGAGCGCTTCGGAGAGCTTGAGGCACGAGCGATCGGGGTCGGAATCGGTGCCCAGGTTGTCCGATTGGGCATCCAGTGGTCCAAGTTCGCCGAGATCGCCGAGGACCAGCTCGTCCGCAGCCAGCGCGATCAACGTCGCAGCGCTCTTTGTTGCGAGTGGCACGAACACCTCGACGCGTTCGAACCGCCGGCGCAGCTCGCGCGCGACTACGTAAGCGCAGCACACGCAGCCGCCGGGGCTACGGAGCACCAGGTCCAGGTGTCGGCCGTGACGTGGGAGCACCTCGCGCACCATCCGGACCGTGGGTGGCAGGAGCTGCGCGGTGAGCACCAGCAGCGGTCGAGTCCGAACCTCAGACAGGCGACGCGCGGCGTCGCGAACCAGTTCCGTCTCACTCATCTTCCCTCCTTGGTTTGCTTTGGCTGTTACCCTGATCTTCGGGAAGGAGTATAATCGCCGGGCATGACAGCGGCTGTCAGCGCCGGCGTGTATCATCCCTGCATTCGGCGAGCCGTTGCCGCATGCCGCCGAAAGGAATCGACGTGAGATCGAAAGGAACAGGCAAAGCGCCCAAAGGCTACCGCAAGCCGAGCTACGGCGCCGCGGGCCGGCACGCGCGCATCGTCTACGAGTTGCTCGACCGGCCGCACGGCTGGAGCTTCGAGGCGATCCAGAACGAGTTGCAGATCTCGGAGCGCACGATATTCCGCTACGTCGCGGCCCTGCGGGAGCAACTCGTCGACAGCGAGGGGCGGCCGCTCGTGGAAGTCTTCCGCCGGGGCGAACGCCGGCTCCTGCGTTTCGCACCGCACCGCCCGGCGCCCGAACCGGGCCCGTTCGATCTCGCGTTCCTCTACCTCGCCCTGACCGTCTTCCAGTTCCTCGACGGCACCGTCATCAAAGAAGGCGTCGACCTCCTGTGGGAGAAGTTCCACGAGAAGCTGCCGTTCAAGCAGCGACTGCAGCTCGCCGATTTCCGGAAAAAGTTCTACGCCACGCAATTCATCGTCAAGGACTACCGCGAGTTCGGCGACACGCTTGACGAGATCTTCCAGTGCGTGGTGCGGCAATGCCGCCTGCGGGTGGAGTACGAGGCAGTCGGCAGCGAGCCGAAGGAGCACGTCTTCGAGCCGTACACGCTGGCCATGCATCGCGGCGGCCTCTACTTGATCGGGCGCAGCTCGCGCTCACGGCGAATCCTCACCCTCGCCGTCGAGCGCATTCGAAAGGCGGAGCGGCTTGCGGAACACTTCGATTACCCGAAGACCTACGCGCCCGAGAAGCACACGGCGGGCGCCTTCGGCATCGTTGTCGACGAAGAGCCGATGCAGGTTGAAATCCTGATCATGGATCCTGCGACGGCGCGTTACATCACGTCCCGCCGCGTGCATCCGACGCAACGATTCGAGCCGCGCAGTGGCGGGCGGACAGTCCTTTCGATGACGGTTCAGGGAACGGCCGAACTGGTGAACTGGCTCCTGAGTTTCGGGCCGCACGTGAAGTTGCTGAAGCCGAAGGGCCTGCAGGCGGAGGTCCGCGAGCTGCACGCGCAAGCGGCGGCGCTGTATGGGCAAGCATGAGATCGGAGTTCCGCAGCTTGGAGGCTGAGTGATGCGCGTGGCGATCCCTCGTCTATCGAAGTCCCGCTTCATGGCCGGTTTGCAGTGTCACAAGCGTCTGTACCTGGAACTGTACACCCTTGAACTCGCCGGGGAGGACGACCCGGCGACACTGGCGCGTTTGCGGGTCGGCACCGCCGTTGGCGAGCTGGCACGCCAACGCTTTCCCGGCGGAGAACTGATTGCGCACGACCATCAGCATCACGCCGAGGCCGAGGCGCAAACCAGGGCGCTGCTCGATGACCCGAATGTGCCGGCAATATACGAGGCAGCGTTTACGTACGACGACGTTGCGGTTCGCGCGGACGTCATGGTGCGCCGGCGCGCGAGCGAGTTCGATCTGATTGAGGTGAAGTCCACAGCGAACTGGAAGGAGCCGCATCTCTTCGACCTGGCCGTGCAGCTCTATGTGCTGGAAGGTGCGGGCGTAGGGGTCGGTCGAGCTTGTCTGATGCATCTCAACCGCGACTACGTGTATCCAGGCGGCGCCTACGATCTGGAGCAGCTCTTCACCCCTGCCGATCTCACCGAGCGGG
>Ga0326727_10016496_pt1 | contig 15573 bp, 17 predicted proteins | sample MB2enrmetagenome_FD_207643 | JGI IMG/M metagenome (GOLD analysis project Ga0326727, IMG submission 207643) | Lab enriched peat soil microbial communities from McLean, Ithaca, NY, United States - MB29MY | ecosystem: Environmental > Terrestrial > Soil > Wetlands > Peat | place: USA: New York... | reverse complement strand
GCTGCCGATGGCCGGTGGAGGTATCGGATACGGGCTGATCGGAGAAGCGAGAGCGGCTACGCTGGCGATGGCCGGTGGAGGTATCGGATACGGGCTGATCGGAGAGGCGAGCGCGGTTACGCTGCCGATGGCCGGTGGAGGTATCGGATACGGGCTGATCGGAGAAGCGAGAGCGGCTACGCTGGCGATGGCCGGCGGAGGTATCGGATACGGGCTGATCGGAGAGGCGAGCGCGGTTGCGGCCGGAATTGGAGGAAACGGGCTGATCGGCGTGGCAAGGGCATGGCCTGCCGCGAAAGCCGCCAAAGCGGCGCCGCATACAAGGCAACGGAGTTTCAAAGACGTGGAAAGCATGAGATTTGGCTCCTTGTGGACAAGAATAGGACACTGCACAGGAAGAATAGCCCCAATTGTGTACGCCGTCTACCACGAAAGTAATCATTCGTACGACTTTTGGTGTGCGCCAGTTCCGCTCGGCCCAATTCCCGCCAGTTCCGGGCACGACTGGAGGCATTCCTGTTGTGCAGCCGCTGAACACCGGATCGAAGCGTGGGCGGCGGTCAGCAGCGGTTTGGTTGCCGGCTGCGGCGATCTTCGCTGCGGTTCGATCCTGCGGATCTCTGCCTCAACAGCCACTGCCGTCTGTGCCGCCATCGAGACCCGCACAATCCTGCCGAGGCCCAGAACCTGGTCGTATGCGCGTGGCGGATCTGGCAGCCTGCTTCCGCAATCTGCGGGACGCGCCCGAGCAGGGAAGAAAGACGGGAGTCAGGTGCACAAGACCCGGAGCGGTATGCAGCTCGGCGGCGTCTTTCCCCCGGCGCCCTGCCTTGCGCATCTGAATTGTGAACGTCGTTCTGTGGCCCGCCAGAATGGACGCAAATTATTGACTCTACAGTACTTGTACTGTTGATTCGCTGACAGGTCAGGAGTACCGGGCATTCGCTCCAAGCTGCTGCTGTTACGACGAGAGGCGAGACCTTGCACCACGGGTTACTTTGTGGAGAACTTTGGTGCCCTGGAATGAACGGGAGAACTCCGCTAGAGTGAGCTGAGAACCTTTCCTTGGTTCGGGGATGCAGCTTATGAACGCCTTGAAGCCTGGACTTTCGCCGCTGCCTACTCCGCCTGGGCCAGCCAGCTCCCAGCAGGAGGTGCGTTGCGCGGTGCGTTTCCCCCTTGCGCTGCCCGTGCTGCTGTCAACCGGCGAAGCGGAGCTTGCCGCGCTTACGCGCAATGTCTCCGCCAGCGGAGTGCTCTTTGAGCTGGCGAACCCATTGCGGGCAGGGCTCGATATCCGTTTTTCGCTGCAAATGCCAGGGTCGGTGCTGGGTACCTCACGTGATATTCTGGTTCATTGCATGGGACGTGTGGTACGCTGCTCCATAAGCCACACTCAGTATCTGGCTGCCGCCACGATCGACGAGTACAAGTTTGCGGAGCAATGACGGCACGAGCCAGCTTGGCAGCCCCTACGATGGATTATCTGGACGATTCACCCGACGGTGAGATGGTTGACGCCCCGGTCAAGCCGGGGACGATCCGCATCATCCTTGCGGATTCTCAGGCGATCTACCGCGTAGGCATTCGTAAGGTTTTTGCCCTCGAGGACGATTTGCGCGTTGTTGCCCAGGCGGATTCCATCGAGAATCTGCGCCTGGCCATTGCGCGCTACCCCACCGACATCGTTCTGCTGGAGGGAAGTCTGCTGGCCGGTACAGCCAACGTCATTCCCGAGCTGCTGCGTGTCGCCCCCGAGGTGAAGCTGATTGTGCAGGCCGTCCAGGCGGACGAGAACCACACGGTGGAGCTTTACCGGCGCGGCGTCCGCGGCATCATCTCCCGCCTCATCTCGCCCGACCTGCTGGTGAGGTGTGTGCGCAGAATCGCCGCCGGCGAAACCTGGATCGACAATCAATCGGTCAACTGGGTCATCGAGGCTTACCGCGCCCAGGCCGCCGCGCTGGTCAGTCCGCGCACCCAGCCGCGGCTCTCGCCCAAGGAGATGGCCATCATCACCTGCATCACCCAGGGCAAGCGCAACAAGGAGATTGCCTTCCAGTTGGGCACCACCGAACAGGTAATCAAGAACTACCTGCGCAAGATCTACGACAAGCTGGGAGTAAGCGACCGGCTTGAACTGGCGCTCTATTGTCTGCACAACAAGATCATTCAGACCGATGCGGACGAGGAATTGGTGGCCCAGAAGGTAGTGGGGACCTAGGCGAATCCGCGCCGCTTTCCTGTCGACGCTCCAGCCCCGCTTCTACTCCAGCATCTGCAAATCCAGCGGCTCTTCAAGCAGGCAGTCCATGGTCTTGATGCTGGCCAGCGCCCTTTGCAGCACGGAAGACCTGCATGGCTCCACGGTGACCACAAAGGGCAGCGCGTGGTGGGGATAGCCGGCCTTCTGCACGATGGCGCGGATGTTGATGCGTTCCCTGGCCAGCGCTCCGGTAATCTCGGCCACAATCCCCGGCCGGTCGTCCACCAGGAAGCGTATGAAATGCGGAACCTCGAACTCGCCGCTCACCCGCGCCGGAGCCGCTGGAAGTTCGACCCGCCGCGAGCCGTGCGCCAGCGCCAGCAGGTCGCTCACCACCGCTACAGCCGTGGGATGCCCTCCCGCCCCGTGGCCTGAGAACACCACATCTCCGCCGTAGTGCCCGGTCAGGATCACCATGTTTTCAGTGCCGCGCGACCATGCCAGCGGCGAACGCAGATCCACCAGCATGGGCCCCACCGTGGCCGCCACTTCGTCCAGCGCCTGCTCGGCCCGCGCCACCTGGCGGATGGTGCATCCCAGGTCCCGCGCATAGCTGAAGTCCACAGCCGTAATCGAGGTGATGGGCCGCGGAACGATCTCCTCCGGGTTCACCTCCACGCGCAACGCCAGCCGCATCAGAATGGCCAGCTTGGCGCGCGCGTCGAACCCGCCCACATCTTCGGTCGGGTCGGCCTCTGCGTAGCCCTTGGCCTGTGCCTCGGCCAGCACCGGCGCGTACTCCGCGCCCGCCTCCATCTTGCTGAGGATGAAGTTGCAGGTGCCGTTGAGAATCCCCTCAATACGCTCGATCCGGTCCCCGGCCAACCCCTGTTCGAGGCCCGGAATCACCGGAATTCCGCCGGCAACTGCCGCACCGTACTTGAGATGCCCGCCCTTGGCCGCAGCCAGCCGCTCCAGCTCTGCCCCTTGGAAAGCGATCAGCTTTTTGTTGGCCGTCACCACGCTCTTGCCGGCGTCGAGCGCGCGCCGCACCCAGCCGCCCGCGGGCTCAAGGCCGCCGGCCAGCTCCACCACCACGTCCACATCCGCGGCCAGCGCCGCATCCGCGTCGTCGGTCCACGTCACGTTCGACGGAACCCAATCCACGCGCCTGCGCGCCATGCTGCGGCTGTAAATGTGGGTGAGCTCTAGGCCTTGCGGTCTGGATTCCACCAGAATCCGAGCCACCGAGCTGGCCACCGTTCCAAATCCAAAAAGCGCAATGCGCAACGGGCGCCTGTCGCAAGGCTCAACGCGGGACTCCGGTACAGCTTGGACGGAAACTCCTTGCGGCGATACGAACTCATTCACTTCAGACACAGGCATTTCCTCTTATTCCGTGGATCGAAACGCTGAATAACCCGATGATACCTGACCGTGCCGCGACACTGCCGTTTGCCCTTCCCATCCTGCAAGCTCCGCTGACCCGCTGACTCAGCCGGCTCCGCTACAAGACAAACAACCCCGGCAGCACCGCCCCGGCCTTGCCCTCAACCACCTGCGTAAACGCCGTAGCGTTCAGCGGAGGCTCCGGTCCCACATAGACGGTGCGCGCGCCACCCTGCCGCGCCCAATGCACAAAGCCGGCCGCCGGATAAACCGACCCCGAGGTGCCCACCACCACCATCAGAGTCGCCTTGGCAATCTCCTCCTGAATCCGGTCCATCTCCAGCGGAATCTCGCCGAAGAAGACGATGTGCGGGCGCAGCCGCCCGCCGCAGGCGCAGCGGCCCACCTCGTCCAGGCTGCGATAGATGGCCCGATCCTCGACCGGAGGCCGTCCGCACTCCCGCTCGCAGCGCGCCTTGGCCAGCTCCCCGTGCATGTGCACCAGCCGCACCGATCCCGCCCGCTCATGCAGATCGTCCACATTCTGCGTACAGAGAAAGAAGCGGTCGCCCAGCCGCGCCTCCAAATCCGCCAGCGCCACGTGCGCCGGATTCGGCTCGGCCTTGGCTCCGTCCTTCCGCCGGCCCGAGTAAAACTCCCAAACCAGCCCTGGATTGCGCCTCAACGCCTCCGGAGTGCAAACATCTTCGATGGAATGCCCGGCCCACAGCCCGTCCGAGGCGCGAAAGGTAGGCAGCCCACTCTCCGCGCTGATCCCCGCACCGGTGAGCACAAACACCCGGTCGTTGCCCGTGATGGAAACTTTGGTCATGGTCTTATTCTCGATGGAAGAGCGGCTTGCAGCTACTCAGGTCATCGGCGAATCTGCGAGTTCAAGGCAGGACTCGTGCCAGATGCCGGGCACATTCTCCAAGACATAGAGCTGGTCGCCTCCATGATAGAAACTAACCTCTTTCACGGTAGCCCTTGCGCCCGCGTACTCCATCTGCTCAGGCCGAAGCTTGTGATGATACTTCCACTCCCGTGCGAAGGCCTCCAGCGCGGCCCTTGAAATCACCCGTACTTTCGATCCCTTCAAGAAAGCTTCCTTGTAAGGCTGTCCCATTTCTATTCCTCACTGCGGAATCGCGGGTGCAAATCCTGTCAGACGGATGCCTCTGCGCAATACCTCTGCGCGACATCATCCCTAATCCCTAATCCCTGATCCCTGCCTTTACGGCACCAGCAGAATCTTCCCGGTAGTCTTGCGGCCTTCCAGGTCGGTCTGCGCCTGCGCGGCCTCGGCCAGCGGATAGAGATGCTCGGTGCGCAGCTTGAGTTGGCCGCTGGCCGCCCAGCCGAGCACGTCTCCAGAGCGCCACTCCAGCTCCGCCCTCGTGGCCACGTAGTGCCAAAGCGTGGGGCGGGTAATGAAGAGCGATCCTTTGCCGCTGAGGCGGATCAGGTCGAAGGGCGGCACCGGCCCGCTGGAGGCGCCGAAGAGCGCCAGCAGGCCGCGCGGCCTCAGGCAGTTCAGGCTGCCGTCGAAGGTCGTCTTGCCCACCGAGTCGTACACCACGTCCACGCCTTTGCCGCCGGTCAGCCGCTTGACCTCCGCCTCGAAGTCCTGCTCGGTATAAAGAATCGCATCGGAGGCGCCCGCCTCGCGCGACAGCTCCGCTTTGGCGGCCGTCGAGACCGTGGCGATGACCCGCGCGCCCAGCCGCGCCGCCATCTGCGTCAGCAGCAGGCCCACGCCCCCGGCGCCGGCATGAACCAGCGCCGTCTCCCCGGCCTTGAGCGGGTAGGTCGAGTGAGAAAGGTAGTGCGCCGTCATCCCTTGCAGCATGGCGGCCGCGGCCTGTTCCATCGTCAGCCCGGCGGGAACCTTCACCAGTTGCGCCGCCGGGACCAGCGCGTACTCGGCATAGCTGCCCTGCACGCTCACCGAGGCCACGGCGTCGCCGGCGGCGAATCCCGCCACGCCCGGACCCAGCTTCTCCACGGTGCCCGCGGCCTCGCTGCCCGGAATGAGCGGCAGCGCGGCTTGATAGACGCCCTTGCGGAAGTAAACCTCGATGAAGTTGACCCCGACAGCCTCGACGCGGATCAACACCTGCCCCGGTCCCGGCTCGGGAATGGGCAAATCGGCCAGCTTCAGAACCTCCGGCCCGCCTGTCTCGTGAATCTGTATGGCTTTCATCTCACGGCCAGAATGCACCCTGAGGGGCGCGCACTGCAAGCGGCCCGCGTTACCCCGTCAGCTTGGCGCTCGCCAGGCGATTCAGGCTGATGCCCTGTTCGGCCGCCTCCAGCGCCAACGCCCGATGCACATGCGGCGGTATGCGAACGCGAAACTCGCCGCTGTAGCGCTTCTCAGCCAAAGGAGCGGGCGGAATTTCGTTGTTGGCCTTCATATCGGCTACAGCTTCCGTCACCACCTTGCGAATGCCCGCCAGCGCCGGCTCAGGAGCCGCCGCCAGCCAGCTCAAAGAAGGAAACTCGGCGCACAGAGCTAGATACTCGCAGTCCTCCGGCGACCAGGTGACTCGATACGTGTAGTGATCAAGGTTCTTTGGGCTCATTGCGGCTTCTCCATCGCGTCTGTTCCGTCAGTTCTGTCCTGCTCGCGCAGTCTCTCCACGGCCAGCAAGACCTGTCGAACCTGATAGGGCTTTGCCTTGCCCTTGGCATTCTGGATATTCACACGCGGATCTCCAGGCCAGGGGGTCCTGAAGACTGCGTGACTCGACCTGAAGACTGCGTGACTCGAAGCGCTCCAGCGCGGCTCACCGAAACAGACCTTGTACAAGTCCGCAAAGCGGACCTGCGCCGGACTGGCGCGCATCCTATCGAGAATCTTGGCAATCTCCGCCACGTCTCATGGTATCAATAGTGGAACCATCCCGCAAGTTGGAGTCTGCGAAACGCCCAGAGCGAAGCCCACATTGAAGCCTCCTCCAAAAAAGCCAAGCTCCGCCCCAGCAGGGCTTAAGTATTCCCTGCTCCCTATTCCCTGGCTCTTCAATATACGAATTAAATGAATCTTTTGCTCCTTCGTACCCGGTATAAGTAATTCTGCCCTTGCCCGCTGCTCGCATCAGCCGTAAATTCTTCTGTTAATCTCGGCCTCAAGTTGTTTAGTGATTATTCGATCACGCTCGTATATCTCCATGAGCTGTCTCTTCAGTTGAGGGTATTCGCCTTCCGTGTGGGCTTTCGAGAGAGCGACAATGTGTTGCCGCATCAAATCCCCAGCTTGTGTCAGACCGGCGATTGAACCTCTCTTTACACCCGGCACATCTAAGGCAAATAGAACGGCCGACAGCTCATGCCAACCCCTCGGAGAAAACCTAGGAGCGGCCTGGACGGCCAAGCCACCCCGTCCACGTGTAAACTTCAGCCTAAAGGGCGGAACTTCAACAGTGACGACCGCATAATCGAAAGGCGGCGGGAAGCACTCTCCTTCATTGGGAACGATTTGTCCCTCAAGTTCACGAAATAGAAACGGTATAGAGGTCTGGATGTCCTCAGCTAAATCTTCTTGACTTTTCGTCGCACGTTTCCTGTCGTCCTCCGCAAATAAAAGCCGATAGATCACTCGTGCTCCGAACCCGAGAATAAGCAAGGGAGGCCTCAAAGCAGCTACTATCCAGGTATTCGACCTTCTGCCCATGAGTTCCTTCCATTTCCCTACTCCCTATTCCCTGCCGTTCAGTCCCTGTCCGACAGCAAACTCTGCTCTTCCGGCGATTCCAGCCGCACCACGCGATCAACCGTATACGGCGCGGGATTCTGGCTGCTGTGATAGTGGCGCACCTGCAGCTCGCCCAGCAGGCCGATCGCCAGCATCTGAATCCCGGCCACAATCAGCACCGCGCCAATCACGAACATCGGGCCATGCTGGTCCATCAGGTTCTGGTGCGGGTGCAGCAGCTTCGTCCCCAGCAGAACCATCGAAATGACGCTGCCCACCAACATGCCAAGCGCTCCCAGGCCGCCGAAGAAGTGCATCGGGCGGCCCATATACCGGAGCAGGAAGCGAATAGTCAACAGATCGAAGAAGACGCGAAAGGTCCGCCCGATTCCGTAGTGGCTCCTGCCCCGTTCGCGATTCTGGTTGCGGATGGGAATCTCGCAGATCGAGGCGCCGTGCCAACTGGCCAGCGCGGGAATGAAGCGGTGCATCTCGCCGTAGAGCGGAATACTCTGGATCACCTCGCGGCGATAAGCCTTGAATGTCGTTCCGAAGTCGTGAATATTGACGCCGGAAAGCCTGGCCATCAGCCAGTTGGCGCAACCCGAGGGCACGCGCCGCATGAGGAAGTTGTCGATGCGCTCCTTGCGCCAGCCCGAAACCACATCGTATCCCTCTTCGAGCTTCTCGATGAAGCTGGGAATATCGTTCGGGTCGTGCTGCAGGTCGCCGTCCATGGCCAGGACGAACTCGCCCGAGGCGTGGTCGAATCCCGCCGCCAGCGCCGAGGTCTGGCCGAAGTTCCGGCGCAGCTTCACCACCAGCACCCGGCTGTCCACGGCGGCAATCTCCTCCAGCAGCTTGTACGTGCGGTCGTTGGAGCCATCGTCCACCAGCACCAGTTCGAAGGAGTCGCCCACCTGTTCCATCACCTGCTTCAGGCGGGCATACAGGACGGTGACATTCTCCTCTTCATTGTGAAAGGGCACAACGATCGAGTATTTGGCCATGCTTCCAGTATAGATGCAGATTCGGCGGAGGACGATTACCTTCGGCGCCGGAATGCGGACCGCTGCCGACACGAAAGTCCCCGTTCGGCAGCCGCGGACCCGCATTGGAACTACCTGTCCAGCTCGTCCAGCATGGCCTGCATCTCGTTGAGCGCATGGCGGTTCCCGTTGCGCGAAGCGCAGGCGATTCCGGCCTGCAGCCGCTTGATCGCCTCCGCCGTGCGACTTGCGGCAGCCAGGGTCTGCGCGGCCATGAAGTAGCCGGCTGTATACCCCGGATCGCTGGCCAGCAGCGCGTCGAACTCACCCAGCGCTTCCTCCGTCTCTCCCGCTTTGGCCAGCTCCATCGCCAGGCCGTAACGGGCAAAGCTGTTCTTCGGGTCCTGCGCCAAAATCTCTCTCAGCCCTGCTGTTTTGTCCATTGTGTACTTTTCCAGCCGATCACCTGATCGCATCCGGTCGTGGTGATTTGCGTAATTGGCCGCGATTGCCGAAACTGGAATAGAAGGCCTCGCACCGGCCGCCGCCAGTCTTATTGTAGTTGGCTGCCGGCTTTGTTCGATGGCTCATGCACGGGCGGTCGGTTGCAGCAACCGGCCCGCGTGAATGGCGAATGGAGTGAGCAGACCATGAGTTCCACCCAGAATTCCAACCCTGCCAACCCGAAGGCGCGCACCGTGGCCAGCACCCAGTCGGAGATGACGGAGATCATCCTCCCCAACGACACCAACACGCTCGGCACTCTGCTGGGCGGGCGCCTGATGCACTTCATCGATCTGACCGGCGCCATGGCCGCCTACCGGCACTCGCGCACCAACGTCGTCACCGCCGCCATGGACCACATCGACTTCATCCGCCCGGCGCGCCTGGGCGACCTGATCACCCTCAAATCCAGCGTCAATCGCGCCTTTTCCACCTCCATGGAGGTGGGCGTGAAGGTCTGGGCGGAAAACACCCGCACCGGCGAGGTTGCGCACGTCGCCAGCGCCTATCTCGTCTTTGTCGCCATCGACAACGAGGGCCGCCGCCAGCGGGTTCCCGAAGTGCTGCCCGAAACCCCCGCCGAACTGCGGCGCTATGAGGGCGCCCTGCGACGCCGCGAGAGTCGCATGGCCGAGGCCGCCAGCCGCAAAGGGGCGCGTCTGGCCACCGCAGCCGCGGAAAACTCGTAGGCCTCCGAACCGCGAGCGAGCCAATCTTACCGCTTTGCGATGAAGTGGAAACACCTTTGCAACTCTTGGCCGCGCACGGTGTTTGCTTCAATCATGGGAGACAACCAAATGTTTGTAAGAAATCGGCTCGTCAGAGTTCTATCTGCTTCTTTCTGCCTCATTGTACTCGGCGCGCAATCTTGTCTCGCTGAGAAACTGACCCCGCCCAAAACCTGGTGGCCCGACCCATCGACTGGCCTGATGTGGACCGGCCGCACGCCCGAGAGACCAGGCATTCCTCTTCCAATCATGGAATGGAAGGATGCGGAGAAATATTGCACGTCCCTCCAACTTGGGGGGTATTCTGGCTGGAGGCTGCCTACGGTCGACGAGCTCAAAGCCATCACTTACATGCAACACTTTGACGCGCAACCATCGCAATTGGGTCAGTGCAGTAGCTTCAGTCGCGACCAATGTACCTTTGGTCCCTGGCCCGCAATGGATGCATTGGAATTCAAAGGTGGGATCACCGTCCCAGCCCCGCTTTCCGTCTGGTCATCGACCATGAATGGGAATGATCAGGCGTTTGTGGTGACACCCGTAGGCAACTGGGGCATTGGATGGGTCCATGATTCCGCGAGCGGGGTGTATTCCATGAAAATGACGAAGAGTGAATCGAATTTATTCTCCGGGGACACCCCGCGCCTGGATGGCTCTGTCCTCTGCGCTCGCCCAATGGAAGCCGATCTTCTCCAGATCGCCAAGGACGCCCAGGCGAACCATCCTGTTCCGGACGTTCTGACGCTGAAGGCCTATGTCCCGCTCAACAAAGCGCGGCTGGCTTATCAAGCCGGCCAATTTGAAGAAAGCATCGCGCAAGCAAAGAATGCGTTTCTGATTAAGCCCAAATTCGCGCCTGCCTACTGGGCCATTGGCATCTCCTACGGCAGACTGGGCCAGTGGGATTTGGCCATTACCAATCTGGAAGCGGCCCTAAAGATCGACAAGGGCTACGGCGATGCGAAGGACGCATTGAAATGGGCGAAAGATAGCCAGAAGGCCGCAAAGACCGGCGGGCGAATCAAAGCTCAAAGCCCCGAGTGGAATTGATATTCTGAATACATTTCGCTTCTCAACCAACTTTGAACATCGAAATACTTTGAAGGAGCAACACACCCAATGGCCCATTCGCCCTCCATGCCTTCCCCCGCCGCCTTGCCTGGAGTCTCCAAGATCGTCGCCATCGGTTCCGGCAAGGGCGGTGTCGGCAAAACCACCGTAGCCGTCAACCTGGCCATCGCGCTCAGCCGGCTCGGCCAGCGCGTGGGCCTCATGGATGCCGACGTCTACGGCCCCAATGTGCCCCTGATGATGGGTTCGTCCCAGCAGCCCAAGGTCGGCGCGGGCAACCGCATCGAACCCAACCTGACCCACGGCATCAAGACCATCTCCATCGGATATATCTCGCCAGGCGACAAGCCCATGGTGATGCGCGGGCCCATGCTCCACCAGATCGTCCGCCAGTTCCTCCAGCAGGTGGATTGGGGCGAGCTCGACTACCTCATCGTCGATCTGCCTCCGGGCACCGGCGACGTGGCCCTCTCGCTGGTCCAGACCGTCCCCCTCACCGGCGCGGTTGTCGTCTCCACCCCCTCCGACGTCAGCCTCCAGGATGCCCGCAAGGCCCTGGAGATGTTCGCGCAGGTCAACGTCGAAGTCCTCGGCATCGTCGAGAACATGAGCCACTTCACCTGTCCCCACTGCCACCAGGAGATCGACATCTTTTCCCGCGGCGGCGCCGAGCGAACCGCGAAGCAATTCGGCGTTCCTTTTCTGGGGTCCATCGAGCTGGTTCCCGCCATCCGCGAAGGCGGCGACCGCGGCCTGCCCGTCGCTCTCGCCGGGCCCAAGAGCCCCCAGGCGGCCGAGTTCTACGCCGTGGCGGAAAGGCTCATGAAGCAGGCCGAAGAGGCAGCGGCGGCCGCCACCGACATCATCGAGATCCGTTAGGGAACGGCCCCTGGAGGCCGGCTCCGGCAGCTCGACACCGCAAAGCCGAAAGGATGAAATTGCGGCCCGCCCGCTGGAAGGGCGAATCGCATAAGCAGATTCGATGCCTTACTGCAAACCTACCGTTTGGGTGAAGTTCGCGCTTTGGGAACCATTGCCGAAAAACGAGTTGTTTCCATTGGAGACAATCGATGCTGCGGCTCCGCCCGCGTTCGGATACAAAGGAACATAATTGGCAATGAACGACATCCGGCTGACCTGAACATTTGCGCCATTCGAGGACTCGATCCCATAGTAATAACCGGTTACCTGGCCGCCATCCAAAAGAACTGATGCACCCACTGCGTTTATGCCAATCTCCTGAGGTCCCCAGGGCGCGCCGCCGGGCGACGAGAAAGTGGAATTGTAGGTGGAGACCGTTGAGTACGAAGCGAAAAGCCCATTGTTAGAAAAACGCACGTGAGTGTTCACGATCTTCGCGGAAACCTGATCGATCGGGGCTGTCCCCGCGATATAGATCCCGGTATAGGCAATGTTCTCGATGGTGGTGTTATTGATCACCATATTGGACACTGCTATCCGCAGGCTGTCAGCGTCGATAATGCCATATGCGAATCCGGTTATTTGCACGTTATCGATATCCAACCCTCCAGAGCCGCAGAAAACGATTCCAGTGTCACCTCCAGTAGCACCATGGATGCTGAGGTTATGCAACTGAACCACGCTGCCGGCTGGCGTATTCACCGTGATCCCATTGTTTCCAGCAGTTGCGACATTGGTGGCAAAGCCGCCGCCGTCGATCCGGATGGCCTGGGTAATCGTCACCGAGCCGTAATCACCCGCGTTGAGCACGCTGAGCTGACCCCACGCGGGGGTCTGGGTCACCGCGTATGCAAAGGTTCTGCAGGGCGCGGTGATAGGGCAGGTGCCGGCATCGGTCCCTGAGTTGGAAACCCAGGTCTGCGAATATGCCGCGGTGGTCAATGCCATCGCACAAGACAACAAAGCGGGAACTACAACGTTCTTCATCCGATTGGGCTCCTTGAGGGAGGGCTGTTTGCAATGTATTGCGAGACGCGAAGGGAAAATGCCTCATGATTCCCGAAAAAATGTTTCCCGGCGCGAATCGCCGCCGGAGACTGACCGGTAAAGCGATGAAATCGCTGGAGTAAACAATATTTTGAACAACCGGCGCATCGGCCAGAAATGCGGTCCGCCCGGGAAAGCGGACCGCACACATCGGCTCGGAGGCTTTACCACATCGTGGCTGCGGTGGTGGGCGCCAGGTGGTCCATATTTTCCACACTCTGGAACGTGTTATTGAAGGACGTGTTGCTTCCATTCGTGATGACGCTGGCAGCAGTCTCTACGGCGGCAAGATTGTTGAGGAAAGAGCTCCGGTTGATTTGGATCATTCCAGTGCCACCTGCATAAACTCCTAACCTATAGCCATTGATCTGGCTATTATCTAGATAAATATTCGAATTAAATGTTTCAATGCCTACTCCATAGCTCCCCGGCGTAGAGCCGGCATTCGGGGAGACGAATGTTGAATTGAGGACCGAGATCGCCGCATACGTCGCGTAAATCCCGGTGTTGGCAAAACGCACGTGCGTATTGATGATCTCGGCGGAAGCTAGATTCGTCGCCGATGGACCTCCGATGCAGATACCGTAGTAGGCAATATTCTCGATTGTCGTGTCTTTGACCACCAGGTTTTGCGAGGAAGTACTCGTCACATCGATGCCAACTCCGAATCCAGTCAACTGCACGTTATCGATATCCAATCCTCCGACGCCATTGAATTCGATTCCCGTTTCACTTCCATTAGCGCCGTGGAGGCTGAGGTTATGCAGCTGAACCACGCTGCCTGATGGCGTATTCACCTCGATTCCAAGGCTTCCAGTCACAAAATTGGAGGCAAAGCCGCCGCCGTCGATGCGGATGGCTTGGGTGATCGTAACCGGGCCGTAATCGCCCGCGTTTAGCACGCCAAGTTGGCCCCACGCGGGGGTCTGGGCCACCGCGTAGGCAAAGGTTCTGCACGGCGCAGCCATCGTGCAGGGGTTGGAATCGCTCCCCGAGTTGGAAACCCAGGTCTGCGAGTAAGCCGCGGTGGTCAATGCCATCGCACAAGACAATAGGGCGAGAATTGCAGCGTTTTTCATTCGATCAGGCTCCGGGAAAGCGATTTTCTCTCTGTCTTGTATTGCGAGCAGCGAAGGAAAAATGCCTCACAATTCCCGAAAAAATGTTTTGCGGGCGAGAATCGCCGGCGACCGGCCGGGAAAAGAGACGAAAATGCCGGGCGTAGGCTTGTACCGGCCCCCAAGTCAATTCAAATCGGAATTGCGGTTCAAATGTGATCGAGATCCGCTAGGGAGCAGCGCGGAGTCCGGCTCCGGCAGCTCAACACGGCAAAGCCGGAAGGACAAAGAAATGCGGCCCGCCCAGGGGGGACGGACCGCGCAAATCGAATCGGATGCGTTACCACGTATCCGCTGGAGTGGTCGGCGGATTCGAAGTGTTGTAGGTATTGTTGAAAGACGTATTACTTCCGTTCGAGACTATTGCAGTCCCTGATACGACCGCATAGCTATTGTTGATGAAAGAGCTCCGGTTGACTTGAACGTGTCCGGCGCCGTAAGCGGCGAGTCCATAGCCATAGCCATTGATCTGGCTGTTGTCCAGATAGACATTCGTATTGTCTGCGTAAATCCCATCCCCGGACGAGACCGGCGCGGAGCCGGCGACCGGAGATGCGATGGTGGAATTGAGGACAGAGATCGATGCATCGATGGCCTCAATCCCAGTGTTGGTAAAACGCACGTGCGTATTGACAATCTCCGCGGAAGCGAGGGTGGTCGTGGACGTTCCGCGGATGTAGATGCCGATGCTGGAAATGTTCTCGATGGTAGTGTCCTTGATCACCAGATTGAGTTCGGAGGTACTCGACGGGAAAGCGCCAATGCCCTCGTCGAATCCGGTAATCTGCAGGTTGTCGATGTCGAGCCCGCCGGCGCCGCCGAAATCGATCCCATAAGTAGCTGAACTACTGCCATGGAGGCTGAGGTTATGCAGCTGAACCACATCCCCGGCAGGCAGATTCACCAAAATGGCATTGCCTGAGGTCACGGAGATGGAGGCCAAGCCGCCGCCGTCGATGCGGATGGACTGGGTGATTGTAACCGGGCCGTAGTCGCCCGCGTTCAGCACGCTAAGCTGGCCCCACGCGGGGGTGACCGAAACGGCGTGCGCAAAGGTCTTGCACGGTGCAGCCATCGTGCAGGGGTTGGAATCGCTCCCGGTGTTTGAAACCCAGGTCTGCGAGTATGCCGCGGTGGTCAAGGCCATCGCACAAGAAAGCAGGGCGAGAATTGCAGCGTTCTTCATTCGATCAGGCTCCCGGAGAGCGATTTCCTCTCTGTCCTGGATTGCGAGACGCGAAGGAGAAATGCCTCACAGTTCCCGAACGGATGTATTAAGTGTGTGTGAATTGTGCAATTCCGCCCCAGGTGGGCAAGCGGTGTCTTCAGAAGGGAGCATTCTCGAAGCCTGATTGGCGCGCAGCAAAAAAGCGGGACTCACGCCCCGCTCTCTTGCTTGCCGTTCGACCCGCGCTTTACCGCCAGTGGCCTTCGATCAGCACCCATTCTCCATGGCGGTGCACCCACTTGTGCGCTACCCAGCGCGCGCCAGGATGGGGCGGACGCTCCCAGCGGCCTGGAACCCACACGTAGCGGGCTCCATCCCAGCGGTGATAGCCGTCGATCCACACAAATCCGCGCTCCGGCGGCACGCCGCGGACTTCAACAACCGGAGGCGGCGGCCCGATGCGAATCACAACCTGCGCATACGAAGCCGCAGGGAAAAGGGTGAGAGCAAGCAACAGCGCCAACACAGTCTTCTTCATGGCGAATCGAATCCTCCTGGGGTTTGAATGTCTTCCGGAATCTTACCTGTTTTCCGGTGTTTCGTTTATATCAACGTTCCTTCGGGGTGTCGTCAAGCCGCTTGTGTAAATACTCGGAGGGTGCGGGTTTTCCATTCCAGGTTGAATCTCTGGAAGATGGAGTAGATGATTCGGTCCACGGACTGCACGTTCACGAA
>Ga0326727_10016495_pt1 | contig 15575 bp, 14 predicted proteins | sample MB2enrmetagenome_FD_207643 | JGI IMG/M metagenome (GOLD analysis project Ga0326727, IMG submission 207643) | Lab enriched peat soil microbial communities from McLean, Ithaca, NY, United States - MB29MY | ecosystem: Environmental > Terrestrial > Soil > Wetlands > Peat | place: USA: New York... | reverse complement strand
GCCCCCCCTTCGGATTGCGCAGAGCAAAGCTCTGCGAACCGCTTGCCGCGAACCCACAGCGAAGCCCCAACCGCAGAGCTGCGCTCTGCGCAATCCGAGGTTAATCCGGGAATCCAAGACCGCAGAGCAAAGCTCCGCGAATCCATTGCTCTCGCACTTCCCCCAACGGATCGCCCTCCTTCGGATTGCGCAGAGCAAAGCTCTGCGAATCGCTTGCCGCGAACCCACAGCGAAGCCCCACCGCAGAGCTGGGCTCTGCGCAATCCAGCCTGCCAGAACTGGGCTTCCAGGGTGGCTAAACGACATCGATGATAATGAGCGTGATGTCATCCTGTTGGGTTACGGAAGCAGGTTGCCAGTGGCGGATCGCGGAGAGCAGTTGTTCCGAGAGCTCCGCAGGCGGGCGCGAATGATGGTTGCGAACGACTTGTTCGAGTTTGCCATCACCGAAGGAGTCGCCGGCGGCGTTCTCGGGTTCAATGACGCCGTCGGTGTAAAGCAGGAAGCGGTGGCCGAAGTTGAGCGGGATCTCGCAAACGGGATATTGGGAATCCGGTTTGACTCCAATGAGCAGGCCGTTGCTTTCGATCCGCTCCAGCTTGTCCTGCCGCCAGCACAGAAGAGGCGGATGTCCCGCCGCCGAGTAGAAGCCCTTGCGCGTTTCCATATCGAGCCATAAATAGGCGGCGGAAACGAACTGGCTCCGCAGTTGGCCAGCGAGAATACGATTTAACCCCCGCAGGACGTCTCCCGGGTTGGATGCCGAGGACACCACCGATTGCATGGCCACTTTAATCATGGCGGCGATGAGCGCCGCCGGGACACCGTGACCGGAGACGTCCGCCACGAGGAACCCTGTCCGATACGGGTCGACGGAAATGAACTCGTAGAAATCACCGGCGACGGCGGTCATGGGATGATAAGCGGCATGAATACGCAGGCCCATGAGTTCGGGGACACCACTGGGGAGAATCGAACTCTGGATCTCGCGGGCGATGGCGAGCTCGTTTTCAATGGAGAGCAGGCGGCGCTCGTCGGCGAAAACCCTCTCCGCGGCCACGTATCCCAGCGAGAAAACAAATCCCGCGAACGCCAGTGGCTCGAAGGCTGGGTAACCAGGGAGGCGGAACAGGACCACCAGATTGGCGTAGAGGACCGCCACCGCGAGCACCAGCGTGCCGATTACGGAAATCCGGCTTTGGATGACCAGGAATCTCTTCGCCAAACTGGGAACAGCGTTTACCACCGCGAGGGCCAGAAGGCACCAGATGGCCAGCAGACTGTTAAGGGGCATGAGCCGGTCGGGCGATCCGGTGATGAGGGTTGAGCAAACACCGGCGATGCCCAACCCCGACGCCGCAACGAGGGTGATGTGCAGAAGGCGGCGGAGCTTTCCCAGGCTTAGCTCCAGCCAGAAAAGGAGCCCGGGAATAAGGATGAGGTACGTGATAATCGCTACGACGTTAGGGCGACTGGCCCAGGTTGATTGCGGCAGTACACTAAAACCTCCGGGCGCCGCCGCCAGGATGCGGGCGCCGTACATCGCGGTGAAGATTCCAAACCAGACCAGGATTCGAACCCTGCCGCCGCCACGAATCGCCGCGATCCCGCAGGCCGCCAGCCCGATGAACAGAAAAACGGCGCCCAGCATGATGCCGCCCACCTGGCCGCGAAGCATCGACAGAACCTGACCTTCCAAACGCGCACCTCCCGCGGACTGCCAAACTTCCCAAGTCGCGGAGTTTACCATACGCAGCTATGGTTCGCGGCTTTCACGCGCTCCCTGTCACCCGTTCCCATGGATTCTCCACCGCCAGCCCGCCTGCTCGCTTGAGATCAGGAATCCTGAAGTTTCAGTAAACTCTGCCGATAGTGTCGAGCAGGTGCTTTATGGCAGCAGGCGAGGATAAGTTCGACGGCGCACCGGACATGAGGAGGGCTAGGCGCGATGGACTCGAGAACCCACGATGACGTTGTCAAGGAAGCGCGCCGCTTACTCCACGCAGCCACCCAAGGACGCCTGAACGAGCGAGCGGCAGCGGAGCAGTTCGAGGGAGGAGACCGCGAAATCCTGGAGGCGTTCAACGGAGTTCTGGATGCCGTCGCGGGTCCCTTGGACCTGGCGGTCACCTATGCGGGCCGCATCAGCAAAGGGGATATCCCCGATAAGATCACCGACACCTACCCCGGCGACTTCCACACTCTTATGACTAATTTGAACGCTTGTATCGACAGCCTGGGGGTGGTGGGAGAGGTCAATCACGTCCTGCGACGAATTATCGTGAACGATTACACCAGCCAAATCCAAGGTTCCTATCAGGGGATCTTCGCCGAGCTGGCCACTTTATCAACGGATGCGCCCAGACGGGTTAAAAATGCCATAAGAATCCTCGGAGACGTCGCCGCGGGGGACTATCGCCGTAACCTCGAGGATATGCGAAAGGTAGGGCGGCGCTCTGAGAATGATCAACTTATCCCCTCCCTGATCAAGGTGATGAGTACGATCGACAAATTGGTGGCGGATGCCGCCACGCTGTTGGAGGCCGCGATGAAAGGTGAGCTCTCCACCCGCGCCGATGCCAGCCAGCACCAGGGCGAATACCGCAAGGTCATTCAGGGTGTAAACGATATACTGGACGCGGTGATTGCACCGATGCAGGAGGCCGGGGTCGTGCTGCAAAAAGTGGCGGGCGGGGATCTGACGGCACGCGTGGAGGGAAACTACCACGGCGACCACGCGCGCATCAAGAACGACATCAACACCATGACGGAAGCCCTTTCAACGAGCATGGCGCAGATCGAGGAGCACGCCCAGGGCCTGGCCTCCTCTTCCGAGGAGCTTTCCGCAGTGGCGACGCAAATGAGCTCCAACGCCGAAGAAACCGCCAGCCAGTCGGGGGTGGTTTCCGCAGCGAGTGAGCAAGTGTCGAAGAATATCCAGACTGTGGCGACGGCGACCGAAGAGATGAGCGCCAGCATCAAAGAGATTGCCAAAAATGCTGCCGAATCGGCCCGGGTGGCGGCAACCGCCGTGCAGGCTGCCGAAACCACCAATGCCACCGTGACCAGGCTGGGTGACTCCAGCAGGGAGATTGGACAGGTCGTCAAGGTCATCACCTCGGTTGCGCAGCAGACCAACCTCCTGGCTCTGAATGCCACCATTGAGGCGGCGCGAGCCGGGGAAGCCGGCAAGGGATTTGCCGTGGTCGCCCACGAAGTGAAGGAACTGGCGAAAGAAACCGCCAAGGCCACCGGGGACATCAGCGGGAAGATCGAAGCTATTCAAATTAACACCAAGCAAGCAGTGGAGGCGATCGCGCAGATTGGCGCCATCATCCATCAGATCAACGACATCTCGGGCACGATTGCGAGTGCTGTGGAGGAACAAACGGCCACCACCAACGAGATCGCGCGCAATGTGAGCGAAGCGGCGAAGGGAAGTTCCCAGATTGCCGAGAACATCACCTCCGTGGCCCGGGCCGCCAAGAGCACCACCGAGGGCGCAGCCAATAGCCAGACGGCCGCGCAGGATCTGGCGCGCATGGCGTCAGAACTGGACCAACTGGTGCGGCAATTCGATTTCGACAACGTTGGGGGTGGCGCGACGTCTACCCCAAACCGCTTGGCGCCGCAACCGGCCCTCGTCGGACAGGGAGTAAACCGGGCCAGGACTCAACCCGGCTTAACCGCTCGCCTGCATTAAGCGTGATCCTCCACACCTGACCATCCCGTGCAACCAAACCCCTCGGACTCCGGACCCCCGACTCGGTTTTTGGCCACTCGCCACTCGTCTTGGAGTCGGGTCATCGGGCCATCGGATCATTTTCGAATGCCGATTTGCGATTTTCGCTTGCGACAATCCGAAATCCGGAATCCGGAATCCGCAATCACACTTGTCACTCGCCACTCGTCTGGGCATCGGGTCATCGGATCATCGAGTCATTGGCTCATTGAGTGGTTTGCGATTTTCGAGTTTCCAGTTTCCAATTCAGAGGTTAGCGATTTGACTCATCATCTCACCTCAAACCGCCGATAACCGAAGCGGGGTAGTGTGGGCCGCCGGGTGGATCGTGAAAGTGCACGGTTGCCCGCAGTTCCCCCTCTGCCCTCGACCCCGGACTGCAGACTCCGGACCTCCGACTCTGTTTCTGGCCACTCGCCACTAGGCACTAGCCACTGCCCTTAGCAGTCTTCACTGCTTTCGAAATTTCGACCTGTACGTTGCCGGGCAATGAGAAAAACCCGCGCAGGAATTCGGCTCGGAGCCAAATGCCTCGCTACCCCCCTTGGTCATCGACAATCAGCAGTTTCGCCATTTCATGCTCCCTCTCGCAGAACCTCCAGCAGCCGCACCATCGCCAGCGTGTCCTGTTTGCAGTATGCCAGCAGATCTTCTCTGAGCTTCCTTCTCTCATCACTTCCCACCTCAGCGCGAACCATCTTTTCCCAGGCGAGGCCGGCTTCGTTGCCTTCGGCGACTTCCATCCCATCGTAGGACATGTCGGCCACAAGGGCAGGCAAGACACTTTTCAATGAGTAAGAGCCGCGGAACGCCAAGTCGTAGATATGGGCGCGTAGCTTGTGGTTGACCGAATTCAGAGTGGTGTCCGGCAAGTGGAAAGAGGTCGGCGACGGTGGGTCTCTTGACCTGGACGAAGTACGCTTCTTCGACCTCGCAAGAAAAGAGGATCAGATTAATTGCCTCAAGTCGTTTATCAGAAAGGAGACCGCTGGCGGTAAACGCCCACGATCTTGAGCGGTTCGAGTTGCCCCCTTGAGCGTGTGCAAATCCTCTTCACGGCTTGAGCGCGCCTTCGAGGAATCCCGCCTGAAACGAGACCTGCAGATTCTCTTCGATGATCGTGGAAAGACCGGCTCAAATAGTGTTTCAGCTCGTTCGTAAAGAGGCATAGCAGCGGGCAAGTTATGGGCCCAATAGTAGCTGACCTTTTCCCCCCTTTTCCCCCGCCAATTTACTTGAGGAGTCCCACAAGAAGCTTGAGGCTGTGGCGCCCAAGATTCGCCACCACTACCGCCAGGGAACGTGACCCGGCGTGAGCTGCCAACCACACTGTCGGCATACTGACCGGCATTTGGTGCGGACGGGGACAGACTGGGAAGTTACACCGGTTTTTTGTCCGTGTTGCGTCCCTCGGGGGAATCCCGAATTGGGATTTGGAGAGCCGCTGGGCGTTATGGATGCGCGGGTTGACGTTCCTGGTTGCCGCGGAGGGCAAAATCCACAAGGGCGCGCCGCACGGCATCCGGCTCACGGTCAATCACGATCAGGAATGCCCGAGCCGCCCCAGAAGGCACCACCCGGCCTTGCTCCCATTCCTGCACCGTCCGGACGCTTACGCCAAAATACGCCGCAAACTGGCTCTGGCTCATTTTGATTTTCTTGCGAACCCGCGCCGTGTCGATCTCGTCAGGGATGTGGACAACGCACGCGTGGTTTTCCCCCTGGGCGAATGCCAGAGCCTCCTTGGCACTGGCAATCATGCGTTGTCCTGCGGTCAGTTTCTTGGCCATTGTCATTTTCTCCTTCTGTAGGCATCGGCAAGGGCAGCCAGTACGGTCTTGAGCTCATTCCGCTCTGACTGCGACAAGTCGGTCTTTTCGTTCTTCGCAAACACGTTCAGCAAAAACACGGGAACGTCTTCACCACTGTAAAAGGTGATAACCCTGTAACCGCCGCTTTTGCCTTTCCCCTTCCCCGCAAAGCGAACTTTACGCGCCCCTCCGGTACCCCTGATTTCCTTCCCGGCACCGGGATTCGCCGCGATAAAATCCACGATGCCCAAGCGTTCATTTTCTGTTACTCCCGTCGCCCTTGCGTCGCGGAGATAGGATTCGGTTTCGACGACTGTTTGCACGGGCTAACTATACGTTAGAAACGGATACCGGTCAACCCTCGGGAACCTTCCGGCCCTCAAGCGCCAATTCAGCACGTTAGCCCCAGTCACTACGGTTGTGCCCTTGGGATCTCGAACACGCGTCATCTCGAAGACCACTACGAGAGGCGGGTGAGAACACCGGGGCTACAACAAGCCCATGGTTTCATAAAAGGAAACGCGCCGAATGTCCATGTGCTTCAATCGTCCGTATACTCGCCGTTCTTTCGACCCAGCAGCACGCGGCCACGGTAAGTGACTTTTGGGTTCCTCCGGCGCTCGGGAGGTGCGCCGGAAGTTGTGGGGAACGGCGGGGGCACGGGCGGAGGCAAAGAGAGGTATTGGGGGCACGGAAACCCTTGCCCCGGCGTCGATTGCGGCCTACAATAGGCGTATAGGTGTTTATCTGCCTGAATGTATAGGTGTTGAAATGGAACAAGAAGCTGTCCGCTGGAACATCAAGGTCTCCAAGGAGACCGACCTCACCCTGCGCACCTTTCTGGGCGCGCGGGGCATGAAAAAGGGCGACCTCTCCAAATTCATCGAAGACGCTGTCCGCTGGCGCGTGTTTCAGCGCACCGTTGAGGACATCAAGGCGCGCAACGCCGGGGCCGACCCGGAGGAGATTCAGCGCATCGTCGACGAGGCCGTCCGCGAGGTCCGCGCCGAACGTCGCGCCCAACCGAAGGTCAAGCCTGATGCGCGTGGTGCTCGATACCAACATCCTCGTCTCCGCCCTGATCGCCCCGGCCGGCAAGCCCGCCGCGATCTATAGCGCTTGGGTCGAGGGAAAATTCACGCTCCTCACCTGCGCGGCGCATCTCGACGAGTTGTTCGCCACGCTGCAAAAGCCGCGCGTCGCCGAACTCGTCAAGCCCCACCAGGCCGGGCGCCTGGTCAACCAGATCAAAAGGCTCGCCGAGGTCGCCAGCCTGCTCCCGCCCGTGAACCGCTCTCCCGATCCCCGCGACGATTTTCTGCTGGCAATGTGCGAAGCGGGCAACGCCGACTATCTCGTGACCGGCGACAAGAGCGGGCTGCTTGCCCTCCACCGCCACAAAGCCACCCGGATCGTTTCCGCAAGTGAATTTGCTGCATTAGTCGCATAAATTCCGGATACAAGTAGCCCCCAGATTGATCGCTCGGCTGTGGGGAACGGCGGGGGCACGGGCGGAGGCGGGGTCCACCTGGGTGCTCCCAGCGTCAATAACGGAATCGGACATTATTTCCTCTTGACAGACCCATATAGCTGGCCTATACTGTTAGGCTGCACGAGGCGAGGTGCCGCTTGGTCTCTGCGCAAATCTCCCACCCGCACGCCGGCTTTCCTGGAAGCCCACCGGCGCAACGCTCCGAAGTCCGCAGCGCGACAGAGCCGCAACCAACGCGTCTCGTAGGGGCTGGGCTTGTCCTGCCCTTGTCGTTTGTGCGTGGTGTGGAACGAGGGCAGGGCAAGCCCAGCCCCTACGAGACGCGCAAATTGTTTGCTAAAAAAACGAGAATTTACGGTACGGCAATACCGGGCTCTGCACCGGCGGGGCAGCAAACACCTCACGCCAAGAGCAAAGAAAACAAAGCACTTTCACCTTCGAGCACGGGAAAACGCAGAAAAAAGATGTTAGACATCGACGTTGGAAGTAGGAATGTTATTGAAAACAAAGGAAACTACGACATTTTGTCATGCTCTCTATCGGACATTTTAGGCAATTCGGAGCCAATTTGACGGAAAATGCACACTTTTGTGCGACAAAATGCACCTTTTCGAGGCGACTGCGCTCGCAGCGCAGAGCGGCGCAGCCGCAACCAGCGCGTTTCGTAAGGGCTGGGCTTGCCCTGCCCTCGTTCTAGAACACGGACAAACGACAAGGGCAGGACAAGCCCAGCCCTGCGAAACGTGCAAACTGTTTGCTAAAAAAAACAAGAATCTACGGTATTGCAATGCAGAGCGTTGGAAGTTGCACCTTATTCCCGTGTTAGAGTAACAGCTCTCATAGCAGCCACCGGAGGGGCGCTTGGAATTCCCAGAAAATGACGGAGGGGCAGGCCAGCCATCTCGTTACGAGACATTGCGACAAGTCTCCGGCGTGATTGCCACGCAGGCCGACCTGAATGGGGTGCTGGAAAGCCTGGCGCGCTTTCTGCCCTCGGTGGTCAGTTTTGAATTCCTCGGTGTAGTTCTCCAAGATCCCGAGCACCGGCTTTTTCGCCTGCATGCTTTTGGAGGCACGTTGGCCGGCAGCACGGAAATCGAAACCGAAATCACTGACGCCGACCCTGCCACCGCCGCGATGTTGATGGACGAGCAGAAGCCCATCATCCTCAATGACATCGAAAAGGAGACAGGCTACGCCGACATCGTGCGGCGGGCGCGGCAATACGGGGTGCGGTCGCTGGGCCTCTTCCCTTTCACCTCGCCGCGACGGCGGCTGGGCCTGCTGGCCTTTGGGAGCACCCGGCAGAAGGATTACGACGCCGAGGATTTGAAGCTGATGTCAACGGTCACCGCCCACGTGGCCGTCGCCGTGGAAAACGCGCTGAATTTCGAGGCGGCGCGTTCCTATCAGCAACTCCTGGCGCGTGAACGCGACCGCTTGCGCCTGCTGCTGGAAGTGAACAACAACGTCATCTCTCACCTGGAGCTGAGTGATCTTTTCCTGGCCGTATCCTCCGCGCTGCGGAATTGCTTTCATCACGAGTACACGGGCCTGTGGTTGTTTGAAGAGGACTCGCCGCGACTGCGCTGCGTAGGCATGGACTTCCCCACCACGCGCGGGTTCATCGAGAAGGTTCAGTCGGCGGACTTAACGCCGGAGGAAGTTGCGGAGATCCGCGCGCGCCTTCCCCGACTCATCAAGCAGAAGGATATCGCGCAACTCCCCGCCCAATTTGCTTCACCGGCCCTGGCGGAAAACTTCCGTTCCGGGGTCACCATCCCCCTGGTGGCAGGCTCCAAGCCGCTGGGTATCTTATCGCTCGCCAGCACGGACGAATCCATCTTCCAACAGGAAGAGCTGGGTTTTCTGGTGCAGGTGGGCAATCAAGTGGCCCTGGCGATCGAAAACGCTCTGGCCTTTGAGAAGGTGGCGGAAGCGCGGAATCAACTGAACACCGAGAAAACCTACCTGGAAGATGAGATTCGCTACGACCACAACCTGGAAGACATCATCGGCAAGAGCCCGGCCCTGCGCGAAACCCTGAGCAAGGCGGAGGTTGTGGCGGGGACGGACGCCACCGTCCTGCTGATGGGCGAAACGGGCACGGGGAAAGAGCTGGTGGCGCGCTTGATTCACAAGTCAAGCTCGCGCCGCGATTATACCTTTGTGAAATTGAATTGCGCGGCGGTTCCCTCCGGACTCATGGAGAGTGAGCTCTTCGGCCATGAGCGCGGCGCCTTCACGGGTGCGGTGGCGACCAAAGTCGGGCGCTTCGAGTTGGCGCACCACGGAAGCCTTTTCCTCGACGAGGTTGGCGACATCGCGCTGGACCTTCAGCCCAAACTTCTGCGCGTCTTGCAGGAAAAGGAATTCGAACGGCTGGGAGGCACCCGGACGCTGAAGGTCGACGCCCGCCTGGTTGCCGCCACCAATCGCGATCTGGCGCAAATGGTCGAGAGGGGAGAATTCCGCGAAGACCTTTACTACCGGCTGGCGGTGTTCCCCATCCAGTTGCCTCCCCTGCGCGAGCGGCGGGAAGATATCCCCCTGCTGGTTGAGTACTTCGTGGCCCGCTACGCCCGTCGCATGAAGAAAAGGATCAGAGGAATCCCCACCCCAGCGTTGCAGGCCATGACCGAGTGGGCGTGGCCGGGGAATATCCGCGAGTTGCAGAACTTCATCGAGCGCGCGGTGATTCTCAGCACCGGGGAGAGCCTCAATGTGCCCGTGGAGGAGCTGAAATCGCCGCGAACAGTGCGCGCCTCTAAGGATTCGGCAAAAAGCCTCAACCTTCGGGAAGTCGAGCGCGAGACGATCCTGGAAGCTTTGCGGAGAACCCATGGGCGGGTCAGCGGTCCGCAAGGAGCGGCGGCACTGCTCGGACTTAAACGGACGACACTTCAATATCGCATGCGCCTCCTGAATATTAAACTGTCTTATCACCCTTCCGAATCAGCCTGACCATTGCCAATTATTGGGCAACTGCCGGCAATTAGGCAACTGCGACATTCCACAACACCCCATGAAGTCTTGTAAGTACTTAAATAAAAGAGACTTATTATCTAGCTACACTTGGCCAGAGAGGTGCCCTTGTACAGGTCATGCTGCGAACCACGTTCCTCTATCAACGAGATCAGACCAAGCTTGTCCTCAGCGGGGAACTGGTTGGAGAAGGGGCAAAATGTCTATCCAGAGCCATCGCCCAGTGTTGCTCAACCCCTGAGACGGTGGTGATCGATCTGGATGGAATCACCTGTGTGGACCGCGACGGCGAAGAAGCCCTTCTCTCCCTCTGGCGAGCCCACCGGCGGTTCATCTGCACCTCCTCGTACGCCCTGGCACTCTGTGAGCGATTGGGAATACCCGTCGAGGGTAACCATCCATGACCGCCCGAATCCCAGATGGGCAGGGTGGGCAGTCGGCGGTGACCGGGCAGGCCGCAGATCTTGCCGCGGGCCGATGGCTCATCGCCGCCGCCGTGATGCTCGCGACCTTCATGGAAATACTAGACGGCACCGTCGTCAACGTCTCCTTGACGCACATTGCCGGGAGCCTCTCGGCGACACCCAACGAAGCTACCTGGGCGCTCACTTCGTATCTGGTGGCCAACGGCATTGTCATTCCGATTTCGGGATGGCTGGCCAATCGCATCGGACGCAAAAACCTGCTGCTGGTATCGACCGGAGGTTTCACGGTCGCCTCATTACTCTGTGGCATCTCTCCCAGCATGGGTCTGCTGGTGACCTTCCGCGTTATTCAGGGGGCTTGTGGTGGTTCACTGCAACCGTTGTCGCAAGCGGTGATGCTGGAGGCATTTCCCCCCAAGCAGCACGGCAAAGCCATGGCGATCTGGGCGATGGCGGCGATTGTGGCGCCGGTGCTGGGACCGGTTCTGGGCGGGTGGCTGACGGACAACTTCTCCTGGCGTTGGATCTTTTACATCAACCTGCCGGTGGGATTGATCTCCGCCTTCATGATTATGACCTTCCTTCACGACCCACCGTATATCCGGCGTTCCTCCGCACGCATTGATTCCTGGGGGCTGGCGACACTGGTTATTTGGGTGGCCGCGCTCCAGATCATGTTGGATAAAGGGCAGGAAGAGGATTGGTTCGAATCCCGATTCATCGTGGTCCTGGCGGTGGCCTTTGCAGTGGGGCTTCTGGCCTGGGTGGCGCGCGAATTAACCACGCGCGATCCGGTGGCCGACCTGCGCGTGTTCGGACAGGCGCCCTTTGCCGCCGGCACCATCGTGATGGCGCTCCAGGGCTTCGTGATGTATGGCAGTCAAGTCACCATCTCGATATGGCTCCAAACACTGATGGGTTATCCGTCGGTGCAGGCGGGAGTCGCCATGGTGGCCATGGGGATGGGTGCGGCTCTCGCCATGCCTGTGGCCTCCGTCCTGGTAAGCCGGTTTGATCCTCGCAAGGTGTTCGTGTGCGGGGTACTGGGATTCGTGTTCTCGTTCTATCGGTTGATGGGGTTCAACCTGGAGATCGGTTTCTGGGATGTATTCTGGCCGCAGTTCATTCAAGGTCTTTCGCTGGGGCTGGTGTTTGTGCCGCTCACGGTTTTGACCATGGCTTTCATCCCCAAAGAAAGGATGGGGAACGCAACGAGTTTGTTCAATATGATGCGCAACATCGGCGGGGGAGTGGGCATTTCTGTAGTGAGCACCATGCTCATTCGCATGGGGCAGGAGCACACCAACTTGCTGGTCGCCAATATCACTCCGACCTCCTATCTGGCGCTCGGCTGGGTCGGCGGCCTGAGAGGCTTATTTGCAGGCTCCGGGCCAGGTTGGGCCGACCAGCAAGCTTACGCTGCCCTCTTTGGCATGGTGCAGCGGGAAGCCACCATGGTGGCGCTGGTTCGGATTTTTCAGTATCTGGGACTGCTAAGCCTCCTTTTGATTCCCTTGATCGCCCTTACCAAGCGGCCGCACAAAGACGAATCTTCCCTACCGATGGTGCACTGAAGGCTGTTTATTAGCCAAGGAGATGCCCGCCCTACGGCTCGTGGCATGGCCGACCTGCCCCGATCCATCGGGATCCTGGCCATGACGGCGCACGGGCGGGACGCCCCTGCCACAGCGGGCCGGACGCCCGCGCTACGCTCGAGGGATCCGCTTTCACTTCGATGTTGCGCACCCCCCGGAAGGTCCACTTGGGTTTCGGCGGGGCAAACTGCTACAATACTTACTTCACCCCATCAGGGCACCATTCAATTCATTTATCGGGAGGCGAGATGAAAATCGAACCGCTGGAGAAGGAACACGCGGCGGAAGCTGTACGTCCGATTTACGAAGGCATGGAGAAGAAGGCCGGGCGCGTCCTCAACATGTACAAGGTGATGGCGCACAAGCCGAACGTTCTGCAACCCTTTCTGGATTTCTACAAGCAGGTTTGGGCGCCGGGAGCGCTCGACCCGAAAATCAAGGAACTGGCTTACCTGCGCACCTCGCTGATGAACGGATGTACCTATTGCAGCCGCGCCCACACCGCTTCCGCCAAGCGCCGGGGCGTGACCGATGAACAAGTGCAAGCCTTGAAGGAACCCGGAGGGTCCAGCCGCGATGTTTTCACCGAGGAAGAGCGCGCGGCATTGCAGTTCGCCGAGCAGCTTACGGCATGGCCCGCGGCCATTCAGCCTGCCGACCTCGAAACGCTGGGCAAGTTCTTCAACATCGAACAAATCGAGGAGCTGGTGCTCGCCGTCGCCACCGCCAACCTCACCAACCGCTTCAACGAGGGCATGAAAACGCCGGTGGATGTGTAAACCAGAAGGCAGTAGGCAGTGGGCAGTAGGCAGCGCGGCACGTTGGAGCCGCCGGCGACGATCAGCTACGCCGACCGCTTTGCGGCTTGGCACTCTTTTGCCGATTACGTGATCGCCGTTTGGAAGCAAGGCGCGGGCGATCCATGCCGGGAAGCTCATCAACCATACGCTGAATTTCCTTTACGCGCTTCTTTGGGGGACAGGAAATCGGGCGTTATTTCCTATTTATTCTCGGGCCCTCAAGCAAATCGTGCCTTCCGCCCTCATTCCCCTTGACCTTCCATGCTCCCAGGCGTATTACTCCCAGGTTGAATAGGGAAAGCGGAAGGAGCATCTTGCGGATTCCAGCGCCGCTTGACGGGTCGGCCGTCCCGGAAAGCGTCCGCGCTGAATGGCGAGAGCGTGCGCTTCACCGATTTTCATGTCGATCATTCCTGCAACTGTATTTTGAAGGGGGCACAACGTGAGCACGCGACGCGATTTTCTTATGACCCTTCTCGCCCTCCCGGCCCTGGGGGCCGCGCGGAGCCGCCGTCCCAACATCGTTTTCATTCTCTCCGATGATCTGAGTTACCGCGATATCGGGGCGTACGGGCAGACCCGGATCGATACACCCAACCTGGACCGCCTTTACCGGGAGTCCATGCGCTTCCCGCAGGGTTATTGCGGCGCGGCCGAGTGTGCCCCCTCGCGATGCAGCTTGATGACCGGAATGCATATGGGCCACGCCCGCGTGCGCCTGAACGAAAGTGTGCGCGGGCAGGAGTACCTGCGGGCCGAAGACGTAACCGTGGCCAAGGTGCTCAAGCAGGCCGGCTACGTTACCGGATTCGTCGGCAAGTGGGGCATCGGCACCCCGGGCACCAGCGGAGTGCCTTACAAGCAGGGCTTCGATCACGCCTTCGGCTATTATGATCAGGTCACCGCCCACGGTTATTTCCCGGATTACCTGCATCGGAATGAAGTGCAGATCAACTATCCGGAGAACTACGGCTACGACATGGCTCGGACGTATCGCCACACCGTGGACGATTCCGCGCACCAATACGATGCGAACGGGAACTTCATCGCGCCGGGGGTGAAAGATCCCGCCAGGGTCACGTACTCCGAGTATCTCTTCCAAAAGGAAGCCTTCGACTTCCTCCGCGAGAATCAGAGCCGGCCATTCTTCCTCTACTACGCCACCCAACTGCCGCACGGGCCGCTGGTAATACCGAACCTGCGCCAGTACAAGGACCGCGCCGACTTTCCCAGCCTGAAGCACAAGGAATGGGCGGCGATGGTTACACAACTGGACGAGTCCGTGGGGAAAATAGTGGCGCTTCTGAAGGAACTAAAGCTCGACGACCACACGGTGGTCTTCTTCGCGGGCGACAACGGCTACAGCGAGTGGGGTTACTTCAATCGGCCGCGTTGGGACGACGACCCGTTTTTCCACAACAAGGGGCCCTGGCGAGCCGGAAAATTCACTTCGCGTGAAGGCGGCTTGCGTGTCCCATTTTTCGTGCGTTGGCCCGGGCACATCAAGCCCGGCGACAACGATCAGATCTGCGCGTTCTGGGATTTCCTTCCCACGGCCGCCGGACTGGCGGGCGTGAATCCTCCCCCCACCGACGGCCTCTCCATCGTACCGACGTTGATGGGCCATTCCCGAAGCCAGAAGCAGCACGGATATTTGTATTGGGAGACCTCGCACGAGCAAGCCGCGCGCGCCGGGCGCTATCATTCCTTCCGGCAACATCCTTCCCAGCCCACCGAGGTGTACGACATCGTGGCGGATCCGGGCTGCACGCAGGACATTGCCGCCGCTCATCCCGAACTGGTCGCGAAGTTCGAGCACATCTTCAAGGTGGCGCGCACCGACAGTGAATGGTATATCAATCCCGGCGAGACGCCCCAGGAGATCCAAGCCAAGCGCGAGCGGGCGCAGAAGGCCGGACAGATGATCATCTCGAGGAGACCTAACGGGCTGCCCTGGGTGTTCCGATGAGGATGCCTGTCATGCGCTTCGCTGCTTGCCTGTTTATTCTGTCCGCAGCAGTTGCGACGCAGCCCATACTCATTCACCTTGGGGGAATGGTGACAGGGGGACCCCATTTGCCCCGACACCATTTGCCCCCCCAGCCTGCTTACTGCCAGTGGCCGCTGAAGAAAAAAGCGTACCTGGAACATGTGAAAAAATTGGTTTTACCGATTTCAGCACCACGCATTTTCAATGCTTTACACAGTTGAAAACAGGTCCAAATTCAATTTTTTCACACGTTCCTGGGACCTTTTTCGGGACAACAATGAACAGGAAGGATCGCTAAACCGTTGCCCTTGCCGACAAGGCAGGACTTTTCTTTATGACGGCGGGCGGCCGGCTGCCGTCGTAACAATATATTGGCCACCCGCGAATACTCCAGGACAAACGCCCCCGGAGTTGGTCCCCATCCCGTATCGGCAAGGTGAGCAATATTGAGCAGACTTCATGTCCTGGACATGGGAGACTTAAAAATGGCGGCTGCATGGTACTTCGCGTTCTTGAGGGCTGCACTCAAAGCCATGCTCAGGCCGCCGCCGTTGTCCTGACGTTACAGGAGTTTTTGTGAAGCGTCTGCGCATTACGCTTGTGGAGTTGCCCGCCACCGTGGACGGCCGGCTGGACGGCCGGCTGGCAAAAGACGTTTACTCTCTGTTCCGGTTTCCGGCCCGCGGCGTTCCATTGCTCGAAGCGATCTGCCGCCGCGCCGGTCACCAGGACATT
>Ga0326727_10016494_pt1 | contig 15575 bp, 10 predicted proteins | sample MB2enrmetagenome_FD_207643 | JGI IMG/M metagenome (GOLD analysis project Ga0326727, IMG submission 207643) | Lab enriched peat soil microbial communities from McLean, Ithaca, NY, United States - MB29MY | ecosystem: Environmental > Terrestrial > Soil > Wetlands > Peat | place: USA: New York... | reverse complement strand
TTCGCTGCGTTCGACCAGCGAAAGGACACGCCGCACAAGGGCAATATCCACCGGCTGGCCGGCGGTCTTCCCCTCTTCGACGATCTGCTCTGCCGAGGCGTAGCGTTCCACATACGCCTCCAGAATGGGGTCCAGCACTTCGTAGGGCGGCAGCGAGTCGGTGTCGCGCTGTCCCGGCCGCAGCTCTGCTGAGGGCGGTTTTTCCATGGTCGCCCGCGGAATCACATCGCGCTCGCGGTTGGCATAGCGGCTCAAAGCGTAGACCCGCGTCTTGAAAACGTCGCCAATCACCGCCAGAGCTCCCACCATATCTCCATACAGCGTGCAGTAGCCGGTGGCCATCTCGCTCTTGTTGCCGGTGGTCAGCACCAGCGCGCCAAACTTGTTGGACAGCGCCATCAGCAACCCGCCGCGGATGCGCGATTGCAGGTTCTCCTCCGCCAGGCCGAAGGGCGTTCCCTCAAACAGCGGCTGAAGCGTGCTCTGGTACGCGCTAAAGACATCGTGGATGGCAATCAGCTCAAAGCGAATGCCCAGGTTCACGGCCAGAGCGCGCGCGTCGTCGATCGATCCGCTGGAGGAAAACTCGCTGGGCATGCCCACCCCGAGCACGTTCTCCGCGCCCAGCGCCTCCACTGCGATGGCCGCCACCAGGGAGGAGTCGACACCGCCCGAGAGGCCGACTAGCGCCTTCTTGAAGCCGCACTTGCGCACATAGTCGCGCGTACCCAGAACCAGCGCCTTCCAAGTCTCCGCCGTGTCGTCGGATTTGGCACTCCCCAAACTGGGGACGGAAACAGAGGCGGACTCGGTCTGCGGCCGCCTCCCTGCAATCGGTCGCAATGCGTCCGTATCGAAGACAATCAAGTCTTCGCAAAACGATGCCGCCTGCGCCACAACGCCGCCATCGGGAGCCAGCACAATCGACGACCCGTCGAAGACCAGCGAGTCGTTTCCGCCAACCTGATTGACCATCGCCACAATCGCGTTGTGGCGGAGCGCCAGCACGGAGAGCATGCTGCGGCGCAGCTGCGGCTTGCCGCACCAGAAAGGCGAAGCGGAGATGTTGAGGATCACGCGCGGATGCACCGCCAGCGGATCGGGCAATCCGCGCCATTGACGCATCAACTCGTCGATGGGGTCCACGGGGTAGAGACGGCGTCCCCAGAAGCCCTTGTCGTTCCACGCGTCCTCGCAGATGGTGACGGCCAGCGGCTGGCCGTTTAGTACGGTCAAAGACTGTTCGGTGGCAGGTTCAAAGTAGCGCTGTTCGTCGAAGATGTCATAGTAGGGCAGCAGCATCTTGTGCTGCACGAAGCTGACCTTACCGCCCCACAGAAGTGCCGCAACATTGTGCGCGCGCTTGCCTTTATACGGCCTGTCATCCACCGGGCCAGTGCACAGAGCGACGCCGCACAGGATCGCCGGGCTATCGGCGGTGTGCGCTGCAATCTCCTCCAGGGTCTGTCGCGCGCGATCCAGAAACGACCTCTTCTCCAACAGATCGGCCGGCGGGTATCCGCAGACCGCGAGTTCAGGAAAGACCGCCAGGTCTGCGCCTGCCTTCGCGGCGCGCTCGGTGAAGTCGAAGATAAGCCGTGCGTTTCCGGCAAAATCCCCCACCGTCGGGTTGATCTGGGCCAGTGCGATCTTCATAAGGCAGTTGTCCGTTGCAGCTTGCAGGTTCTCAGCGCAAATCGGCGAAAGTTGTCCGTTGTTGGAAGAGACAATTTCAGTTTACCGCTTAGGCATGCTGCACGCCGGAACACCGGCCTGCAACTCGCAACCTGCAACTCGCAACTGTCATTATGTGCCGGTGCCGCTCAGGACCACGCCTACGGTGCGCACCAGGATCTTCACGTCGAGCCACAGGCTCCAGTTCTCGACGTACGCGGTGTCCAGCGAGATGTAGCTGTCGAAGGAAGGGTCCTGGCGCGCCTCGACCTGCCATAGGCCAGTCATGCCAGGCAGTACATTCAGGCGGCGCAGGTGCGATAGGTCGTACTGCTCCACCTCGGAGGCCACCGGGGGGCGCGGGCCAACCAGGCTCATCTCGCTGCGCAGCACGTTGTATAGCTGCGGCAGCTCGTCCAGGGAATACTTGCGCAGGAAGCGCCCCACCCGCGTGATGCGGGGGTCATTGGCAATCTTGAAAAGAATCCCGTCGCGCTCATTCCTTCCGCTCAGTCCTTCCTGCTGTTTGTCCGCGCCGACGCACATAGTGCGGAACTTGTAGCAGGTGAACTTACGCCCCTTGCTTCCAATGCGTTGCGCTTTATAGAAGATGGGGCCCGGAGAATCGAGCTTGATGGCCGCCATCAGTAGCAGCATGAAAGGCAGTCCCAGCAGCATGGCGATCGCTGCACCTGTAACATCCAGCGAGCGCTTCAGCAGGAAGGTGCCGATCGGCAGGTCGCGCCGGTGCAGAGGAATGGTGGGAAACTGTCCGATGTACTCCACCGGGGCAGCCCATGCCAGGCCGTCATAGAGGTCGGGCACTACGCGCACGTCGATGCCCAGGCCGCGCGCCTCTTCCACAATGCCTATCACCAGGCCCTTATCCGCAGGCACCGAGAAGAAGATCTCGTCCACAAAAAGAGAACGCGCCAGAGACAGGCAGTTGCGCATGTCGCCAATGACGTCGCTGTCGTTGGATTCTGCCTCGTGCTCATTCAGTGCGACGAATCCCTTGAAGCGGAAGCCCAGGTGGTGCAGGCTCTCCAGATGATTGCGCAGCGCGTGCGCGATACGTCCCGCGCCGACGATCAGCACGTTGCGTGTCACCAGGCCCTCGCGATAGCGCCGGTAGACCATCTTGCGCCAAATCGCGCGCCGGGTGCATAGAAGCACCATGGTAAGGAGTACCGTCAGAACAACAATAATGCGCGAGACCATCTCCGCGCGCGCAAGATATAGAGTGCCGCACAGCAGAAGCCCGGCAGTGAGCGTCGCCTGCACCGTCATGCGCTGTTCGTTCAGTCCGCTGCGGTTCAGGATCGGCTCGTAGAGACCGTATGATCGCATGAACGCCACAAGCAGCAGGCCGAACCACGAGACATACAGCAGCAATGCCGGCGACGTAGTATGAAACAGGTAGGATGGCTGCGAGACAATATGCAGCCCGCTGGGTACAACCACGCGAAAACGCACCGCCAGCGCAGTGGCAACCCCCACCGTCGCAATATCCAGCATTGCCCAAATCAGGCTGGTGACAGAAGGACGATGAAACATCCCTGATCGCGCCGACGATGTTGCTTTGGTCGTCGTCCATCTCCGGCCAGAAATGACAACCTGATCCAGGGCATCCGGTGCAGCCATAGCAAACTACCCTCTCACTCCATCCACGCGCATCTTCGCGCGTTTGAATTCCCATGCCGATAGGCCCAACTCATCTTAAAAATACTAATGTTCACCCTACTCTATGGGCAGGACACAAAGAACTGTAAATCAGTGTCCTATATTGCAACAGCGGAGTAAAACGCTATAGCCCGCGTATCCACGTTGAGGATATTGATATTACTGAAAACTAAGAGAACTATCAACCGCATTCTGATTAATCCTTGGTAACATATGGCGTAAAAGTTGTAAGCTTAAGCGGGTAGAACAAGTTCGTCCATGGTTAGAAATTCCTTAAGTACAGGGTCGTCGCTTCGATCCATCTCTTGCTCGCTGCCGAAGAAGCGGGCTTTCCCCTGGTGCAGGAAGACGATCCGGTCGGCCAGTCTGCGCCCGAAGCGCATGTCGTGGGTCACCACGATGCTGGTCAGATGCAGTTGCGTCTTGAGCCGTGTGATCAGGTCGCCCAGAAGATGGCCCATCAACGGATCGACCATGGTAGTTGGTTCGTCGTAGAGAATCGCCTCGGGCTGGCTGGCCAGAGCTCGCGCGATGGCCACCGAGCGCTTCATCCCGGTCGAGAGGTCGCTCGGCAGCAGGTCCTCCATTCCGGCGACGCCCACCATCTCCAGCATCCCGCGCACGATCTGTTGGATATGGTCCTCGGCCATGTCGCCCCGCTCGCGCAGCGGGAAGGCAACGTTTTCGCCTACCGAGAGCGAGTCGAACAATGCGCCGTTCTGAAAGACCATGGTGACCTTGCGCCGCACCGCCTGCATCTCGCGCTCGCTGAAATGGGAGATGTCCTCGCCGGCCACCAGCACGCGCCCCTTGTCCGGCTTCAGAAAGCCCATCAGGATCTTCAGTGCGACCGACTTGCCCACGCCCGAGCGCCCCAGAATGCAAAGCGTCTCGCCCGGCAGCACAGAAAAGCTCACATCGTCCAGCACCACGACCTCGTCAAAGGAGATCGACACATGGTCGAACGCGATATACGGCCCGGGGCGGTTGCGCCGTTCCGGCACAGCCTCCTTGGCAGCCACATTCTGCTGCGCGGCCTCGGCCATAAACTCCTGCACCGTCTCCTGCACCTCGGCGGAGACCTCGGGAATCAATTCTTCCTGCGCGGCCTGCGTCGTCTCTGCATCCGCGACGTTGTGCGCCGCGGTGACTCCTCCGCCTGCGTCGCGTTTGTCCATCTTTGAATCCTGCTCTGACATAAGTGTCTCTATGATGCACCATTCGCACAGGCGATTCGAATAAATCGACTCGCTGCAGCACTAACTGAGTGCGCAATAACTACAACATTAACCCTGAATTAATCCCTGTGTTGAAACGGAGTGGCTAGAACCGGTCTCATAAATGCCCTCGAGCTCACCTGGCCGACCGTGAGACCCGCCAACAAGGCGGCGCTCATGAACTCTGCATGTCAATGCAGTGTTGATGAGACCTGTTCTCGTGGCCCGGTAAGAAGCCGTCAATATATCTTAGTAAACCCTGAGCCCATCCTGAAGTTGCTGAAGACCGGAGTAGTCGTGTCTTAATACCATGCCGGCCCTACGCCTCTCCGACCCTTGCCAAAAAGCGCACAATCGACTCGATGCCGCGATGGAAGTTGGCCAGGTGGAACTTCTCGTTGGGCGCATGTAGGTTGTCGTCGGGCAGGCCGAATCCCATCAGCAAAGTGGGTATGCCTAGCTCGCGAATAAAATCGCCGGCGATGGGGATCGATCCGCCCCCGCGCACGAAGACCGTCTGCTTGGCGAAGACCTCGTGCATCGCTGAGGTCGCCGCGCGCACGTACGGGTTGTCGGTTGAGACCACCACCGGATCGCCGGAATGAATCAGGCGCACCTCCAGCGTAATGCCAGCGGGACAGATCGCCTCCACGTATGCCTTGTACTGCGCAAAGCTCTCCGCCGTCGTCATCTCGGGAACCAGCCGCATGGAGACCTTCGCCACGGCGCGCGCCGGAATCACCGTCTTTGCCCCCGCGCCGGTAAAGCCTCCCGCAATGCCATGCACGTCCAGCGTGGGCCGCGCCCAGGTGCGTTCCAGCACCGAGTAGCCGGGCTCGCCGGTGAGCACCCTCGATCCCACCTCCATCTCGCGGTAGACCTCCTCATCGAAGGGCAGCGCCTTCCAAGCCTTCAGTTCCGCGTCCGTCGGCGCGGCCAGGCGGTCGTAAAAGTGCGGAATCAGAATGCGGCCTGAGTCGTCCTTCAACTTTGCGATGATCTGCGCCAGCGCCACAATCGGGTTCGGCGCAGCGCCGCCGTACATGCCGGAGTGCAGGTCCGTCCGCGCGCCCCGCGCCTCAATCTCGGTATAGATCATCCCGCGCAGCCCAACACACAGCGTCGGCAGGTCCGGCGCAAACATCTCCGTGTCCGACACCAGCGCCACATCGGCGCGCAGCTCGGCCGGGTGCTCGCGCACAAACGCGGCAATCCCCTCGCCTCCAACCTCCTCTTCGCCCTCAATAATTACGCGGACGTTCACCGGCAGCTTGCCTCCGCCCGCCGCGAACAGCGATTCCAGCGCCTTTACGTGCATCCACATCTGGCCCTTGTCGTCCACCGCGCCGCGCGCGTACAGGTTGCCGTCGCGCTCGGTCGGTTCGAAGGGCGGCGACGTCCACTCCTCCAGCGGCTCCGGCGGCTGCACATCGTAGTGCCCGTATAGCAGCACCGTCGTTGCAGGCCTTCCCTCCGCAGGCGCGGCGTGCAGATAGTCGGCGTACACCAGCGGATGTCCGTTGCGCGCGGCAACCACCTGGGCCGGACCGCGGCTGGGCGCAAGCACCGTCTCCGGCGTGGATGTCTCGATCAGCCGCACGTTCTCCATGCCGATCCGCCGCAGCTCAGCAGCCACAAACTCCGCGGCGCGGCGCACGTCCTCGGCCCGCTCCGGATCGGTCGAGATCGACGGAATGCGCAGCAGCGCCTTCAACTCCTCGACAAAACGGCCTCCATTCTCCTTGGCAAACGTCACCGCCGCGTCATTCATCTCCCTCACCCTGTCTTCCCCGCTTCATTGTGGCAAGTACTGGATCGCACTGGTCCACGGAGCACTCCCCAGTATAGAAAATCTTTACCGCCCGGCGCGCACCCGGATCGGCAATGCAATGAACATAAGGAACCCATAAATATCTGCCCATCATCTATTGGTACGTACTCCCGTTTGTTGAATGAGCCTATGAAAAAATCCTTCTGGCTGGTTCGCTCATCCGTAGTCCTTTTTGTCGTTCTATCTTCTCTGAATCTCCCGCGTGCTCAGCAAACGGTATCTGCTGTGGTGCCAGACGCGCCCGCGCCGCAACATTCCACCGCTAAGTCCGCCTCCATGGTCTCATCGCTCCCACCTGCCGACCAGCAGACCAAGCGCATCCTCGGCATCTTTCCCAACTTCCGCGCGGTCAGCACAGACACCCACCTGCCTCCGCAGCCGGTGAGGGAAAAGTTCGTCACCGCCTCCCAGGACAGTTTCGATTACTCTGCCTTCGTGCTTCCTGCCCTGCTTGCCGGCGAACAGCAGGCAACCAATGCCACCCCGGAGTTCTACCAGGAGGAAGCGGGCTACGGCCGCTACTTCTGGCACACCTATCTGGACCAGACCAGCGAGAACTACTGGGTGGAGTTCATCGGCCCCGTGCTCACCCGCGAGGACACGCGCTACTACACGCTGGGATCGGCCAAGGCAGGCTGGCTAAAGCGCATGGGATATGCCCTGAGCCGCGCGGTGGTCACCCGCAACGACGCCGGCGCGAACACCTTCAACATCAGCGAGGTGGTCGGCGCGGGCTCAGCCGCGGGCCTTTCCAATCTCTATTACCCGTCCACGGAGCGGAACTTCTCCAACACCGCCGACCGCTGGGGTGTTAATGTGGGCGTGGACGCGGTAACCTTCGTCGTGCGCGAATTTTGGCCAGACATCAACCACGCGCTCTTCCATGACCCCGGCGCACAGCTCGCTACAATCCCCTAAGTGCAGTGATTGCAACCACGTACTGACAAGAGAAGCCGGGCAATGATATGCTTCCGCCATGAAAATCCTTAGTCGTCTTTTCGCCTCCTTCGCTGCTGGTGCCTTGCTCGCTGTAGCCGCCGCCGCGCAATCGCCGGCCTCCGCGCAACCGCCCACCGGAATGCGTCCTCCCATGTCGCCTGCGGAATCCAACACCCCGCCGGATTTGCCTCTCAACCCCAAACTGCCAACCGTGTTTATTGTGGGCGACTCGACGGCACGCAACGGCGCCGACCTTGGCTGGGGCGACCATCTTGCGCATTACTTTGACACCACAAAGGTCAACATCGCCAACCGTTCGCGCGCGGGGCGTAGCGCACGCTCCTACATGGACGAAGGCCTCTGGGACCGTACGCTGGCCGAGATCAAGCCGGGCGACTATGTGATGTTGCAATGGGGCCATAACGACGGCGGCGACCTGGGCGGCAACAAGCCGCGCGGCGACCTGCGCGGAGATGGTGACGCAACCCAGGACGTGCCCCAGACCTTTGGCCCCATGGCCGGCAAGACGGAGACGATCCACACCTACGGCTGGTACAACCGCAAATACGTCGCCGACATTAAGGCCAAGGGCGCGACGCCGATGTTCCTCTCCATGACCATCATCGATGAGTGGAGGCCGGACGCGAACGGCGTGATGCACGTCCAGCGCGGCGGAGGCTTCGACGACGTGATGAAGTCGATTGCAGACGAGTTGCACCTGCAATACATCGATATGGGCGGGGTGGAGGCGGACCGGCTGGAGGCAACCGGGCAGGAGAAAGCTAAGTTGCTCTTCCCCATCGATCACACTCATACCAGCGCTGTGGGTGCGGACCTGAATGCACAGTCGGTGGTGATCGCGCTGGAAGAGGCCAATTCGCCCCTGGTGGCCTTCCTGAAGGAAAAGCTTCCCCTGCCCGCGCAGACCGGAGCGGCAAAGTAAGTCGTAGTTGCATAATTCGCAACAATAAAGTAAGTCCGCGTCCTGTAATTCGCCAAACATAAATCAGCCTGGCCGTCTCTACACACGGAGAGGGCCAGGCTGATTCAGGCTTGCGCCACCGGTACGAAGCACCTGCTACGGGATGCCGCACTTCTTATTGCTACTTACTCACCTTATTCCAACTAAGTCCAACCTGCATCCGTCCCGCTTCCAGTTACTTCGACTTGACATACTTTGGCGGATACTTGCTGATGAGCATGTTGACTTCCTTATCGATCGCGTTGTCTTTTTTGTCCTCGCTCCCGGTCACGATCGTCGGCTCCGTCACCATGCCGCGCCACAGAAGCTTGTGGGTCTGGGTGTCGTACATGTCGATGACCAGGGTGTTCAGGGGAACGTCCTGCAGCGTGGCCGCGTTATCCAGGAAGCCGCCGCTTCCCCATCCGCGCTGCCAGCTGATGTCGTTCACGGCAGAGTAAAAGTTCGCGTACTCCTGCTTGTCTTGTGTCGCAAAGACGGCGGTAATCGTTACATCTCCGCCCTGCCCGGCTGGTGACATATATCTGCCCGCCAGGTCGCGGTTCGCGGCGATGGTGATGCGGTCCTCTACGCTGGGATCGGTCGCATGCACCTTGTCCCAGGTAAAGGTCTTGAACTTCAGAAAATTGACGCTGTGATCGTAGTCGATCGTTACGGTCTGCGCCAGAATTGGTGTCCCTGCCATAGCAACACCAAAAAGTGTAGTTGCCAGCAATTTTGCAATCGATCTCATGGTTCCTCCAAGGTTGTGGGACGAATGCCCCGCACAGTCCAGTGCGGATGCTGCATCCCGTTCTGTTATGAATACGTCGCTCAGCTGCAATAAGATTCAGTAGGTGAGTTGTTTTTAATTCATAAAAATGTTTGCATCCAAAACGGTACATCGCTCGTCTATCATCCTCTGCAAACATCGAGTAAACTTGCTATTGGGCCATCGATGGCCCGGATCATCTGAAGGACATACGGTTTGCTCAATCAATTACTCGCAAAAATTTTTGGCACCAGTAACGAGCGAGCGGTCAAGCGCATGCTTCCCGCGGTGCAACAGATCAATGCCCTGGAGCCCTCCATCCAATCGCTCTCCGACGAACAGTTGCGCGCCAAGACGGGCGAGTTCCGCCGGCGCATTGCCGATCTGCTCGCCGCCGAACACATCGACCCCGCCGAAGAAGGCGCGACGGAGCGTATCCGCGCCGCCGAGAAGGATGCGCTCCAGCAGATTCTTCCCGAGGCCTTCGCCGTCGTCCGCGAGGCCGGCGTGCGCACCGTGCAGATGCGTCACTTCGACGTGCAGCTCATCGGAGGAATGGTGCTGCACCAGGGCAAGATCGCCGAGATGAAGACCGGCGAAGGCAAGACGCTGGTCGCCACGCTTCCCTGCTATCTCAACGCGCTCGCCGGCCATGGCGTCCACGTCGTCACCGTCAACGACTACCTGGCCAAGCGCGACGCCGAGTGGATGGGCAAGATCTACGGCTTCCTCGGCCTCTCCGTCGGCGTCATCGTGCATGACCTCTCCGACGAGCAGCGCCGCGAGGCCTACGCGTCCGACATCACCTACGGCACCAACAACGAGTTCGGCTTCGACTATCTGCGCGACAACATGAAGTTCGACCTCAAGGACATGGTGCAGCGCGGCCACTACTTCTGCATCGTCGACGAGGTCGACTCCATCCTCATCGACGAGGCGCGCACCCCGCTCATCATCTCCGGCCCCACCGATGAGACCACCGACAAGTACGCGCGCGTCAATCTCATCATTCCCAATCTCGAAGAGGGTGAACTGATCGAGACCATGGAGACCAAGATCTGGACCGGAGACTTCGTCATCGACGAGAAGGCCCGCGCCATCACCGTTACCGACGAGGGATGGGAGAAGATCGAGAAACTGCTCGGCATCGGCAACATCGCCGACCCCGAGAACTGGGACCTCAAGCACCACGTCGAAGTCGCCATCAAGGCCCACCACCTCTACAAACGCGACGTCGAGTATGTCGTCAAAGAGGGCGAAGTCATCATCGTCGACGAGTTCACCGGACGTCTCATGCCCGGCCGCCGATGGTCCGACGGCCTGCACCAGGCGGTCGAGGCCAAGGAGGGCGTCTCCATCCGCAAGGAAGACCAGACCCTGGCCACCATCACCTTCCAGAACTACTTCCGCATGTATAAAAAACTTTCCGGAATGACCGGCACCGCCGAGACAGAGGCCGCCGAGTTCGACAAGATCTACAAGCTCGACATTATCGTCATTCCAACTAATATGCCGATGCGGCGCATCGAAAATCCCGACGTCGTCTTCCGCACCTCGAAGGAAAAATACTTTGCCGTGGCCGACGAAATCACCCGCCTGCACGAGGTCAAGCAGCCCGTACTGGTGGGCACCACCTCCATCGAAAAATCCGAGCTGCTCTCCGACATCCTCAAGCGCCGCGGCGTGCGCCACGTCGTGCTCAACGCCAAGTTTCACGAGAAGGAGGCCGAGATCGTCGCCCAGGCCGGACGCCTGGGCATGGTCACCATCGCCACCAACATGGCCGGCCGCGGCACCGACATTCTGCTGGGCGGCAACTCCGAGTTCATGGCGCGCCAGGACCTCGTCAAAAAATCGCAGGCGCGCGCCGTCTCCGCCGCCGAGGGGGCCATCTCGCCCACTGCCGGCCCCGGCATGGTGCGCTTCTACTATGCCAGCCAGGAGTTTGAGACGACCCAGGCCGCATGGGACGCCGCCATCGCATCGCATCTGGCCACCGCGCAGGTCGAGCACGAGGCTGTCGTCGACGCCGGCGGCCTGCATATCCTCGGCACCGAGCGCCACGAATCCCGCCGCGTAGACAACCAGTTGCGCGGCCGCGCCGGCCGCCAAGGCGACCCCGGCAGCTCGCGCTTCTTCCTCTCGCTGGAAGACGACCTCATGCGCATCTTCGCGCGCGAGTGGGTCAGCACGCTGCTCCAGCGCCTGGGCATGGAAGAGGGCGTCCCCATCGAGAGCCGCATGATCTCCAAGCGCATCGAGGCCGCGCAGAAGCAAGTTGAGACGCAAAACTTTGAATCGCGCAAGCACGTCCTGGAGTATGACGACGTCATGAACAAGCAGCGCGAGGCGGTCTATGGCCTGCGCCGCCAGTTGATGGAGGGCGTCGATCAGAAGCAGCTCGTCGCCGAAGACTACGTCTCCACCATCCTCTCCAGCATTCTCGACGAATATGCGCCGGAGAAGCAGCATCCCGATCAATGGAACTTCAACGCCATCTTCACGCAACTCTACGACGTCTTCGGCATAAAGCTGAACGAAGGCCCTGACGCAATCGACGCAACCCGGCTCAACCGCCACGAGCTGGGTGAGTCCATCTTTGAAAAAGTCCGCGCGCGCTACGACTTCAAGGAGAAGGTCCTCGGGGCGCCTGCTATGCGCTATCACGAGCGCATCGTCATGCTCTCCGTCCTCGACGGCCTGTGGAAGGACCACCTCCTCGCCATGGACCACCTCAAGGAGGGCATCGGCCTGCGCGGATACGCCCAGCAGGACCCGCTGGTCGCCTACAAGCGCGAGTCCTTCGAGATGTTCGAGGGGATGATGATGCAGTTCCAGCAGGACACCGCGCGCCATCTCTTCCGCATGCAGATCCTCGGCCCCGACGGCAAGCCCATCGAGTCCGTCGAGCAGATGCTCTTCGCGCAGGGCCATCGTGCAGCCGCGCAGCAGGCCTCGCTGCCCTTGTCGCAGTCCGGCGCTGAACACGCGCCCGTGCCCATCCACACCCGCGCCCCCTCCACCACCATCGACGAGCTGGAAAAAGAGTTCCAGCGCAAGAAGCGTCGCGAGCTGGAACAGGCCCGCGCCGTTGGCTCCGGCGAGAGCGCCGCTCCCGCGCAGCGCGTCACCGGAGAAAAAGTCGGACGCAACGATCCCTGCCCATGCGGTTCCGGCAAAAAATACAAAAAATGCCACGGCGCTGCATAGTATAGACTTGTAGCATTCATATGATTACGCAATCTATTATATTCAGAATGAGATAGATATGACCCCATCTGAGCGAATCAAAGTCATAACAGAAATCTCACAACGTCTTGGGACTGAGAAATACTCTGTTATTGATCTGACACTCAAGCAATTCGGATTGCCTTGGACTAACGAATGGACAGGCACAAGCGAAGAATATGTGCTCTCCATGATCGAAAAAGCCCCGGATAGGTCACTCACAGATCTTGCAGAGCATGTAGGATACTCGGTTCATTCACTCAAAGAATCAAGTATTGAACCCGTATTCTGGAGAAAGGGAATGTTGCGTGTCTTCTTGTCACATTTGGCGTTACAGAAGACATTTGCAGCTGAATTGCAGGATACTCTGCTCAAATACGGGATCTCTTTATTTGTCGCCCATAATGACATTCACCCAACCGATGAATGGCAGGATCAGATCGAAATCGCTCTAGCAACTTGCGATGCATTAGTCGCATTGCTTCATACGGATTTCCATCAAAGCAACTGGACAGATCAAGAGATCGGTTTTGCTATGGGACGAGGTGTTCCAACATTTGCGATCCGATTGGGACAAGACCCGTATGGATTTATTGGTCGGTTTCAGGCATTCAATGGCATATCGAAGACTGCGGAAGACATGGCAAAAGAGCTATTCGATGTCTATAGAACAAACAAACAGACACAGGAGATTATGGCAGACGTACTAGTAGGTCTCTTTGAAGACAGCGGCAGTTTCGCTGAGGCAAAGACACGGATGGGATATTTAGAAGAGATTGAGCACTGGAAGGCATCGTACTCATCCCGTATTGCAAGCGCTGTTGAATTCAATTCTCAAATTTCTGGATCATGGGGAGTTGGATCTCGGGTGAGTAGCCTCGTCAAAAAGTGGCAGGATAAAGGTATTTAGCGCGCCCTCGGGTGCGTCTCCTCGTATACCCTCTGTACTTGGCCCGCCGTCAGGTGGGTGTATCGCTGCGTCGTCGATAGCCGCTCGTGCCCCAGCATCTCCTGAATCGCGCGCAGGTCCGCGCCCTCCTCCAGCATGTGCGTGCCGAAGGCGTGGCGCAGCGTGTGCGGATGCACATCCGACGCCAGTCCCCGCGACAGTGCAATCCGCTTCACGATTCTTCCAACACTACGTGTCGTTAATCGACATGCTCCTCGCATCCGCAGGTTCATCACCAGCGGCCCGTCCGTCACCAGCGCCGGCTTGCCCGCCTCCCTCAGCCTGCTCTCGCGCAGCGGCAGATACGCGCGCATCGCCATCGCCGCCTCATCCCCCAAGGGGACATAGCGCTGCTTGCGCCCCTTGCCCTTCACCAGGATCGCATCGTTCTTCCACTGAATGTCGTTCAGATTAATGCCCACCAGCTCGGAGTTGCGGATTCCGCATCCATACAGCAGCTCGAAGATCATGCGGTCGCGCTCCGGCCACGCCGCGGCCTCGTCACCAGCCCCCGCGCCCGCCTCCATCGCATCCAGCAGCCCGTTCACCTCCTCCATGCTTGGCACGCGCGGCAGGTGCTGCGGCAGCTTCGGCGTACTCACCAGCGCCGCCGGGTTCTGCGCGATCTTGTGCTCCTTCGCCATCCACCGGAACCACGATCGCACCGCCGCCAGCGCGCGCGCCGCGCTTGCCTTGGTCAGCCCGCGCCCATAAAGCTGCCCCAGGTACGCGCGGATGTGCAGGTGCTCCACCGCGCCGATCTTCGCCCCCTTGCCCAGCCTCTCATTCAAATAATCGGCAAAGTTCGTCACCTCGCGCCGATACGCCCGCACCGTATGCGCGCTGGCGTTGCGCTCATTCTCCAGCACGCGAAGAAACTCCTCCGCCAACCTCTCGAACTCGTTCTGCACCGCCTTCATTCCCGCACCGCCGGAACAGCTTCAACCGCAATGTTGCCTGCTGTTCCCTGTTCCCTGATCCCTGTTCCCTGCCTTTTCTTCCCCCTCGGATGGTGTTCCCGCAGCACGCGCTTCAGGTGCTCCATCGCCACATGGGTATACACCTGTGTGGTGGCAATGTCCGCGTGGCCCAGCAGCCGCTGCACGCTGCGCAGGTCGGCCCCATGTTCCACCATGTGCGTCGCGCAGCTATGGCGCAGCATGTGCGGACTGGCCTTGTGAACGCTCCCGTCCACGCTCACCGACGCCGCCCGCACCATCTCCCAAACCCACTGCCGCGTCAGCGCGTGCCCGCGGTTGCTCAGGAATAGCGCCCGCTGTATCCCCGCCCTCGCTAGCGACGGCCGCCCACGCTTGATGTACTCATCCAGCGCTTCGACGGCGCGACGTCCCAGCGGAACGATCCGCTCTTTATCTCCCTTGCCGCGCACCTGCGCCCGCGCTTGATCCAGATGCACATCCTCCTCGCCCAGCGCCACAATCTCCCCCACCCTCAGTCCGCCCGCGTACAGCAGCTCTAGAATCGCGGAATCGCGCAGCGCCAGCGCCGCTGCATCCCTCCCGCCGCCGTCTGTCTGCGGAGTACGTGCCGCCGCACCCAGCCGGTCCAGCATCTCCGCCACCTCGCTCTCCGCCAGCGACTTGGGCAGCACCTTCCAGCTCGCCGGCGTCTCGATGTTTACCGTCGGGTCCTCGGCCGTGCGCTTGTCCAGCAGCAGCCAGCGATAGAACCCCCGCAGGCAGCTCAGCTTCCGCGCCACCGTCCGCGCATCCACATGGTTCGCCCGCAGCCGCGCCATAAAATCCTTTACATCGTCTTCCACCGCCGTCATCAGCAGCGCGTCCCGCCGCTCCACCTGCTCGGCAAACTGCTCCAGATCGCGCGCGTAAGCCTCGCACGTCGCTGGCCGCATCCCCTTCTCCACGCACAGATAGTCCATGTACTCATGCACCAGCCGCGCGTTTCCCGCGACCTCGGCCTGCGTATTGCCCGGCGCGTCCGCCCGCGCCTTCTCCAAGACCGCCGCATCCGCGTCTCTCGCGATCTGCGCACCTCTCCTCATGCCTCAATTATCCGCGCCGCACGCAGCCCCGCCCGCCCATCCGCGCGCCCCGCACCAACTTCGCCAGCACCCTCCTCGATACCATCCCCGCTGCTAAACTCAATGCAGCATGTTTGAATCCCTCAGCGACAAGCTCCAGCGTTCCTTCAAGGCCCTGCGCGGCCAGGGCACCATCACCGACGAGAACATCTCCGAAGCCCTGCGCGAGATCCGCATCGCCCTCATCGAGGCCGACGTCTCGCTCTCCGTCGTCACCGACCTGGTCGAGCACATCCGCGCCCGCGCCCTCGGCACCCAG
>Ga0326727_10016493_pt1 | contig 15576 bp, 12 predicted proteins | sample MB2enrmetagenome_FD_207643 | JGI IMG/M metagenome (GOLD analysis project Ga0326727, IMG submission 207643) | Lab enriched peat soil microbial communities from McLean, Ithaca, NY, United States - MB29MY | ecosystem: Environmental > Terrestrial > Soil > Wetlands > Peat | place: USA: New York... | reverse complement strand
CGACGGCGGGGTCAAGCGCCATGGCGCGCCGCGCCGGAAGATATCCGGCCATTAATACGACTGTACCCAATAGCACGGGGATAGCCACAAATGTAAACGGATCGGTGGGGCCGACTCCGAACAGCATAGTGGCCATGAAGCGCGTGAGTTCCCATGCCGCCGCGAGGCCTGCACCTATCCCAAACGAGGCCAGGGACGCCCCTTGCGCCAGAACCATGCGCAGCACGTTTCCCGGTGGCGCGCCCAGCGCCAGGCGAAGACCGATCTCGCCCGTCCGCCGCGTCACGTCGTAAGAGACCACGCCGTAGACGCCGACCGCCGCCAGTACGAAGGCGATCTGCGCGAAGATGGCCAGCAATACGGTGTTGAAGCGCGCGCCGGCAAGGGCATGGTCGACGATCTTGTCCATCGGCTGCGGATCGGAGACGGGCTGATCCGGTTCCAGTTGGCGAATGGCACGGGTGGCGGAAGTGAGCGCGGCTTCGGCCGGCAGCGCGCTCCGCATGATGAGGGTCATGCTCCGAAAAGCGTTCTGCGCGTACGGGCAGTAGAGCGTGAGCCACTCCTCGCCCTCGATAGTCTCCGGTTTGACATCGCCCACCACGCCGACAATCTCGGCCCGGCGGTTGTTCGGGTCGAACAAGAGGTGGCTGCCCACGACGCCTCCCTGCGGCCAGAAGCGGCGCGCCAGATTGCCGCTCACCACTATGATAAATGGTTTATCTCTGCTGTCCCCGGCGGTGAATTCGCGGCCTTCCAGCAGCGGCAGCCCCATGGTTCGAAAATATCCCGGAGTAACGCCGCGCACCAGGGCGATCGGCTTGTTGGCGGGCGCCGGGCGGCCCTCGATGAGGAAAGTCGCGGCGGAACCGAAACCGCCCAACGGCAAAGTATCCACCGCTGCCACCGCGCGGACTCCGGGAATCGCCGCCACGCGATCTTCGACTTGTTGCAAAAATGCGATTCGCCGTTCGGGTTTGGCATTGCGGTCACCCGCCAACGGAAGGCGGAGCGTCAGCAGACCCGACGGCTGAAACCCCAGGTCCGCGCCGCGCAAGCTCGCGAAACTGCGAATCAGCAGCGTGGCGCCGATCAGCACAAGCACGGCAAGCGCAACTTCGGCCGCAACCAAAACGTTCCGCAGCAGGCGGCCGGAACGCGCCGTGGTGCGCCCGCGGCCGTCTTCGAGCAACGCGGTATTCAGCCGGGCGCCGGAGTTCTGAATCGCGGGCGCCAGACCGAACAATATTCCGGTCACCACCGAGATACCCAACGCAAAGAGAAAGAGCCGCCAATCGAGCCGCGCTTCCGCCAGGCGCGGCATACTGGCAGGACCGAGATGGCGCACCATCGCGACGGCGCCCCAGGCAAGCAGCAGACCGAACGCGCCTCCGGCGAGAGAGAGTGTCAGGCTCTCCAGAAGCAGTTGTCCGGCGATGCGCCCGCGACGAGCACCCATGGCCATGCGAATGGCGATTTCGCGCCGCCGCGTGGCGCCGCGCGCGAGCAGCAAATTAGCCACGTTGGCGCAGGCCATCAGGAGGAGGAGACCGACCGCGCTCATCAGCACTTCGAGCGGCTTCTCGACCGAGCCCGAAAGTTCCTCGGTCAGCGGAAATACCGACGGCCGCCAACCGCGGTTGAGGACGGGATCGGCCTGCTCGAGACGATCGCCGAGAGCGGCCATTTCGGCGCGCACCTCGGAAACGGTGACTCCGGGCCGCATGGCGCCAATCACGACGAAGAACCGGCCGTGGGCGATGCGTGCGTCGCCGGGGTCCATGCCGAGCGGAATCCAGAGATCGGCCGGGCTGTCCAGGATGCGAAATCCCGGCGGCATCACTCCCACGACGGTGTAGCTCTTATCGTCGAGGCGCACGGTCTTGCCGGCGATGGCGCGGTCGGCGCCGAAGCGGCGCCACAGCGGGTAGCTCAGAATGGCGGTATCGGTGCGGCCAGGCTGGTCTTCGTCGGGCCGGAAGGGGCGTCCCACAATCGGCTGGACGCCGAGGAGCGGCAAAAGTCCCGCGGAAATCCGCAAGGCCGCAAGCTCTTCGGCGTCGCAGCGGCCGTGAGGGCCGGCGGTGAGATTGAGGTGGACTTCCTGATAAGCGGCGATCGATTCGAGGGTGCGGCTTTGTTGTCCCCAAGCCAGGAAGTTGCCGCCGGCAGCCAGCATTTTGAACTGATTCTGCGAGGGATTCTTTTCCCAGATCACCAGCAATCGGCCGGCACGCGGGTACGGGGGCTTGAGCAGCACGGCATCCACCACGCTAAAGATGGCGGTAGTTGCGCCGAGGCCGAGCGCCAGCGCCGCCAGGGCCACCAGCGTGAACCCGGGCGACTTGCGGAGCAGACGCGCGCCGTAGCAAACATCGCGGCGGACTGAGTGCATGGCTTGTCAGGTTAACAGATTGTGGCCGGGCTGTCGCCCGGCGGGCCAAGCTAAAGCATACCCCACGGTCAGAGATACGGCGATTTGTGGGACATGCGCGTGTTATGTGCACGGGCGCTCGGCGGAACGGATGGAGATGCCGCCGTTCACGTTGTGGAGGCGGATACGGGGTCCGGCGCCTTTCACGATCAGCCGGTGGCCGGCATCGGTACGGCAGGCGTGGCCGATATCGGAGGCGATGCCGCCGCTGCGGTTTTGCGCTTCCAGGTTGGCGCCGATGCCGTGCGGGATGGTCAGGTCGATGGCTCCATTAATGGAGCTCAAGGAAATCGAATTGGCCGGACTGGTGCGATTGAAATTGGCTTCCACGCGCCCGTTGACGGTCGACAGGTCGGCTTGGCCGCCCAGTTTGAACGCGTGGATATCGCCATTGACCGCCGACGCTTTCACCGGACCGGACAGGCCATCGAGCGAGAGATGCCCATTGGTGAGGGCCACGCTCTCCAGATGAATGCGCCGCGGAACGGTAATACGGAACTCCACGCTGGTGGGGTGTTCGGCGTCGGAGCCGGCGTATTGCGTGCGGATCGAAATGGCATCGGCCGAGGGCACGACCACGATGCGCGCATCGTCCAGGCGGCGCGGGTCGGAAGCGTGTTTGACGGCCTCCACCAACACGGCGTCGCGATCCCACGCGGTGATGCTCACGTTGCCATACAGGTTCTGGATGGTCACATGCGCGTCGCCATGCAGGGTGTAAAGATGCCGGAACGCGCCGGCCGGTGTGCTGTTTACGCTCGCGGACAGGCTGCTCGCGGCCGTTACGGCCGCCAGCACCGCCCAGATCCCCTGCCGTCTACCCATAGGTCCAAACATGGGTCCAAACATGGCGCCCCTCCGTTGAACACCACCCCGGTGCGATCCTTCCCTGGCACAAATCAAGCCGGCGCGAGAGCCAGCCCTAACTCTTGGCTGCTTCGGTGCTTTCCTCCACCACGCGGCCGTCGAAGAGCCGGATGGTGCGGTCGGCGAACTCGGCGTAGCGCGGGTCGTGAGTCACCATGCAGATGGTGGACCCGGCGGCGTGCAGTTCGCGCAGCAGGCTCATGACCGCCTCACCGTTGGCCGAATCGAGGTTTCCGGTGGGCTCGTCGGCGAGCAGGATGAGCGGGTCGCCGCTCAACGCGCGCGCCACGGCGACGCGCTGCTGCTGACCGCCGGAGAGCTGCGAGGGATAGTGTTTCATGCGGTGCGACATGCCGACGCGTTCCAGCGCTTCCTGCACGCGCCGCTTGCGTTCGGCCGAAGGCATCCCGCGATAGGTGAGCGGCAACTCCACGTTCTCGTAAACCGTGAGGTCGCCGATCAGGTTGAATGCCTGGAAGATGAACCCGATCTCGCGGTTGCGGATGCGCGCGCGCTCCGACAGTTTCAGGCCGGTGACAGGCTTGCCGTTCAGGTAGTAGGTGCCGTCAGTGGGCGTGTCGAGCAGGCCCAGAATGGCGAGCAGGGTCGACTTGCCGCAGCCCGAAGGCCCGGCGATCGACAGATACTCTCCTTTCTTGACATCGAAATGGATCGAGGAGAGCGCATGCGTCTCCACCTCATCCGTCACGAAGACTTTGCTGACGTTCTCAAGTCGAATTAAAGGTTGTGCGCCGGTTTCCATGGTAGTTAATACCTCTTTACGCGTGTCGGGTGTCTTAAGTTCGCAAAATTTTTCAGTTCAGTTTAATTCGGTCGTACTGGTCGTATTGCGACATGTCGGAGAGAATGACCCGGTCCCCCACCTGCAGGCCGTCCTTGATCTCAATGGTGTTGACCGAACTGCGCCCGAAAGTGACTTTCACTTTGTTGGCATACTTGCCGTCGGGTTCGAGCTTAAAAAGTGTAACGGTACTGTTTTCCTGGCCGAACACCGGCCGGCCGACGAACACTACGTCATCCAATTTCTCCAACTGGATGGTGCCGTCGACGCTCAGATCGGCGCGCGAACCGGGAGGCAGCGGACCGGTCAACGCCACGTCCACCGTCACGGTGCCGTTTACGATGGACTGCTCGATGCGCGATACGCGGCCGCTGACCAGACCGGTATTGCCGCCGCCCGCCAGGCGGGTATCGATGACGGCGAGCTGGTTGGGCGCGACGTCGCGGATCTGGGTTTCGGCGATCTTCAATTCGGCCTTCAGGTGGCCGGGCTGCGCGATTTTGCCGAGCACCGTCCCGGCAGGCACTTTCTGGCCTTCTTCCACGGGCACCAGCGGCGGGGGCACGGACTGCAGCATCCCATTGACGCCGGCGCGGATATTGAGCTTGTCCACCTGGCTCTTCTTGAGCTCGTACTGCGCCCGGAGGTTATCCACCTTCACTTTCTGGGCTTCCAACTGGGCCGTTTGGGCGGCGGCATCGCTCTCCAGGCGCTCCTTGTCGATCTTGTACTTCTCGGCGAGCTGATCGGCCTTCACCTGGGAGATTTTAGCGTCGGTCTTGGCGAGCAGGTTGTCATTAGCCAGGGCGGTATCGCGATCGGACTCCAGCTTGGCAGTGTTGTAATCGGCGCTGGTCTGCGCGACCGCCGACTGGAGGTCCAGGCGGGTCTTATGCAAGGTGACTTCGAGATTCTTGAGATCGGCCTCGGCGCCTTTCATGGCGTACTCGGCGGTGACGAGGTCGGTCTCCAGCTCGGGGCTGGTCATAACCATAATGACGGTATCGGCCTTCACCGGGACGCCGGGCTTCACGATAATTTTCTTCACGGTGGAGTCGGTGGTGGCGGTCAGCAGCACGGTGTCTTCCGGAACCAGGGTTCCGAGGCCGCGGACCTCGCGGACCATCGGTCCACGCTTGACGGTGTCGGGCCAGAGGGTAGAGAGCTCCACTCCGGGGGCGGCCGGTTTGAGGTTCCGGGCCCATCGCCAGGCGCCGGCCAAGGCCACCAGGACCAGCACGCCGACAATGCTGTAGACGATGGTTTTGCGCTTCTTGACGCCCTTGCGTTGTACGTCCATAGTTTGATTTCCGAGTGGACAGGGGCACGGCTCCTGCCAATCGGAATCCTACGGTAACATTATGACGCTTCAGGGATAACGAAGGATAGGCAGGAAAAGCGGGTGTCCGCTTCTGGGACGGCGCGTTCCGGGGTCGAACGGTAGGAGAGAAAATGCGAAAGGAACCCATGGGGGCGGGTTATGTGTATGTGGTGGTGGGAATTAGGTTGTCAAAGAGCGGCGGAAAACGAACCCATGGAGGGTGGGGATCGATTTTCCGGCCCAAGTGTAGCATGGGGTGCAAGGGCTGAAAGGTTATGTCGTTGAGGGGATTGAGCGAAATGGTTGTGACTGAAAGAAGGGGGCTGCCAGATCTTACTGGCGTTCAACCGGGGATCGGCTAAACTGGAATGGAGATGTCTGTGAAAGCCGATAGGACCGAAGCTGGAGGCGAATCAGTGCAGTGGCCTGCTGGCATCCTAAAACCACTGGTGACGTTTGAGGAACTTAAGTCCACCGAGTTCTCCCCGTCCCCCATCAACTGGGGGAGAGAATCGATCGGTCAACGTGTCGCAAGCATGCGGAAAGAGCGAGGGTACAAGCGAGTCGAACTGGCGGGCAAGATCGGCATTCTGCAAACGCTCGTCGCGGACTACGAGAACGATCGCCTGAGGCTCACCGCCGAAACGGCCGTGCGGTTCGCCATGGCGCTCGACGTCTCGCTCGACGAGTTGCTGCATCCCAAGGTTTCGAAGACCGCCGGCAGGAAGGCCAGCCGCATGGTACCGCGCCGTCTGGAACAGTTTGAGGCGCTGCCGGGCACCCAGCAGGCGTTGTTACCGAAGACCATCGAACTGTTTTTGGAGAACGCCGCGCTGAAGTCGGCCCGGCGTGCCTGAGGAAAATCATGGACAGACAACAAGCTCACGAGTTGCTCGATCAGCTCAGCCCCGCCCAGCTCGATGCCGTCGCCAATCTGCTCGAGGTAATGATCCGCGAGGATGACGATGAGGAACTGACCGAGGAGGACCGACGCGCCGTGGCTGCCTCGCGCGACTACTTCCGCGAGAACCCGGAAGGCGGCATTCCCTTCGAGCAGGTCGTCGCCGAGTGCGGCCTCACAATGGATCAGATCCGCCAGCACCAGGGCGAGTAAGAGTACCAGTGAAGAAGATTCGCTTCGAGCCGAACGTTGCCGAGGAGGTCCGCGCCATCGAGCAGCGGGTTGCGCTAAATATTCTGACGGCTATTCACCGCTATGCTGCCACCGGAGCCGGCAAGGTCAAGCCGCTCAGCGGAGAGTTCGAAGGTTTGCTTCGCCTCCGCGTCGGCAACCACCGCGTGATCTTCGAGGAGACTGAGGATACTATCACCGTCCATCGCGTCCGGCATCGCCGCGACGCTTACAGGTGAGAGCAACTCCACTCTGAACCTATCTATGCCGCACGGTAGTTATTATTGAGGTCGGCGACACGGAGTCTGCAAAAGTTGGTTTTCCGGTTCGCCCCATGGAAAACTATCCTGCATGCATCCTCCGCGCGGGTATGCTTCGGGAGCGATATTGTGCGCCCAAAGCTCTTGTCTTCAAGGTAGATGTCCCAAGGACCATCGAAGAAACTCGTTGAGATTGAGGATATGTCGAGCGCGTTACCAGGAACAGTGAAAGAGACATCAAGTACCTTCTCCGTAAGCAAGGCGGGCGCACCTTAAAGCAGCCTCCCTCAAAGGACACCTCACTTTCACTTTGTCGGGTCTTCAATTTGATGACCCGCGGACCATCCACTGTCGCGCGGTTAGGTCGAACGTGAATGACGAGGCAGCCGTTTTGTCCAGGCGTCCTGCCTTGGGCCCAGAGGGATGTCGAACCACCAAAGTCTGGCAATAGCAGCCAGAGGCCGAATAGCATGAACGTTCCTAGTGTCTTCACTGTTTCGGCACGTTATTGAAGTCTTTCAAGCTCTCCGTGCATATGGTACCAAGACCGTTGAAAACATAGAACCCGCTGTTTGTAGTGCAGTCGCCCGCCGCCCCCGCACAATAATAGGTGCCGAGGGTCAGCGGGGCCGTCGAGCCGATGGAACGAGTCATCCCGATCGGATGCATGCGATCATTATACGTCCAGGTTTCGGACAATCCGTTACTCCCGAAGGACGCCTGTTGCATGGCGTCGAAAGGCGTGCACTGGATGCCTGACGCGTAACTCGTGTTTTGCCCGCCCTAAGCGCCGTTAACCGAATTTACTCGGCCGGCAGTGGTCTGTTGGCTGCAGAATCCCATCCCCGGTTGCGAATTCCCGTAGGGCTTACTCGTGCAGGCGCGCCGGGGCGATTCTCCAGTCTCGATCCGAACGGCGCGGATGAATTCACCCGCGCTGCGGCCAGACCTTGCTTGGGCAAGCCGAAGAACGCCCTACTTCACCACGATGCCGCGTTCATCCAACAATTCGCCGGTCTGCGTGTAGAGATTCAGAATGCTGGTGCGTAAGTTGACTTGCGCGGTGACCACCGCGGACTGCGCCACCACCCAGTTCTGCAGCGCGATGACGACGTTCTGATTGGTGTCCGTGCCGAGTGTGTACTTCTCGACTTCGGCATCGTAGTTCTTATGCTGCAAATCTTCCTGAATCTTGGCGAGCCGCAGGGAATCGATGGCGCCGTTCACGTTGCTGACCGCGGTGAGGACATTCAGGCGCGTGTTCTGTTCCTGATTGCGGAGATTGTAGGCGTCGGTCTTCTTGGCGACCAGCGCGTTGGCGAGATTCATGGACGCGGTGCGCGAGCGGATGGGGAGAGTGAGGTTGAGGCTTCCCATATAAGTGGGGTTGTTCAGGCCGAACATCTGGCTAAGAGCGTCGGACAACCCACCGGGGACGACAATTGGCGTACCGCCGCCGAGTAGCGCGGCGCCGCTCGAAGTATAAATTCCGCCCTGCCCGGCGCCGGCGTAGGAGGCGGTGAAACTCAGGTTGGGCAACAGGCCGTTGTGGGCGCTCCGGATGCCGAGATCGTCGATATCGAGCGCCTGGATGGCGGCTTTCACGTTGGGATTGTTGGCCAGCGCCTTCTGCACTTCGTGTTCGGGATCGAGATCCATGCCGGCGGTCGAGATGTCCACCGGCTCGGTGAGTTCAATGGGGATGCGGCGGAGGTCGGGATCGAGATCGATGCCGATTTGATGGCGAAGGGCATCTTCCGCCTGTTCGAGGGCGAATTTGGCTTGCGACAGGGCCAGATCGGAGGCCGCCAACTGGCCTTGCGGGTTGTAGATATCGAGCGGCGAAACGGCCCCCAGGTCCAGCTGCTTCTGCACGAAATCCAGGTTGGATTTGGAGGTGTCGCGGGCTATTTGCTGCACGCGGACGTTTTCGCGCGCGGAAACCACCCGCCAATACGCGCTCTCGGCGGTGTTCACCCAGTTCAGCAGCGACGCGCGTAGATTGAATTCCGCCCGCCGGTAACTGCTCTGCGCGGTCATCACGGGAATGCGATTGACATAGCGGCTGCGATTGCGGATCAAGCTCTGCGTTACCGCGAACGACATGCTGGAAGTAATGCTGGGGTTGTAAGACGAGTAGCTGTTGTTGTAAGAATACTTGGCGCCGCCGAAGGAGACTTGATAACTGGTGCCGGTGTCGAGAAGCTGGCTATAAGAAAGCGAGAGCGGCTGGGCAAGGCTTTTGGAGGTGGACCCGAGAGAAGCGTTCTCGGATTGCGACGGGTTGGTGGCGGGACTGGTGGCCCGGGTGGAAGAAAAACTGGCGGTGGCGTTCGGGTCCCAAACGCCGTATGCGGACGTGATGCTATTGCGGGGCACCTCGAGGCTCAGGAAGGTCACCTGGATGTCGGTGTTGTTGTCCATCACCAGTTCCAGGAAATTCTTGAGCGAAAGCTCCAGCTTGCCGTCGACTACGAAGTCCTTGAGCTTGACCGGGTCGCGCAGGTCGACTTTGGTCCGGGTCTGCTCGAATACCTGGCGGAAGTAATCCGGCTTGGGGAAGGACGTGGTCTGGGCGTGGGCCGTGGCGGCGAGGAGGATGAGGGCCAGGCAGCGAAGAGCGGGTCCAGGGGGACCCGCGCAGACCTGGGGGTCTGCCCCACCAGACGTCATACCGGTGATAAAAGGGGGTAGCTGCATAATCTACTCGTAACGAATAGCCTCTATAGGATCCAGCTTGGCGGCCTGCACCGCCGGATAAATTCCGAATAACAGCCCGATGAATACCGACACTCCGAACGCAATGGCGATAGAGGACGTGGTCACCACGGTGGACCATCCGGCCGCCGTGGCGATGATCTGCGACAGGGCGAAGCCGAAGCCGATGCCGATCAGTCCTCCGGCGATCGAGATCATGACGGCCTCCGTGAGGAATTGACGTACGATGTCGGCCTGGCGTGCACCGATGGCGCGGCGAATGCCGATTTCGCGGGTCCGCTCGAGGACCGTGGCCAGCATGATGTTCATGATGCCGATGCCGCCCACCAGCAGCGAGATGCCGGCGATGCAGATCATGACGATGTTGAAAATGAATTGCGTCTGTTTGCGCTGCTCCAGCAGTCCGGCGGGTACGGTGACGGTATAATCGCCGGCGTCCTTGTGGGTGGCCGCGAGCAGCGCGCTCACCACGCCGGAAGTCTCGATGGAATCGACGGTGGGCTCGACCTTCATATAGATGCCGTCGATTTCGTCCTTCAGATAGCTGGTCTGGTCTTCGAAGCGCCGCATCACGGTGTTGAACGGCGCGATGATCATGTTATTGCGGTCGAGCGTCTGCACGCCCTCAGTTTCGGTATCGCCGCCGTTTTGCGGGCGCAGGACGCCGATGACCTGGAGCCAGGTATCGTTGGGTTTGACGGACTTGCCGAGCGCGTCGCCATAGCCGAAGAGGCTGACTTTGGCGGTTTCGCCGAGGACGCAAACCGGGGCCGAATCGCGGTTCTCGTCTTCGGTGAAGAAGCGCCCGCCGGCGGCGATTTTGAGGCTGTTGATTTCCTGGAAATTGGGATAGACGCCGACCAGCGTGGGCGCCTCGCTGGTGGTTTTGGGCAACAGTTTCTGCAGCTTGAACTTCTTGCGCGGAGTGATGGCCACCAGGCCTTGGACGTTTTCGGAGATGGCTCGATAGTCCCGTAAGGTTAATCCCGGAGAAACGGAGCGGACGGTCTGGAGCTCGTTGCGGTCGACGGCTTCGTGGGCATCCACGATGATATTGTTGACGCCGAGCTGGTCGATGAAGCTCATCATCTGCTTCTGCGCGCCGGCGGTGATGGAGAGCATGGCGACCACGGCGCCGACGCCAAAAATCATGCCCAGCATAGTCAGCAGGCTGCGCAATTTATGCGCGAAGAGGCTGCCGAGGCCCATCTTCAGCTCGGGAAGAATTTGGCCGAACATAGCTACTTCCCCCCTGGCATGGAGCTCATGGGATTCGAAGGCACAGGCTGCTTCTTTTCGTCTTTCCTGGCGTTCTTGCCGGCGGTGGGATCGCTCAGCGCCACCACCTCGCCGGGCGCCACGCCGGAGCCCAGCACCATCATGGATTCGCTGCGTTTGACCAGCTGCACTTTTCGCGGCTGGAAACGGCCGTTCCTCTGCTGTACGTAAACGATATTCTGTCCGTCCTTCTGGAAGACGGCTTGGGCCGGCACGTGGATCGCATTGGGCAGCTTCTCGACGGTGATTTGCACGTCGGCCAGCAGGCCTGGGCGGAGGAGCATCTGGACTTGCGAATCTTCGGCGGGCGGCAGCGGCAGCCTGGCGTTTTTGCGCTCTTCGTCGGTGTACCGCGATCCGCCGGATGCCATCATGGCCATCAGGTCCGCCGGACTGGCGCCCACGGGAAGAGGGCCGGCGGGATTCGGTGCGCCGCCGGGTGACAGGTTGGTTGGGCCACGCCCCGGAGTTGCGGCGCCGCTGGAGGGCGGGGCCGGTCCGCGCGCCTGAGTTGCGACGCCGCCGGAAGACGCCGTGACTGGTCCGCTCCCCTGAGATGCCACGCCTTGCGGCATCGCGCCCATCGGTCCTCGCCCCGCCGGGGCGGTCATCGCTCCGGCCGGCATGCCGCCGGACATCCCGGAAGCACCCGCGGTTCCCGGCGCTCCGCCAGGAGTGAGCGAGAAATTGGCGAACGGCGCCCCGGCCGCCACATGCTGGTGCGAGTTGGATTCCGCGGTGGCCATAACGCGGTCCACCTCGGCCGGTTTCATTCCCAGCCCGGAAAGCAGCCCGCGCATGTCGACGGAGAATATGACGTCGAACTTCTTGGAAGGATCGCCGGAGAAAACATCGGCCGTGGCGGTGCCGCTCAGGGCCTTCACCTTGCCGTGAAATTGTTGGTCGGGGACGGAGTCGAGCTGCAATACGGCGTCCTGGCCCTCCACCAGATTGGCGCGATCGAGCTCGCCCACCTTGGCCCAGACCTCGACCTCGGAAAGATCGAGAACGTCGGCCACCTGCATCCCGGGCTGGAGGGTGTCGCCCTCGCGGATATCGGGCATTACCTGGCCGAAATTGAAATTGCCGGCGCGATTCTGGCGAATGGACACCAGGCCGGCGATGTCGGCGAGAGCCTTCGTCTGCTGAATGCGTAGTTCGTCGCGCTTGATGTCGAGCAGGTTGCGGTTGCGCTGTTCGGCGAGGACGGCGAGGATGGAATCGTTCTGCGCCTTGCGCATGGCGACGTCGGTTTCGAGCTGGGTGACGGCGCGTCTGGCCTGCTCGAGGGCGAGCAGATTCTTTTTGGCGTCGATGACGTCGGTGACCGGGTTCTTCTGGACGGTCAACTCGGCGGCGCGCACGGCGTAGCGCTGCTTCAGCAGGCTCAGACCGTCCTGGCTGCTGGTGACGCCAAGATTGGCCTTCGCGCCTTTGATCTGTTCGTCGGTCTGCTCGAGGGCCATCTGGTCTTCGTCGTACGAGGCCTGGAGTTCGGAATCGTCATACTCCACGATGAGGTCTTTGGCGCGGGCGAGCGAGCCCATGGGGGCCAGACGCGTGACCTGCACGGTGCCGTTCAAGTTGGGGGCGACGAGGGTGACGGAGCGGACAGCGTGCAGTTCGCCGCGGGTGTAGGCGCGGATGACGACATCGCCGCGCTGCACTCTGGCGGTGGCGAGCTGCTCCTGGCGCGACGGGAGTTGCCGATACCAGCGGTATCCGTACCACCCCGCGGCGGCGAGGATGGCCAGGGTGAGAATGCGGTAGAGGGCTTTTTTCATGGGTGCGGCGGACCCCCTGGTCCGCGGCCGGCCCCCTGGCCGGCACTCGGCGCAGTTGAAAGAGCGGGTCCTGGGGGACCCGCGCAGACCAGGGGGTCTGCCCCACCGCCGTAGTTCAAGATCGTCACAGCTTTTTCTTGGCCCTTTTGGCGGCTTCGGCCGGGGTTTCCAGCGTGACGATGTCGCCCTCTTTCAGACCTTTGGTTACCACGATTTCATCGTCGTTGCGGCGGCCCACCTCGATTGGCACGAGTTTGAAGCTGCTTCCGGTTTGCAGATAGGCGGCCGGTTTGCCGTCCTTATCGAAGCTGGCACGGATGGGGATGAGCAGCTTCTTGGGCTCCCTTTCGATAATCACTTCGGCGCTGGCGCTCATGCCGGGACTCAATCGCGAATCGAGACTCTTCAGCGTGGCGCGCGCCGGGAAAGTCTTGGCGGAAGTGGGCCCGCCGCGGAAGACGAGGACGGCGATGGGGCTGATGAAGTCCAGATTGGCGGTGAACTCCTTGTCGGGAATGGCGTCCACGCGGACCCGCACCGGCTGGCCGAGTTGCAGCTTGCCGCGCTCCACTTCGTCGAGCTTGAGATCGATATACAGCTCGCTGAGATCGGGAATTTCGGCGATTTCGGCGCCGTTCCACACGCTGTCACCCTCGCGGAAAGGCGGCGGCGATTGTCCGAAAGTCCCCGCCGAACGGAAATTGGCGAGCAGATTCACCACGCCATCGGTGGGCGCGCGGAGCTGCATCATGCCCAGATAGCTGTCGGCCGTGTGGAGATCGCGCATGGCCTTGTCCTTTTGCTGGCTCAGGCGGAAATTGTCGGCATCGTTGCCCACCAGGTGAGCGTTGATGTTGGCCTTTACCTGCTGCAGGCTGCCTTCCTGCACGCCCACGGCGATGCGGTACTTTTCGCCGTCGATGGCGTCAATCACTTCGGCCTTGCTGGCATCCAGCTTGGCGCTCTCCACACCGTATTCGGACGTCATCTTGTTCATGGCGTCGGCATCGTCGTTGATGCGCTGGGTGGCGTGCAGCTGGTCGATGGAGCCCTGAATCGCCTGCACCTGCAGGGTCTGCCCGATGACGTTCTGCTCCTGCTGGACACTATCGAACTGCACCACCACGTCGCCGCGTTTGACGAACGAGCCCTGGGAGGCCAGTTTGACGATGCGGAGATTGGGCGCGATGGGAGCCTTCAGAATGCTGGAGCGAGTGCTGCGGATGTCGCCGCGAGTGCGTACGCTGATGATGAAATCGCCGCGCCGTACAGGCGCCACCGCCACTTCCACTTCGGTGGTGGTGGAGTAATGATAGGCGGCAAAGAGGCCGCCGCCACAAAGCGCCAGTCCGAGGCCCCAGGCGACGAACTTCACGCGCCGCGGGTTGGACTTTCCCAGACGGGTTTTCGGCCGCTTATCCTTCGAGGCCATCTTAGGATTTCCCCGCCGGCCGTTCGAGCGCTACCGTGTCGCCCTTCTGCAGTCCGGAACGGATGGCCACCTGGGTGTAATTCCGCAGTCCGGGCTCGACCTGCTTTTTCACCCATCCCTCGGGGCTCTCCACGTACACGAACGATCCGCCATTCTCTTCGAACACCGCCGCCCGCGGAAGGATGAGCGTGCCCGTCTCGGCGCCCAGAATCACGTCGGCGCTGCCGGTGAGGTCGGGAATCACGCGCGAGTCGTTTTTCTGGATCTTGAAGCGCACGGGGATGGAGCTGACGTAGCTGGCGCGGAAGGTGCTGGTCTTCGACATGGCGCCGATGCCTTCCAGCACCGCGGGCAACTCGACGTCCGGATAGGCATCGAGGTGGATCGTGGCCTTCATGCCGAGGCGAAGATCCTCGGCGTCCACCTGGTTGACGGTGGCGTCGAGAACCATGGAACTGGGGTCGACCACGGTGAGGAACGGCTGGCCGGCGTTCACCTGGTCGCCTTCACGCACCTGACCCCACTCGCCGTTGCGGATGATGCTGGCCATGACGGCGATGCCATCCATGGGGCTGTGCATCTCCATGCGCTTGACGTTGCCTTCGGCGCGCTGGAGTTCGATGGCCATCTGATCTTTGGTGAGCTCGGAGACGCGGATGGTGGCGGCTTGCGATTCGACCACGAGCGAATCTTCGAAGACCAGTTGCTTGTAAGTGGCTTCGTTCTGCTCGGCGGTGAGCTTGGCGTTCTCGGCGTCGATGGCGGCCTGTACGGGAGCCTTGCGGAGATCGAGCGCGGCCTGGTCCCAGGCGGCTTTGGCGGCGCGCACGGTCTGGTCGTGAGCTTCCTTATTGGCGGCGAGGTTGGCGATCAGTTTACGGATGCTGTTATTGGTCTGGATGACGGCGTCCTTGTAATCGTCGAGGCGCAAAAGCTGGTTGGTCGGGTCGAACTGGGCGACCACTTCGTCTTTCTTGACGTGCGCGCCGGCCTTGACGAGGTGCAGCAGGACGAGATTGAAATCGGACCCGCCGGCGGCCAGAGCGCCTCCCATGCCGCCGCGGTTGACGTTGGAGCGGCTGCCGAGCACACGCGGGGCAAGCAGGGACGCAAAATTGCGGGCAGCGACGGTGCCGGTGACACGCACGGTCTTTTGAATATCGCCCGTGGCTGCGGATACCACAGGGACGGCGATGACCGGACCGCCGGTTTTGGCCGACGGCCGGAACTTCCACCAGGCGAGGCCACCCAGAATGAGAACGAGAACGAGCGCAATCAGCCACCGGCCCGGGCCGCGTCTTGCCGGCTCCGGAGGAGGCACTAACAACGGTTTAGGGGCCTCCGGCTGCGGGGCAGGCGAAGGCACGCCGGATAACGATGACATGTTCATCCTATCGGGTTCTTTGCGGACCCGACGACAGCGGACACAAAGATCTAGAACGGAAAAGACGAAATTCCGGGCGGAACGGTTATCGCAGACAGCGAAAGTTCCAATTAATTCCTGTTAATTGTCCACGGTAACACGAATGAATGGGATGAGGGTGGGGT
>Ga0326727_10016491_pt1 | contig 15576 bp, 15 predicted proteins | sample MB2enrmetagenome_FD_207643 | JGI IMG/M metagenome (GOLD analysis project Ga0326727, IMG submission 207643) | Lab enriched peat soil microbial communities from McLean, Ithaca, NY, United States - MB29MY | ecosystem: Environmental > Terrestrial > Soil > Wetlands > Peat | place: USA: New York... | reverse complement strand
TGGCGATGGGCGTTTCTCTTCGGGCATACGCGCGCATGCGCGGTTGCAGCCTAACCGCCGTACAGAAGGCCATCGCCAGCAAGCGCATCACGACGCTGCCTGACGGGAGCATCGACCCGGAGCGCGCCAACCAGGAATGGGCCAAGAACACCTTCGCCGGCCAGACGGTCAATCGAACGGCGGCCGCAGCACCGAAGGAACGGGTTTCCCCGATGCCCGAACCGCCTGCAGCAACGGGCGATCCGGTCGCTCAATACCTGCGCGCCCGAGCGGTCAAAACAAGTTTCGAGGCGCGAACGGCGCAATTGGAATATGAGGAGCGCGCCGGCAAGCTGATCCAGGCGGTCCGCGCGTCGGAGTATGCCGCGAGTTTCTCGGCCATCGTGAAAGACCACCTCCAGGCGCGTGCCGACCGTTTGGCGCCCATGCTGGCCGCCGTCAACGACGAGAAAGCTATCCATCGGCTACTGAAAAACGACGATGAGGCCGTGCTGCGCAAGGTGAGCAAAGCCATCGCGGACGCGGGTTTGTAACATGCATCCGTTCTCCATCCATGAGGTTGGCGCCGCGGCCATGCTGCCGCCTCGCGAGATCACCGTTTCGCAGTGGGCGGATGAGAACCGCGTTCTGACCGGCGGCGCGGCTGCCGAGCGGGGACAGTGGCGCACGAGGCCGTATCAGCGGGAGCCGATGGACGTGCTCAGCCCCAGCCATCCCTGCCGCCAGGTGGTGGTGCTATCGGGAGCCCAGATCCTCAAGACGGAAGTGCTCCTCAACTTCATCGGCTTCATCGCCGATGTGGATCCGGGGCCTGTGCTGGTGGTGGAACCGCGCACCGAGGATGCCAAGGCGCTCTCAAAGGACCGCGTGGCGCCCATGTTCCGTGCGACACCCGCACTGCGGGGGAAGATCGCGCCTGTCAAGTCTCGCGATTCGAGCAACACCACACTGCACAAGGTTCTCGCCAATGGCGCAGGGCAGATCACGCTGACCGGGGCCATCTCGCCCTCGGGGCTGGCCATGCGGCCGATCCGTTACGCGCTGCTTGATGAGGTGGACCGTTACCCGGCGAGCGCGGGCACGGAGGGCGACCCGGTATCGCTGGCGATCCAGCGCACCGCGGAGTTCGCCCACAACAAGAAGATCGTCATGGCATCCACGCCGACGATCAAGGGCGTCAGCCGCATCGAGTTGGCGTGGCGTGAGAGCGACCAGCGCGACTACTTCGTGCCCTGCCCGCAATGCGGGTGCTTCCAGGTGCTCGCGTTCGGCGATGGCACTGGGCCGGGCGTGGTGTGGCCGGAAGGGAAACCCGAAGACGCTGCGTATCGTTGCGCCGAGTGCCGCGAGCTAATCCCTCACCGCTTGAAAGCCGAGATGGTGGAGCGCGGCGAGTACCGCGCGGCGAATCCGTCCTCGCCGATTCCCGGCTTTCGCGTCTCGCAGTTGATCTCGCCAAAGAAATCCTGGGGAGAGATCGCGGTGGAGTTCCTGGCGGCGAAGAAGTCGCCGGAGACGCTGAAAGCGTTTCTGAACACGGTGCTCGCTGAGTTGTGGGAAGAGACCCACGAAGTAGCGACGGACGCCCACGGGTTGTGGAATCGCTGTGAGCCGTTTGAAGCCGAGGTGCCGGAAGGAGTCGCGCTTATCACGGCGGGCGTCGACGTACAGGCTGACCGGTTGGAACTGGAGATCGCCGGGTGGGGACGCGATGAAGAATCCTGGTCGATTGCCTATCACGTGATCCCTGGCGATGTTACGCGCAACGAGGTGTGGGAGCACTTGGAGGGCCTGCTGCTCTCGGAGTATCTGCATGCATCGGGGCTGCCGATGCGGATCGTGGCGACGTGCATCGACTGCGGGTTCAAGGATGCCACCGTGCTGCATTTCACGCGCGACCGTTACAACCGGCGTGTCTATGCCACCAAAGGACGCGCGGGCGAGTCGCCGATCTGGCCGCGCAAGCCGAGCCGGAAGAACCAAACGCCATTTTTCATGATCGGCGTGGATGCGGCGAAGACGGCGATCTATGACCGGCTGAAGCTCCGGGACGTGGGGCCAGGCTATTGCCACTTCCCGATCGGGCGGGACCTCGAGTACTTCGAGCAGTTGACCGCCGAGAGAAAGTTCACGCGGTATCACAACGGTTTTCCGAAACAGGAATGGCGAAAACCGGCCAACGCCCGCAACGAAGGGTTGGATGCGCGGGTCCTCGCGTACGCGGCGCTACACGCGCTGTACGCCAGCGGCTTGAAACTGCCGGTGCATTGCGACCGCTTCGCGCGGATGGTGCAGACGCGGCGCGGGGAGACGCCGTCGAACATTGCGGTGGTGACAACGCCGGCCAACACCGAGCGGCCGGCCCCGCCTCCCGCTGAGCGCGGGGACGACCCATGGATACCGCGCCGCAACTGGTTCGGACGGAATTGATATGGCCCTGACAATTCAGCAGTTGCAAGCGAACCTGGACGCGGTCACGCAGGCCATCGGAGGCCCCACGCTCAAAGTCCGGTTCCCGGATGGGCGCGAGGTAACTTACCGCTCGACGGACGAGCTACTGAAGGCGAAGGCAGCCATCGAAGAGGATATCCGCAAGACCAGCGGGCAAACCGGGAGCCGCGTCCGGTTCGCACAGCACCAGCGCGGCGATGGTCCCACGGGTCCAACGCTGGACGACCGCTGGTAACGAAATGAATCTCCTCGACAAGGCCATCAGCATCGTGGCGCCGCGCGTCGCGTTGCAGCGTGTGCGCAGTCGCGTGGCACTCGAATTGACCACGGGCTATCTGGAACGCCACGCGCAGCGGTTCCGCTACGAAGGCGCCACCGCTGGCCGCCGCGCCCACGGTTGGTACGCCGCCTCGACGGACGCCAACGTCGAGTTGATGGGATCGCTCATCTGGCTCCGCAACCGCAGCCGCGACCTGATCCGCAACAATCCGTATGCGGCCCGCGCAGTAGAGGAACTGGCCGGGAATGTGGTCGGGACGGGGATTGTGCCGAAGGCCAAGACTGGCAACACAGACCTCGACAAGATCATCGATGCCGAATGGCCGTTCTTCGCCGACGGCTGCGACACGCCGCAGCGCCTCGATTTCTATGGCATGCAGACGCTGACCGTCCGCACCATGGCGGAATCGGGAGAAGCGATTGTCCGTTTCCGGCCGCGACCCGCCGACGCCGGTCTGCGGATTCCGCTTCAGCTTCAAATGCTCGAAGCCGACTTTCTCGATCAGGCCCGCACGATGGGGCTGGTCAACGGCCATGTGATGGAGGGCGTGCAGTTCGACGAGATGGGGCGTCGTGTCGCGTACTGGCTGTTCAGTTACCACCCTGGCGGCGTGCTGATCCTCAACCCGCGCGGCGGTATTGTCAGCCAGCCGGTTCCGGCCGACCAGATCATGCATGTCTACCGCGTGCTCCGGCCTGGCCAGGTGCGCGGCGTGCCGTGGCTCGCGCCCGTGATGATGGCGCTCCGGGACCTCGACGACTACTGCGACGCGGAGCGCGTGCGGAAGAAGGTGGAAGCCTGTGTTACGGCGTTCGTCCAGCAACCGGAAGGCGTCGATGGCGATCCGCTGGGCATCGCAGGAACCGACCCATCCAGTGGGCTCCCGGTCGAGAGTTTCCAGCCGGGCATGGTCGAGTATCTGAAGCCCGGTCAGGACATCAAGTTCAACAATCCGCCGCCGGCGGGCGGGTACCGCGAATACAAGATGACCGAGTTGCAGGGGATCATGGCCGGCATCGGCCTGCCTTACGAACTCGGCACGGGCGACATGTCGCAGGTGAATTACTCCTCCTGGCGCGGCGGGATGCTGGGCTTCCGCAACACGGTGGAGGCCTTTCGTTGGCTCACCCTGATCCCGCTATTCGCGATGCCTGTGTGGCGCCGGTTCATCGACACGCTGATTCTGCAGGGCAAGATTCCGAAATCCGCCGCCAACGATCCGAAGGTCGGATTGCGCAGTGTGCAGTGGACCGCGCCGCGGTTCGAATCGGTGGATCCGGTGAAGGACGCGGAGGGGGTATTGAAGGACGTGCGTATGGGTCGCAAGACATGGTTCGAGGCCGTGCTGGAGAACGGTTACGACCCTCCCACCCAGCTTGCGCAGATTGCACTGTTCAACAAGCTGGTGGACAAATTCGAAATCATCCTGGATTCGGACCCGCGCAACACCACACTCCGCGGCCAGGAGCAGCCGGCCGGAACAGAGGAGCGAACCCCGAGTAGCAAAGCGGCACCCACCAAGTCCAAGAGCCAGGGTTTCGCGGCGCTCTCGGAAGAGGACCTGGGCATGGTCAAGGATCTACTCGTCGCCGGCATGTCGCACGCGGGCAGCGGTTTCGAATCGGCACCACGGCTGTACCGCGGCTAAACACTCAACCACAAGGAGGACGTTTATGAAAGGGCACCCACAGGTAATCGCTGGGCTTCAGGAGGCCGCCAACATGGAAGGCTCCATGATGCTTCAGTATCTTCTCGATCAGCGTGACGTGAAGCGCCTGGGCCTGGATCTGGCCGATGGACTGAAGCAACTCAAGGAGCAGTGCGAGGACCACATGAAGTGCCTGGTGAGCCGCGTATTGTTCCTGGAAGGCGCGCCCACGATTGAGCTGAAACCCGCCGCGACCCACGATAGCGTCACCGAGATTTTGAACGATGCCTTTGCCGCCGAGCAGGTTGCCATCGCTCGGTTCACCGATCTCTGCAAACAGTGCTACGACGCCGGCGACATGTCGAACTTCCACTTCTACCAGCACCTGGTGAAGTGGCACCGCGAAGGCGACGACAAGTTCAAGGGCCACGTCGCGTGGCTGCAGAAGCAACTCTACCAGTTGAAGAAGCTGGGAGAAAACGACTACATCGCCGTGAGCGCGGTGAAGGATTAGGAGGCACGATGCCGCTTCTACGAACCGAAATATCCCCTGCGGGTGCCGGCGCGCTGCCGCCCGCGCAGGTTGACGCCGAGATCTTCGCCGCCGACGCACAGGTGCTGCCGAGCACGGCCAACGCCAAGGATGGCACCATCGATGTGGTCTGGTACAGCGGAGCCGCCGTCCCGAGGGTTGACCGCGCGACAGGCGAACCCTACATGCTCCAGCTCGACATGCAGGGCTGCCGCTTCGACCGCTTGAATAACGGCGCGCCGGTGTTCGATACCCATTTCACCGGCGACGATTTCAAGTCCCTCATAGCGGGCAAGGTCGGCACGCGGGCCCAGTTGGGCGTGGTGCGCCGCGCCTGGCCCAATGGCGATAAGGGCATGGCTACGCTGCAATTCGATCTCGGCGATCCGGATGGCGCCGAGATGTTCCGCAAGGCCGGCGCCGGCATCCTGCAAAACCTCAGCTTCGGAACCTTCGTGTACAAACGCGAAAAGGTAAACGCGCAGACCGAGGGGATGCCGGAGGGCAAACCGCCCTACCTGAACGACAAGGAAATCGGCATGTTCAAGGCCACCGACTGGGAGCCGTTCGAGATTTCGCCTTGCACGGTGCCGGCCGATTTCAACACGTGCTTTCTGAGCGCACAACCCAACGATTCAGTACGGGCAATCAGCCCACAAAAGGAGAAACCTGCAATGGAACAGACGACCACGCAGGACACGGGCGCGGATGCCCGTGCTGTGAACGAACAGGCCCTGGCCGCAGCGCGGGAAGAGGCGGTCCAGGCCGAACGGGAGCGCGTCAGCGAAATCCAATCGCTGGGCGCGACCGCAATCAAATACGGGATCGATGAGACCGTCATCGGCGACTTCATCGCCAAGGGCGTGCCCGTCGATCAGGCACGGAAAGAACTGTTTGCCCATCTCGCGACCAAGGGCCAGCAGGGAGTCCCCGTCCGCACTGGCGCCGAGGGCCCGGCATTTCCGATTCGCGGCGAGGGCGGCACTTCGGTGACCCGCGACGGTATGGAGCAGCGCCTTGCCTGCATGCAGATGGCTCTGCTGCTGCGCGCGGACGGACGGTTCTTCCTGGCGCGGCGCAGGGACCACAACGGCAACGAGACCGGCGAATACCTCGATGGCTACGGTCCCGAGCAGCAGCGCCGCGCTGTCGAGATGGCCCGCGAGTACCGCAATTTCAAGCTCATCGACATGGCGAAGGAAGCCCTGGAACTGCGTGGCACCAACCCGCGCGGGATGGACGTGACGCGGATTGCGGAGTTGGCGCTCCAGGGATCCTCGCGGGGACGGGAGTTCTTCGCGGGCGGCGCCGAATCGACCGCGGACTTCCCGGCTATCCTGGCCAACGTCGCCAATAAGACCCTGCGCCAGGGATATGAGGCATATCCGCGCACTTTCCAGCCCTTCTGCCGGCAGGTGACGGCCCAGGACTTCAAGCCCATCAACCGTGTGATGCTCGCCGACGCGCCCGTCTTACAGGCGCTGAATGAGAAGGGCGAGTACCACCGCGCCAACCTGACCGATAACAACATCAACTATGCGCTCGGCACCTACGGCGAGATCGTGGCGTTGACGCGCAAGGTCATCATCAATGACGACCTGCAGGCGTTCACGCGTGTCCCGGCTCTGCTCGGCGTGGCGGCTGCGCAGCTCGAATCGAACACCGTCTGGGGTATCATCACGTCGAACCCGGCGGCGGTGTATGCGGGCGACAAGAATTCCACCGCGCTCTTCCATGCCAATCACGCCAACTTGCTGACCGGCGTGGCCAGCGCCATCGATTCCACCGTTGCCAATTCCGCTCCGCTCACCGCGCTGGGCAAGGGGCGCGGCGCGATGCGGCTGCAAAAGGGACCCCAGGGCACTCCGCTGAACCTCATTCCGCGGTTCATTGCAGTGCCGACGGCGCTGGAGACTTACATGCTCCAGCTCGTGTACCCGATCAACATCGCTTCGGCGGATGCGACGAAGGTTGTGCCCGAGTGGGTGCGCAGCCTGATCCCGGTGGTCGAGCCGCGTCTCGATGCCGCCGCGAATGGGACCACCGGCTGGTATCTGATCGCGGATCCGGCGCAGATCGACACCGTGGAGTACTGCTACCTGGAAGGGCAGCAGGGCGTGTACATCGAAACCAAGCAGGGCTTCGAAGTGGATGGCGTCGAGATCAAGGCGCGCATGGATTTCGGCGCGGCGGCCCTCGACTATCGCGGGCTTCAGAAGAACGCCGGCCAGTAGGGCGTGGCGGCATAAGGAACAGGAGAGAAACCGATGCAGAATTACGTTCAAAAAGGTCAAACCCTCACGGTTGTCGCGCCCTACGCGCTGCTCAGCGGCGGCGGTTGCCAGGTCGGCAACATCTTCGGCGTGACGGTCAACAGTCAGAACATAGGCGACTCGAGCGAGTTGGTGGTCGAGGGCGTGTTCGATCTGGCGAAGGACACAAGCACCTTCAACCCCGGAGACAAAGTCTTCTGGAACAACACCGCACTGCAGGCCACGTCCAGTCCGTTGACGGCGGCCGGAGTCTCGAACAAGGAGATCGGCTATGCGGTGCTCAGCCAGGCGAGCGGTGTGAATGCACCGGGCGGCCTGACCGGCGATGCGACCGTTCGCGTGCGACTCAACCCGCTCGGCTTCGGTCCGGTGCAGGCGGCGGATACCGACCCGTCGCTGATTCAGAAAACCGTGGTGACGCTCACGGCGGCGCAGATCATGGCCATGTTCGGAGCGGCGGTCAGCATCTTGCCGGCGCCCGCGGCCGGACAGGTACTCGTGGTGGACCAGTTCATCGTGCAGATGAAGCCCGGTGCCACGCAGTTCACCGGCGGCGGCGCGGTGTCGTTCCAGTATCACGGGACCGGCGTTGTGCCGCACTCGTCCACCATCCCCGCCGCCACCGTCACCAGCGCGGCTGCGAGCGAGAACGTGGTGCCGCCGCCCACGGGCGTCATCCAGCCGCCATCGGCGACCGGCATCGACATCGTCAACGCCACGGGTGCCTTCGCCACCGGCAACGGCACGATGGTCGTGACGGTGTTCTACTCCATCATCACGCTCAACTAAGCGCGGCCTCTGCGCCGCCGCATCATTATATATGTCCGACTGGCCCACCATCGACGCGGCGGCGAACGCAGTCATGCAGCAGACGTTCGGCGAGCCAGTGGTGTATCAATCCGTAGAGGCTGGCGTGGCGGTTGGCGATCCGGTGACTATCACCGCCATCCGCCACGCACGCGTGCGTGAAGAGTCCGGCGCACTGGCGAACGTCGAAGAAATTTCCGTCAATCCCCACGACCTTGCTAACTTCCCGCAGCGCGGTGATTGGGTGACGGCTTGGGGATCGCAGTTCGTGGTGACCACGGTGCGCCAGCCGGACCCATACGGCCTCGTCGAGCTTTCGCTGATGGCGCGGGCCGGGCAGAGTCCCAATGACTAACCCGAAAACGATCCTGGCCGAGTGGGTGACGGCGCTCCAGGCTCTGCCGAACCTGGTGGATGCGCTGGGCGGGGATGGCAGTTACATCCAGTTCTACACCGAGAACGCCGTCGTCTTCGGCCAGCCAACGCAGAACAACATCCGGCTGGCGATCCTATCGATGCCGCCCGGTTCGATCATGATCGCGTGGCAGGGCACCGGGCCAGGCAGACTTGGCAATGCGCTCGTGTTTGTGCATGATTTCTCGCTGTACCTTCGCGCGCCGGAAGAAGCCGATGTTGGCTACGAAGATCTTTTCAACTGGATCGTGAACGACGTACCGGCGGGCAGCAGTCTCCGGATGCTGCACACTGCTGTCGATCCGAACTGCGAGCCGATGGACTTCTACCTGCCGTCGGCGCGCCGCAACACAATCGTGATCAGCCCGGACGGAGCCACTTTCGAGTACTTCGAGGTGCCAGTGCGGCTGATCGAATCTTACAACCCGTAGTTTCCCGAGAGGAAGAAGCGATGGCGGAAATGGTATTTCTTCGGTCGCCTCAAGGCGACGAGATCAAGGAAGTCGAGGCGACCGCGGAAGCACTCTCACCGTGGATGAGCACAGGGTGGCATCAGGTTCCCGCGCCCGTGGCGGTGCAGAAGCCGGCAGTTGTGGCTGAGGAGGAAAAGCAGCATGGCGATTAAGCGGCCAATCTTTCCTCACTTTTCGGGTGGATTGAAGCGTTGGAGTTCGGCGGCGATGGTGAGGAGGCGTTTGTCCAGGCGTTGCAGCTTTCGGCAGGCGTTCTGATCGTTCAATTGCCGGCGGTACATCTCCAGAAGATGGCGGGCGGCGGCGAGTACCTGGCGGACACCGGGGAGATCAGCGATGACGGAGGAGGAACTGGCGGGCAGTGCGAGTTTGGGAATGAGGTGATGCTGTGCATTTTGGCGAGCGGTACGAAACTCGCGCTGCAAATCCTGCTGCGTGACCTGCACGTAACGCAAAGTCATTCGGAGATCCTTGTGTCCCAGCAGTTGCATGACGGCGGGCAGACTCACGTGCAAGCGGACCATTTCCGTGGCAAAGGTATGCCTGAGCTGGTGGCCGAAAGTGAGATAAACAGAATCGTAGCGATGAGGGCTTCGCCCGGCCGGTGACCTTGCCCAAGATCGATGGGCTGGCGCGAAGCCCTTCCTCCTAAAACAAATCTCAACTGGAAAAAGAATAACGCCGCAACGCCACTGCTGTGGGCGCATGTGTGCGAAAGGATGAACGGTTATGTCTCAAACGGAAGGTCGCCAACAGCGACTGGCAGCACTACTTCCAGAAAGGATTGGCCGCTAAGATGGCTAACATCAGTGAATTGCTGAACGGTTGGGGATTCGGCAAACAGACCGCCATCGGAACGGCGAATCTGGTCGCCACCATCTGGCGTCACACCAATCTCAATACCAAACCGTGGGCGAAGGTCCCCGTGAACGAGGATGACCGGGCGGAAATCGGCAAAGGGCACGAGTTCCCAACGCAGCTCTTCAAGTCGCACTACAACATGCCGGCCTACGAGCTCTCGAAGTACGCCTCGTCGGAGTTCCTCGCGTGGGCGATGTCCTTCTCCATGGGCAACGTCGTCGTGAGCGGCAGCGGTCCGTACACGTACACCATCGTTCCGGCGCTTGGAGCCACTAACCCGACCGGCCTGGAGCTGCCCTACTTCTCGTTCGTGCAGCAGATCCGGCCCGGCGGCTCGGCGGTGCTGGACGAGATGCTGGTGGGCTGCGCGGTCAAGGGCTGGAAGCTCTCCATCAAGAACTCTCCCGGCCGCGCGAGCGCGATGTGCGCGGTGGAATGCGTGACCACTGGCCAGTACACTTCGCCCAGCGGCATCACGCTGCCAGCCATATCCACGCCGCATGAATTCAACGCCGGCATGATCAGCGCTCTGACCTTCAACGGCATCAACTACCTCTCCGGCGGCAGCGCCAAGCAGTTTGTGTCGATGGAGGCGTCCTGGGAGAACAACTTCCGGCCCGGCTTCTTCCCTGGCTCGGGAGCGCAGGATGGCTACCAGATCCAGGGGCGTTTCGAGTGGGGCGACCGCGCGTTCGCGGTGCAGTTTGTGGTGCGCGTGCAGGCAGGGTCGACTGAGTATGCGAACCTGATCAACCTCACCACCGGGACTGCCACGTTCACTATGACCCGCGATGCCAATAACTCGTTCACAATGCTCATCCAGAAGATGGGCTTCAACGTCGCCGAACTCGGAAACACGGATGGTATCGTGACGCTCCAGATCACCGGCGTTCAGCTTTACGACCCCACCAATGGGATGGTCACGATGACCGTCACCACGCCGCTACAGGGCATCTGCCAATAGGAGATTCAAATGTTTGACGCGACTAAGCCGTTCGTGGTGCCGATCCTTTCGGGCGGCGAAAAGAGCTGCGAGGTGCGGTTCCCCTCCGACGAGGAATGGTGCGCCTGGGCGCGTGCGCAACGCACCGTGCGGCATTTCCTTGGGCGCGGGAAGTCGCAGAGCGAGGACGTGGATCTGCCGAAGATTAACGCCGAGTTGTTCGCCAAGATCCGCACCGACAAGGAAGGCCCGGTCTTCGATGATGCCGAAGCGGGCATGGTGATTGGCCGCATCGAGCGGTGCGCCGTGGCCAACGTCGAGCGCGAAGGGATCAACTACCGGATCGAAATGAAAGTCCCCGGCACGCGCGTGGTTCACGTCCTGCGGATGCCGACCGCCAAGGAGATGCAGGACCACGAGCGGGCTTCGACCAGCGTGGTTGCGGCGCGGCGGTCCATCGAGACGCGGGCGTTTCTGGAACCGAGCGGCGCCCTCTATGACAAGCTGCACATCTCCCACGATGGCTACGCTGGCGCAGTGCCCATCGTTCACAAGTCGGCGGCGGTGTCCGAGGTCATTGCGCAACTGGCCATCGAGGCCGACGAAGACCCGGAATAGCCACGCCCGGCGACTGGCCGGAAGAGCCGGGCGTGCGATTCCTGATCCGGTCGGTGCTGCACCAGGGCGGGCTATGCGGCCCTGACGAAGAGTGTCCCGACCGCGTCTTCCGTTGCCGGCGGTGCGGCTACTCGGCGCAGGCCGAGTTGGATGGCTGCCCAGCCTGCGGCGCGGACTGGAAGGCCATCGACGTCAGCCATGGGTCTGGCTGTCCGAAGAATCTACTCGAAGAGGCGATGGATACGCCGAACGGTGCGCTCGTGCGGCGATGTTTTCGCATACTGAACGCGAAGAATATCGGGTTGACGTTGACGCTGGCCGACATCACGGAGGAGGAGTTCCGCGTGCTGGAACTGATCGAAGGCGAGCGCCAGGAGCAGTTGAAGAGTGTGGATGGCGGCACACAGGGCTCTCGATAGCGGTCAACTATCGGTTTGGCGACAAACCGTCAGGCGGGCCTTGGCTCCGAATATGATGATGCAGATGAAAGAGATCCCTCAGCCTCATCACGTCTCTATTGCGGATAATCGGAATAGCTATGGCAAAACCGCCTTATCTCGAAATGGGCGTTGTTGTCTCCTTCTCCGAGATCTTCAACCGCCCGGCCACCCTCGAGGGGGCGCGCGAGATCCTCTCTCAATACAAACGAGAGGCGGTGCTACTCGTTCTCGCCAAGCTGAGCGCGGCGCTGCGCATTTGGTCCCGACCGGATTATCAGCGTGACAATGGGCTGGCGCGCGATGTGTTCAAGAACGCGCGACGTGCCGAGGCCCACTCGATGGCCGGGAACCCGCGCCGCCTGTTCTTCACGCGGCTCGGAGTGCTGGCGGCGGCGCGGCTGGCCCTAAGCGCGTGCAACAGGCCAGAGGCTTCCAATATTACGGAGCCGCAACAGGCGGCGCACGTCTTGGCGTGCTGCTTAATGATGAACGAACTCACCTCCAGCACCGCGCCACTGACGGGCGTGGCCGATCTGCTCGTCCACCAGTTGGCCAATCACAATGCCATGGCGCATTATGATTTCCGCGGAGATCTGCTGCGCAGCCTGGAGATGTTCGAGCGTAACCGCGCGCTGTTAGCAAGCCAGCCGGGGACGGTCGATTTGGAAGCGGAGTTCAGACGCGTGACCGGGCTTTCGCCGCGCCAGTTTATTGAATTATGCCTGGTGATCGGCACCCCTTACCGAATGATGAACGCAGGATCGCTGATTAGCGACGATCCGACCTTCTTCGTCGACAAGAACCGCTTCGCCAACATGAAAATCAGCGATGCCGAGCTGACTTCGTTTTTTGGCACTGTGGCGCAGACGGCGCAGCAGCTTGCTGAATACCTGCCGACGCGGGGGGAGCGTCCCCTCGCCGACACGACAGTGTTTCAATCGTGGCCGGTCATCCAAGTAGATGGTGCCGAGCGATATTACTGCTGCGACGTCGCGAGCCTGATGGACAAGACCGGCCGTGGTCTCTACTGGACCCTGTTCGGTGCTGCAGATGTTCGCACTAAGAGCAAACTAGGCGGCACCTACGGGCGTGCCTTTGAAGCTTACCTGCACGATTGCGTGCAGCGCGCGGAATTTGCTGCGGACTCCTATGTCGACAGCCCGAAATTCTCTGATGGTGCCGAGGTCTGCGATGGGCTCTTCATCGACGGATCGCATATCATTTTATGCGAGTACAAGAGCAGTGTGCTCACAGCAGAGGCCAAACTGAGCGGGCGCCTCGACCTTCTCGAACCGGACCTTCGCAAGAAGTTCGTGACTGGCGACGCCGAAGGTCGCAAGGGTGTCGCCCAGTTGAGCCGCAGCATTGATCGCCTGCTCACAGGCGAACCCGTCACCGGCCTGCCGTCACGGAATTGGAGCCTCCTTCAGCCCGTTATGGTCTGCCTTGAGGACGCCATGCTCTGCCCTGGCATGTCCCGGCATTTGAACGATGAGTTCGACCGGACGCCGCTGAACAAGCGGTCACGCATCAGGGTCGCGCCACTGACCTTGATCGATATCGAGCATTTCGAGGATCTGTTGCCCGATATGAAGGCATTCGGCTTCGGCACGCTGCTTGAAGATTACTATCGCTCGCACATGCGCACCGCGGGCGGCGGGCATGACCAGCTCGTGGCATTCCGTCGGAAAAATATTCCTTTTCTCGACGACAAGCCAGAGCGCGCTGACGAGAAAGAGGCTGCGTTTCGGCGTTTTTTTGCTGAACTAGGTACCCGGCTTTTCGGCGAGGCCGCGGGGGCCGACTAAAGATCCGTGTGTTATTCGTGGTCGCACACGTTACGCCAAGCGGCTGAGGCCGTCACACGCCGCCGCACCCATCCTCGTCCGCTACTTGGACGTATCACGCGCATCTCTGATACTGAAGCGCCGCCGAGTTCTACAGTAGTCCAGTTTGGCCATGCCCAGGTTTCAAACAGTCATCAAACACGCCCGCTTCGTCTATTCGCCATACACCCCAACCGAGATGCAGGGCTTCGCGCAGGTGCTGGCGGATTCGATCCGGGCGCGCATTCAGAGCGGGCGGAACATCTACGACCAGGCGGCGGCGCCGCTGAAGCCAGGACAGGCTGGCCGCCGCGGTTACCCCGACTACAAGACCGCGAGGGGCCTCCAGCCCATCCGTGACTGGACCTGGAGCGGCCACACCCTGCGGTGCCTGAAGGTTCTGACCGCGAACGAGAATCGCGCGGCGATTGGGTTTCTCGACGAGGCTCTGCCTGGCCGGCGGATGACCGCCTCCCAGATCGCCGCCTTCAACAACCGGCGCGAGGCGCAGTGGGGCGTGTCACCGCGCGACCGCCAGGCGGTGCTCGCCGCATTCCTGGCGCGTCCCTTCGTGATGCTCAGGCAGCGTAAATGGCAGACCAAGCGGAACGCGTAATCCTCGAAGCCGAGGACCAGGTCACCCCGATAACGGACAAGGCCAACGCCGCCCTCGACGGCTTCGAGAAGAAAGCGGAATCGTCGCACGGCAAGGTCATCCGGATTTCGGATCAGACCCGGTCCTCGGTCCAGCGGCTCATCGCCTCCCTCGAAAAGCAGGCCGAGACCTATGGCAAGTCCGGCGTGGACCGGCTGATCACCCAGCGGGACCAGCTTCTCCAGCGATATAACCGCGAGCCGCAGGCCATCGACGCGATCACCCGATCCTACGAAAAGATGATCGCCATGGAGGAGAAGGCCGCGCGCGAAGCTCTCGCGGTCAAAGCGGCCAAGGAAGCCGAGGAAGCATTGCGGAAGCAGTCCGAAGCCATCACCTCGTTCGGCGAGCGTGTCAGCCAGTTCATGGAGAATCCGCTCCAGGGGGCGAAGGGTGCCCTCTCGTCCGTGCTTTCCGCCCTCGGTCCCTTTGGCATCGCTGTCACTGCCGGCGCTGCCGTGCTGGGCACCATTGCGGCGTCCGCATTCGAGGCCGCAAAGAGCTTGGGGGAGTACGGCACCCGCGTGAAGGACGCGGAGCTGCGCACCGGTTTGACCGCGAAAGAGGTCGGACAGTTCGGCTTCGCGGCCCGCGCGGTCGGGCAGGACATTTCGATTGTCGAGCGCCTGATGCGCGGTCTGTCCCAGGCGGCCGATGACAATTCCAGGGAGGGCGAAAAGGCGCGGGCCACCCTGCGCGGAATGGGCATCGATTTTCACACCGCCACGGGAGAGATGAAACCCACGTCTGAGATCCTGACGGAGATCTCCGAGGGACTGAACAAGCTTCCGGAAGGCCTTCAGCGGGACGCCGCCGCCATGGACCTGTTCAAAAAGGTCGGCGTCGAGGCGATTCCGTTCATGACGGAACTCAACGAGAACCTGCGCGTCGCCCACGAGCAGGGCTTCGGGCCGACCGAGGAAGACATCCGCCGCTTTGCCGAATACCAGCGTGAAGTGACCGTGCTCGAAACCAAATGGGACGCCCTGGTCCGCAAGTTCAAAGAAGGGCTGGTCGTCACCGTGACGTGGGTCGGCAAGGGTGTCGACTGGTTCCTCAACAACATCAGCACCGCCGGAGACGATGAACGGGAACACCGCGAAGAGGAGCAGGCACGCCAGGATGCTGCCGCCGTTCGGGCGGCGGGCGGCATTGGGGCGAAGATGTCGATCTCCGGTCATCGTCAACAGGTGGCTGACATGGAGCGACAGGCGCCCGAGATCATGAAGAACCGCGATGCCACGCTGAAGCGCATCGAGGATTTGCGGGCCCAACAGCAAGGGCTGGTCGGCGATTTCGGCATCCTGCAAGCGATTGCGCCCACCCGCGACGAGGAGGCCCGAGCGAAGCGCGCG
>Ga0326727_10016488_pt1 | contig 15580 bp, 19 predicted proteins | sample MB2enrmetagenome_FD_207643 | JGI IMG/M metagenome (GOLD analysis project Ga0326727, IMG submission 207643) | Lab enriched peat soil microbial communities from McLean, Ithaca, NY, United States - MB29MY | ecosystem: Environmental > Terrestrial > Soil > Wetlands > Peat | place: USA: New York... | reverse complement strand
TTCTGATTTGGTAGGCGCCCTGCACGAGGGCCGGCAGTTTCCCCAGCACCCCTGGAAGAAGGTGTTTGACGCTGTCTTTCTAGGCGCCGCCATGCAGATTCCCAGCCTGCTGCAGATCGAAGCCGAAGTTTACCATCGCGATGGTTCTCGATTTTCTACCCAAACGAGCGCACTTCAGGGACCTTGGAGGCCCGCCAGAAGTTCAATAGCGATTCCTGCTCCGTAGCATAAGCGGTAGCGTTTCGATTTTCACTGGTCCGATGTCGGTTTTCCCTGCTTCTTTAGTCTCAGCGGTTGGGTTGCGTCGAATTGAAACTCGGCTAGTGCCGCCTTCGTCACGGGCTTCCGAGCCTTGAGGGCTGCAATCTTCCGTTGGACTTTGTCATCGCCGGAAGGCTTTTCCGTAGGAGGTGCGATGAAGGCAGCGGGAGCCGTCTTCAGTGCAGCGTTGGCAAGTCGCTTGGTCGACTTCCGCTTGACCCGCGACCTCTTTCGCACGAAATCATGAACCCCACTTGCCGTTACTTGAACCTGGCACTTCTCAGCAAGAATCTGCGCGATATCCCGGTAGGTCCGACCGCGGCGCCGGAGTTCACGGATGAGTTCGCGGTAAGGTTCCAAGCGTGAGCGCGGCGGTTTGTCGGGCAGGCCGTCGAGGATTTCCTTGAATTTGGTCTCCATGGCCAGGGCGCAAGCCTGCCTTCACTGTACCTCAAAAGCCACGAACAGTCACTTGACATACACTTGATGAAGACTTGACAAAAGATTGACAAATGCTTGATGGAAAGCATGGCGCGGAGGCACGCGCAACTCTAAGCCGCAGGTCACCGGCGCGAAAGGCCTCTTCAATCGCTTGGCGGGCTCCAGCGGAAAGTTTTGTATTGTTGAACAGGTACCAGGCCGCGGTGTGAGTATCCGCGACGGCCGCAATCATGCGATATCGTCTCGACCGAAGGTCGAAAACATCTCCGCGCGGTTTTGGTCGATCTCTTCCTCGGAGGGGCCTGGGCCATACTGTGACCAAATCCCCAGGAGAGATTTCTTCGCGGTCTTAACCGGGGGGACCTGTTCGGGAATAGAAGCCAGAATCGGTTCGATCGCCTGGCGAACAACCTGCTCAGGCGTTGTGCCCGCCGCCCGCGCTTTCGCTAGAAGCTTGGCTTCCTCTGCCGGTGCCAATGGAAGTGTGAGGTTCATCGTCCCTGGCAATGGACCGGTCCAGCGACGTGAACCTGTGCTGCATTACCTCGCGGCGCTGGGCTTCGGCGATATCCCGTTGTGTGCGATACCCAAGCTGTCGGGTACACAGATCCTCAGCGATGCTCCGAATGCCGTGCTTGATGTAATCGCGTTCGAGGCGGAAAGATTTTCCGTTCTCGCGAACGCCGCGCAGTGCAATGTGAACGTGAGGGTTATCGGTATTGAAGTGCGCGACGGCCACCCATTCGAGGCGCGTATCGAGATCCCGTGTCATGCGCTGCATCAAGTCGCGGGTCAGTTGCACCAGGTCGACTTTGTCTCCGAACTCGGGCGACACGATGAGTTTCCACATGCGTTCATCGCCAGCCAACTGCCACTCGTCGAGACGAGTCGCGATGTTGATCCCTTGCTCCGTGGCGTCAAACCCAGCCTCAACCGCGCGCCCCTGGCTCGCACTCTCGCGGGCGATGTAGCGTCCGTGTGCCTTCCATTGCCCGCGCGTGGCATTTTTTGCGTACATCACGCGCACGGCGCACCGCTGATTGTACGGGCGAGACGGAACCGGGCGCCGAGCCCGCGGCTTGCGCTGTTGTGCACGCAGTTCTCGGGCATAGCGAAGGATAAGGAGGTAGGTAGAGCTCCAAGCTCTGGGTGAACTGGCTTGTCGACCGCGCCTCTTCCGGGGACGCAGCCGGAACTCCTTCGACGCGTTATTTCCCACGACTTAGCTCCCGGAGGCGGCTGCTCCAGCGATTGGGTAAGGACGGGCTCTTGGAAAACCGGGTCATGGGTTGTGGTGGCATGAAAATACCTCCTCACTTACAAGGTCTTGGCAGAGGGTGTTTTCGGACATGCAACCTCAGAATATTTTGTCGGGGTCTGGCGGCTCCCCGGTGAAGTTCTGAAATCCGCGCACTTTGCTGAGGTATTCCATGGCGGTGGCCAGTGGATTAGACGGCTCTTGCGGCCTGGTTGCAGGAACCGAACGCTGGGGCACTTGAACGACAGGGCTAGAAACCGGCTTGTCCGGAACCACCATCGATCGTTGATTCTGTTCTCTGCGAAGTATGCTCACGTACGCCCTGAGCGTCTTGTAGTCGACGGCAACACCATCGGCATTCAAGCACTCACAGATTCGTTTGAGGCTATGCCCGGCGTTCAGTGTCGCCGCGATCTCTGGCCATGCGCGGCGAATCGACGTCATCTTGCTGTCCGGTTTTTCCATACCCGAGGTCAACGAGATGCTACCCGGCGCTGTTCCCGGCGAAGCCTGCCAACGCTGGTTCGGAGCGTCGGGTAGGCGATCGGGATGCCATCCGCGTTTAAACTCTCACAGACATCTTTCAGGGTGTGGCCCGAGTCTAGCTCCGCCCTGATTTCCGGCCACGCACGACGGAGCAAAGCCATGTACCGGTCCGGTTTCGCCTCACGCAGCCTGCGCAGGTTAGGGAGATGCGGCGGCGCGGAGGAATCTCTTGAACGTTCGAGAACCGGGTCCGAGCCGACCTCGGGCCCTTGCTTCAGGACAGCTCGCTGAATCGAGTCGTAGTGGGTGCTCATGGATCTTCGGAAAAATGCCCCTCACTTTCAAAGGCATGGGAGAGGGTGTTTTCTGACATGAAATGAAAAAATATTTTGGGCGACCGTATCCGTCTGAATCTCCTGGGCGCTGGAGGCGGGCTGCTCTGGGCGGGAGCATCGTGCAGTTCATGGAACACAGTGCAAGACGGACTAACTGCCCTATTTTCTGCGTGAGCAGCAATCTACGGCAGAAGGCCATGTTACACGGAGTCACACTGCAACGAGTGCAAGAAAGACGAAAGGCTTTGTTTTCTGCAACTGCAACGTTTTGCACTCTTTGGTGACACTAGGCAATGCAGATTCGCAACAAAAGGTGATCAAAGGCCATGCGCCGAATGGTGAGCTAGAGACAGCTTTATGCGGAGGGGAACATAAAGGGTTGGGATTCATTGGCCCTTCTTTTCCAGTTCTAGTTCCGTCGCATCAGACAGTTAGCCCGGGATGCACTTTTGCAAGGGTGCATCCCTATGGGATGCATGCAAATTTTCTTGTTTTCGATGTCAGAAAATACCCTCTCCCACGGCTTTGAAAGTGAGGGGAGTGTTTCATGCCACAACGCACCATCCGGTTCTCGGAGGCAACGATCAATCAGATTCGCCAAGCCGCCACAGAAAAGGGATGTACCTCAACCGAAATTGTCAGGCAAGCCGTCCAGCAGGCTCTCACCGGCAGCGAGGAGGTCGAGCAGCGCATCGCTGCCACCCTCGGGCAGATCCAGAGCGATTTGTCGCGCATGCACCGCGTGCAGCAAACGTCGTTCGCTCTCGTCGATACCCTCGCCAAGGCATTACTGACCGGTTTACCCGAGCAGTCGTCTACTTCGGTTGCCAGGGGGAAAGAACGTTATGACCGGTTTTTGAAGAGCGCGGCGGCCAGTATGCTCAACGGTTCGCATCCGTGGCTGCGGGATGGCGTGGAGCGATGACATCCGGGACAGCCAACCGACGTCGGTCGTGTCATCCACGGGATCCTCGGGCGCTTCCGGGAACCGCTTGACCTTGGATTACTGTCTCTGGGAGCATACATAGTGCAGTCCTTCGAGAACGCAATGGCCACGGATAAACAGCACGCCCATCAGTTGCTCGATCAGCTGGGGCCTGGCCAGCTCGCCGCCGTGGTTCACCTGCTGGAAACCATGGTCTCGCCCGCCGAGGATGAAGATACCTTGAGCCATACCGAGCGCAAGGCCGTCGCCGAGGCCGATGAATGGCTCAAACACAACCAGCCGATTCCGCATGAGGAAGTTCTCGCGGAGTTCGGCTTGACCATGGCCGATTGGGAAAAGATGGGCCAGGAGCCGCTACCGGAACAAACACCCCGGCGCAATGGCTAAGCGCATCGTCTGGACCGAGCAGGCCAGGGCCGACGTACGCGGCATAGAGCAGTCCGTCGCCTTGCAGATCCTCAAGACGCTGGCGCGTTACGCCCAGACCGGCGAGGGCAACACGAAACAGCTTCGGGGCATCGAGCCCACCCCTGATCCGTCTTCGTGCTCAGGATCACCGCGTGTTCTTCCGCGACAACGGCGACTACCTGGAGATCTCCCGTGTGCTCGATCGCAAGGAGGCTTACCGCTGACGGGCTACGAAGCTAAAAAGGCGGAGCACTGCGGTCCCAAGCGCGGCAACGGCGCCTACTGGGGCTACAGGTAGGACGCCAAGAAGGAATCCAACCGCATCCGCCGCGAGAATGCGAAGGGCGCAATCCGAGGCGAGTTCGCCCACGCCACGGCGAAAAACAACCGACGTCGATCGAACAATCACTGGACAGAGGCTTGACGAATACTTGACAGAAGCTTGATGGATCACCGTAGCGCCGGACGGCGCCATCTCTAAGCGCCAGGAGGGCCGCCCGCTGGATCTCTGCATTGGCAATGTGCCGACAGTTCAAGGTCAGCAGATACTCACAAGCATAAGCCGTCGCGATCGCGATGTGAAGCGCGTCGCCGCCGGCCTTGGGCGGAATCGGCCCGTCAGCAACCAGACTCTCCGCTAATTTCAATATGCCCCCCGTCAAGGCGAGAACACGAATCTCCGCCAGCAACTCTAGCCGCTTCTTGGCCAGAATCGCGTCTCCCGCCGCAGCTTCTTCCAACACTGGCTCCGCAACGAACAGGTCGAATTGAGGGCCGCGAGATTCCCACCAGTCACGCGTGAGTTGCTGGTGTGCCGATAACCAAGTGAAACCGGATAGCTGTCGGATATCCAATAGATACTGGCTAGCCTTCTGTTCACTGGTAGCCACCCTATACCGGATAGCCGTCGGATACCATGCAGAATTCAGATAGCTTTCGGATATGCATGCACCGAATCCGGGAAATTGCCGCTTAGTGGAATCGCGTTTGAATGGCCCGGACGATGTAGTCGCACTGGGCGCGGGTCAGGGGCTTGACGACGTGCTCACCGTCCGGTCCCCACATCCCGACGTAGCCGGGGTATTCATTACGCTTGGGCCGGCGCAGCAGGGCAGGGGCGGCCAGCGCCGCCAGGAACGAATCGACTGCCTCTCAGCGAGCGCCCTGGTCTATCTCCTGATGCCGGCTTCCGCGCTCTGTAGGTCCAAACTGACACGCTCGCCGTTGATCAAGATGAATCCGGAGTTGATCACCTGCTGGCCCGTGCAATCGTACTCTTCGTAGCACCGCAGTGACGGAAAACTGAAGATGTATTCGACGGCGATGCCGCCTTCGGTCTTGTCCGCAGCGTGGACGGTGGTGCTGAAGTCGATGCCGTCGAAGCCGCTGTCACCCTTGAAATAGGCTGCTGCGGGGCGGATGAGGTGGGCGATGTGCTCGTCGAAAGCCAGCGCAGCAGCCTTGTATCGCGACCCGTCGTGGCTTTCCTGAAGTTGCGTGGTGAGAGAAAGCTGCAGGTAGATCCCCTTATGGAAGCTAATGAACGAGGGAGGCGCGTAGCCTACGAAATGTGCGGCACCAGTGAGGTCATGTACTAATTTATCCAAGGACGGCTGCTGCGCGGTCTGCAGAGACTTCAAGGCGTCCGGCGAGGCGTCGCGAGCGGCGGCAACGGGCGGTGGAGCTGCCGGCACCGGGGCTGGAACGGAGGCCGGAGCAAGGGCTGGAACGGAGGCCGGGGCCGGGGCGGGCGCTTGGGCAGGTGCCGCTGCTTCTACAGCGGATTGCGCTGTCTCGCTCGGCCAAAGCCAAGCGGGCTGTTTGTTGATAAAGATCGAGGCCTCGCGCAAGGCTGCCTTCCGGTCTTCCTCGCCTGTGGCGGCGATTAAACGCGCGGCGGCTGCCTTGCCGATAGCCAACACCACGTTCTCGGGATTCTCAGTGCTAACTCCCAGCATCTTCTTACGTACGTGGTGAGAGATCTCCAGTGCATAGCCCTCCACAGCAGGCTCGGCGGCGAATTGCGGAACCTCCATTTGGAGAATCGGCAGCATCACGTCCTGAAAGGTGCGCCGCGCCCGCTCCTCTTTCTTCAGCAGCTCAGCGGAATAGGAAGCGTAATAGTTGCCGGTGATTTGAATGACGGTCTTCTGCTCGAACTTCGCGAACTGTACCGAGCGCTGGTCGCCACGTTGTTGCTCCTCCTCATCGAGATCAATCACGCGGCTGAAATAGAAGCGGTAGGGGAAGGTGTGTGCGGCGATAGCGACGGCCACCGCCTTCAACTCGGCCAGATGCTTTTGCTGCAAATCCCGAAGGGCCTGGTCGCGAATCTCGGGAGGCGCTACCACTTGTGCAACAGCCACGATGGCGCACAGAAGCACACCCAACGCAAGGCTAATTCTTCGCATAGACCAAACCCTTCGTGCGACAGGGGGGATCGGCGACGCCGCAGATGTAGGCGACCAGTGCGTTGATGTCGCTCTTGGCTAGAGTGAAGCCAAAGGGCGGCATCTCAGGCGAACGGTTCAAGGCCGAACCGCCGTGCGCAATGGTGGAGGCCAGGTCCGCTTCGCTCATGGTATTCACCTTGTTGCCGTCCGTGAAGGCGGGGGCGTTGGCCTTGAGGTTATCGTGATTCGAGACCCGCTCCGGGGTGGACTCCGGATCATGGCACCGGGCGCAATAATGCTCACTCAACTCGCGTCCTAGAATCTGCTCGTACCCGAGAGCGATTTCCTGTAGGCGCAGTTCGACGTTCTTGCCCGACTTGTCTTGGGCAATTGCCACGATTTGACACCCTCCTGGAACCTCGCCGAGTGTGATTGTTGTACTGAACTGGCCATCCGCGCCCGTCAAGCCTTGGGCGGGTTCCGCGGTGGCGCCTCCGGTGGTTCGGATCCAGACGGGCGCCGCCGCGACGGGCGAGCCCTGCGCATCGTTGACCTGTATCACTACGGGCTGCTCCAGTGTGGTGCCGACACCGGCCGCCTGCTTGCCGCCGCCGACCTCCACAATGGCTGCGCCAAATGCCTTGGCCGAGGGTCCGACTGCCACCGGCCGTTTGCAACCGCCCAAGGGAGCCAGGGCCAGGATCGCGCAAAGGAGGGGGAATCGCATCATCTTTCAACCGCCGCCCGATTTTGCTTCATCAGGAAAGCCGTCAGCGCACGCGCCACAGTGTCGTTCATTTGGCGGTTCGGCTCGATGCTCCCCGGACGCAGCGCCTGCGGGTCCTTCAGCCAGTGATAGATCCAGACCGCGGTGAGCCGGGCGCCTACGTGCGTCAAGGTGGGGCCGATATAACCTTTGTCGCGATGCGGATCGACGATGTGACAGGACTGGCAAGCGTACTTGGAGTAGAACAACTGCTTGCCCTCCTCCACTTCGGCCGATTGGAAGCCGGCTGCATCTACCTCTTCGGAATTGAAGGCGGGAGTCTGGTAGACGGTCAGGATGTAGTCAGCGATCGTTTCCGCCTCAGCACTCGTCACATTGAAGCGTGGCATGCGGCGAATGAGCGCGGGCCGCAGCGTATTGGGATGCTTCAAGAAGTTGATGAGCCATTTGCGCTGGACAGCGCTACCTTCGAGAGTAAGGTCTGGCGCCACATCACCACCACGCTCGTTGATGGTGTGGCAACGGAGGCAGCTCATGTCAGCCATGAGGCGGCCGGCCTTACCCGCCGGCTGGTAGGTGGACTCGCGTCGCGCGGAAACACGAAGGGCGGCGGGCAGTGATTGGGCGCGGTCGGTTTGCGCCAGCAGCGCGGTGACCAGCGCGTCCACCTGGGCCGGCGCGAGAGTGAATTGCGGCATCTTCGTGGCCGGCCCAACGGCGTGCGGCTTCCGGATTTTGGCGCTGATGTAGTCCGGCAGCGTGTGCGGGACGCCTGCGGCGAACAGGATCTTGACGAGCGGCTGGCTGCCGATCAGCGTCAGTTCGGGGGCGAAATTCTTGGGCTTCTGGATGCCGTTGATTTCGTGACAGGCAGTGCAGCCGCGCGCGATGACCAGGGCCTTGCCGTGTGTCACTTGTTCCTGAGTGGAGGGTTCGAGGTGGATGTTGGCCAGCAGGTCCGGATCGGCCTTGCCGCCGAGGAAGCCGGCCAGTAGCGTGATCTGCTTCCGTTCGAAGCGGTAGTGCGGCATGGCGGCGTCCGGACGATAATTCTTCGGATTCTTCACCCAATCGGCGAGCCAGTCCGGTTTCACTTTGGAGCCAACCCGCGTGAGCTCGGGGCCCACATCTCCACCAACCAGCATGCCGGCGGGATTCGTCGTAGCGTGGCAAGAGGTGCAGAAGGACTCGCCGTAGAGGCTGGCTCCGGCAGTCGCATCAGCGGGCAAGGCCGGGACTTGTGCTACGGGTGTATAGGACGTGCTCTGCGCGATCAGGAATGTCGAGATGTCACGGACATCCCCGTCGCTTAGCTGAAAGTTCGGCATCGTGGCGCTCGTGGCGTAAGCTTGCGGGTTCTTCAGCCAGGCGAAGATCCACTCGCGGGTCGTCTTGGTGCCGACGCGGGTTAACAATGGCGCATCCGTAGCCGGCGCTAGCTTCCAGCGATCCGGAGTCATGACCGTGTGGCAGGCCACGCAGTCGAACCGCGCTAGCAGCTTTCGCCCGAGGTTCAAGCGGGGCGTGCCCGCTAATGCGTTCCAGTGGCACTGGCCGCACGCGGATTCCAGGTAACGGGCCGGCAGGATGGGCTGCTCCCAGGCTGGCGTGCTGTGGTGCGCGCTCTCTACGGTGGTAGCGGTGCCTTGCCCGCGATGGCACATGACACATCCGAACTCCGTGAGTGAGTGCGGCATGAGTGGATGGGGCCGGAACGGCTGGGTTTGAACATCGGAGAGGCTGGCCTCTTTCAGACCCAGGTGGCAGGTACTACAACGATCGGTGACGCCTATGTCCGCGAGCCAGGTCTGCTGCAAGCCGGGATGGAAACGGCGCTCGAGGGAGGCTGCTTCGCCGCGACTGCGAATTAGCGCTAGGTAGCGGCGCTGATAGCGGGTCCACTCGCGGAAGTGATCTTGGGCGGCCGCGATCGCGAGGCATGCGAGCAGGACCACGCTTAGAGTGCCGAAGGCGCGAGCGCTGTCGCCGAACAAGAAGTGCCACCGGCCGTGAATCCATTGCCGCATCGTTTAGCTTTTCCAGGGCCAGACCCATGACCAGCCCGGGCCGCGGAAGAAAGTGCCGATTACAGTGAGCACAACTGTCTGCGCCAGGAACCAGGTCATGATCCAGTAGGCGAGCGGTTTGGATGCTAGCCAGCGTCCCGTGCGGGACGGAGAATCGGGAGCGCAGCGCGCTGCCCACAGCATGGCGCCGGCGATGAGCAGCGTAGGCACAAGCACGGCCCAAACGCGGAAGATTACCATTACCACGCTGAATACAGCCAGGAAGATGAAGAACAGGTGCCGTCGCGCGGCGCGATTCCGCATCCAGAAGCCCTCAGCTTCGAGGTTGATGTTGAAGTACGGGATAGCGGTCAGCGCCAACACTACCAGCGTGGGGATCAGCACGCCAGCCACGACCGGCGGGAAATAGTGCAGCAGCTCCTGCAGGCCAAGAAAATACCAGGGCGCCTTCGCCGGGTTGGGCGTGTGCATCGGATCGGCAAGCTGCTCGAGCGGCGCGTGCCAGACGAGCGAGATCAACGTCAGCGCAATGGCCAGCAATTCCACCGCGACGGCAGTGCGGAAGATCACTTCCGGCAGGGTCATGACGGTGGATTCCTCGCGCGCCTTCACGTGCGGCGAAGTGCGGCGGGTGAGGAACGCCACTCGCACCGGCGTGCGCTGGCTGTCGGAATCGATCTGCGCGGCAAACTTCGGATCGGGTTCACTCATCGGATGCCTCATGGCCTATGTACAGCCCGCCGTCCTTGCGGATGCGCCAGAAGTGAATCCCAATGAGCAGAGCGGCGGCCACGGGCAGGATCACACAGTGCAGCACATAGAAGCGCAGCAGCGCATTGGCGTTCACTGTATTGCCGCCCAGCATCAGGAAGCGCATTTGGTCGCCGACCAAGGGAACCGACGACATGATGCTGGAACCCACGGTGATGGCCCAGAACGCCAATTGATCCCAAGGAAGCAGGTATCCGGTGTAGCTCAGCAGCAGAGTGACGATCAGCAGCATCACGCCTATGACCCAGTTGAATTCGCGCGGAGGCCGGTATGCGCCGCGATAGAACACTTTGAACATGTGCGCGAAGACCAGCAGCACCATGGCATGCCCCGACCAGCGGTGCAGGCTGCGCAGGAATAAGCCTCCCGATACCACGAATTCCAGGTCCTTCATGTCGGTGTAAGCTTGCGGGACCGAGGGATGGTAGTAGAGCATCAGCAGGATGCCGGTGACTACGAGGATCAGAAAGACACCGAAGCTGAGCGTGCCGAGGTACCAGGTGACCGCTACGTCGAGCGCGCGCCGGCGCACCCTCACCGAAATCGGATGCAGCAGAAAGTTCTGCCGTACGGCCATGGCGCGGCGCAAGTTGCCGCCACCGGAGCCGCCACGGAATATGGAGCGCCACACGCGCGAACCACGAAGAATTTGAGCAGTGTTGGCGATATCAGACTCTCAGGTAATGTCCCGGCGCGACCACTTTGGATCGGTCGACCATCAGGTCGCCTTCCTCGTTGATCCACATGCGCAGCCACGGCAGATCGCGCGGCGCCGGCCCATCGATCTTGACTCCCCGCGTGTTGTATTTGCTGCCGTGGCAAGGGCAGGCGATTATGCCCTGTTCGAGGTTCCACGCAGTCTGGCAGCCCAGGTGAGTGCATGTGGACGCAATGGCGTAGAAACCTCTGGAATCATGGACCACGTAAACCATACACTTCAGGTCCTGGGTGATCGAATCGCGGGCGTACATCTCTGGCTTGCCGACGTTGGCTACCAGTGATGGCTCGTAGAGCACATTGGGAGAGATATAGGCGTACCCGAACACTACAGCGCCTGCACCGGCGACGGCAATCGACCCGACGCCCAACTTTCCGAAGGCCTCTCGGCGGCTGGGTTGCCCGGCCGTGTCTGGCGTTTTCGAAGCGGGCGTGTTTGACGGCATATTAGTCTCCTTTCCCGACGCCACGAACCTGTAGCGATTCGCCAGCCTCCCGCGGCGCGAAGTGGTAGGCTTCCATTGTGATCTCTCCTACCGGGCAGTGTTCGGCGCACAGGCCGCAGCGGATGCAGCGGCTCTCATCCTTGAGCATCACCGACCCGGTGATGACGCCCAACTCTTCGGCGGCCACATCGTTCAGCTCCACGCGGAAGAGCTCTTGGTTCTGCCGGATTCGGTCCAGCACTTCGTGCGGAAAGTCGATCTGATCGAGGGGCGACAGCCGCAGGCATTCCTCAGGGCACGCGTCCACGCACGCGCCGCAAAGGATGCAGCGAGATCCATCGTCATGGCTGCCTCCGAAGCCGGTATTGATCCAGCAGCGTAGACAGCGCCGGGCTTCCGCCATAGCGGCACGCTCGTCGAGACCGGCCTCGACTTCAGTGAAACCTACGCCGCGGTTTAACGGCATCGTGCGTACCGGCTGGCGGATTTCGCGGTGATCGAGTACCTCGACCACGACATCGGGATCTGGATGTCGTCGCCCCGTCAGATACTCGTCAACGGAGCGAGCTATGCGCTTGCCGTCCCCCACGGAATCTATGATGAGGCGCGGCCCAAAAACGCAGTCGCCGCCGGCGAAGACGCCGGGCGCGTTAGTCATGAGGGTCGCGCTATCAACCACGATCAGGCCCTGTGGCGAGATCTGAATATCCGGCTCCGCTTTCAAGAAGGTCAGATTCGGCGTCTGACCAATGGCCGCGATGATGGTGTCGCACTCAATCCGGAATTCGCTGTTCGTTCTGACTACCTCGATGGCTGTCACTTTGCCTTCCGTATCCCCGATGATGAGGCGTGGCGACACCAGAAACTCGATCTTCACGCCGTCGTCGAGCGCGGCCTCTGTCTCCTCCTCGATGGCTGGCATGTCTTTGCGCTCGCGCCGGTACAGGATCAGCACTTCCGATCCCGTGCGCAGCGCTGTTCGGGCCGAGTCGACGGCTACGTTGCCGCCGCCAACGACCACCACTTTGCGGCCGATAGGGAACCGGTAGCCCAGGCTGGCGTCACGCAGGAAATCGATGCCTTTGTGCACGCCGGCCAGATCCACGCCGGGGATGGACAATTTGCGGCTGCGATGGGCGCCCACGGCCAGCACCACGGCCCCGAATCCCTGATGCCGCAATCCGGAGATGGTGAAATCACGGCCAGCGGCCTGGTTGAGCCGCAATGTGATGTCGCCGGCCGCCAGGATCTCTCGAATCTGGGCTTCCGCCACGGCGCGTGGCAGGCGGTATTCCGGTATGCCCAACCGTAGCATGCCGCCCGCGACCGGCGCGGCTTCGAAGATGGTGACCGGATAGCCCACGAGCGCTAGATCGTGGGCAGCGGAAAGTCCCACGGGTCCACTACCGACCACCGCGATGCGAAACGGCTGGCCTGCGACCGACCGGTGGTGCACAGCCAATGGACTCGCGGACTCCGGACCATACCGCTCGGTTAACAGCCGCTCGAGGGTGCGAATCTGGATGGGCTTGTCGATGGCGCCACGTCGGCAGGCGGTTTCGCACGGATGCGCACAGACGCGGCCGCAGACGCTAGCCAGCGGGTTGGCATCGCGGGCGTAGCGGTAAGCTTCCTCGAACCGTCCTTCCGCGATGAGTGCCACATAACGCCCCGCATGGGTGCCGCCTGGGCAGGCCATCATGCAAGGAAAGTTGCTGTTGAGCCAATCGCGGTCGACCTCTTTGTTGCGGAATCGCTGGAGCATGTCGAGGGTATAGCGGACGCCTAACGCACCCGCCGCTCGGGTATCACTTCGACAACATGAAATCGACCTTTGCGTCGCCGGCTACCGTCACCGGCTTGGATTGCATTTTCATGCCTTCGTGCCACGCCGTGATCGTGTAGGTGCCGTCGGGGATGCCGGCGATTTTGAAGTTTCCGTCGGCGTCACTCTCGGCAAAATAGGGCGTCGGCGCAACGATCACGTAAGCCGACATCTCCGGGTGCACGTTGCACAGCAACGGCACCACCCCCGGGGTATCGAATTTAAAAGAGCGTTTCTCGCCACGAGGCCATGTGCCCATGTTATGACCCATCTTTTTGTTGCCGCTGACATGCGGCCAGAAAATGTTATGGTCGACACTGTCGCTGTTCAGAAAATCCACCGTAGCTCCCGCCTGCACAACCAAGATGTGTGGGTTAAACAGCAGCGACTTCTGGTCCATGGTGTAGTGCTGCGCCGGCACGGGGAAGGTCTTTCCGGGAATGGCATCCAAATAGGCCACAGAGATACCTTTCCCAGCGCTGATTTGACCGGCGATGTTGGCCGCATGAACGGTCGCTGTGGCGGCCAGGAGAAACATTGCAAGTCGTGTAGACGTGGCGTTTCTCCCTGTCAGTACACAAACTCAGTGGCGACCACCACTGTATTCACGCGAAACGGATTCATCGCCTGCTGGGCGCCGGTTGTGGGATTGGTGACTACCACGACCGACTGCAATGGGCGGATCTGGTACTCCATCGAAATCTTGACATTGGGGCGGATCAGGAACTGCAGGCCCGGCGTGAAGCGGTTGCGAGCAGAGCGGAAGGGCCCGAAAAACGGAGTGTCCGTGCTCAGCGCCAGCCCGTTGATGCGGTCAGCGCTGGAGTTGACACCATCCCAGCGAGCAATGGCCATGAACCACGGCAGCGCGAGGTAATCCGCTTCGACAAATCCGCCGTTGAATTTGGCCGGCACGCTGGTGATGAATGACACCGGCGGCGGCTGGAGCAACTGCACGGGGACCAGGTTTCCGTTGGAGTCCACTGGGAGCAGGTTCTTGTCGCGCGCAAACATATACAGGCCGAAGAGGTTGAAGGTTCGGTAGTTGAAGCTGAAGTCTCCGGCAGTGCGATAGAACGGCTCGTGCGCGTAGAGCACGCGGGGCGTTCCATCCGGGTAGGCGCCGGGCACGCCCTGCTGAGCGTTGCCGTAATAGTAGAACGCGCCGAAGTCCAGAGAAGTGTGGTCGCGGGGACCCGTGGCGCCGGCTGCCCGCACCGCCCGGCGGCTTTCGCGATCGCGCTCCAGGTTAAAGCGGTAGGCGAGCCGCGCATAAACATCCTTCGTGTTGGAGTCGGACGCGAAGCCCACGCCGCCCGAGCTGCTGGCACTAGCCGAAGGCACGTATGGGCTGGTGTTCGCGGATTGCCCAATTCCGCTGGTGTTCTGATCGATGACGGCCACCGAGTAGTGGTAGCCCCCATAGGTATGGCCGCCGCTCAACTCCACACCCTTGGCGGGAGTGGCGAAGGTGAACTGGTTGGCTACATTCTGCTGTAGCGGCACCATGGCGTTGAACGCGCCGATGTTGGCTTCCGAGTAAATGTCGTAAGGGCTGATATTGATACTGCGGGCTTGGGTGAATGGCAGATCCAATTCGAACTGGCCCACGCGCAAGCTCATAGAATCCGTCGGCAGCTTCACCAGGCGGCCGATATCGACGAATTTCAGGTAGGCGTCGCCCAACCCGCCGGCGCTGTTATCGCCTGCCACACTGATATCATCGTCCACCCAGAAAGATATACCGCCGCCGAAATTGCCGGCGGTGAAGATGCTGAACAAGCCGGTTTCGAAATCCGTGCTGGGAATGAACTGCGGAACTGTGCCGATCGGCGCGAGCGAATTGAATTGGGCGGCTGCCTTGCCGGTGTACTGGAAATAATTGTTATAGCGCAAGCCGATGGGCGGCATCCCCGGAATGGTCCCGGGCCATACGCTGTGGGGCCAAGCATCCTTTTGCGCCGGTGCGCCCAGCATGACGGGGGGAACCTTGAGGAAGGTTTCGTCATCCTTGGGGAACTTGAACCCGGAATCCTTGAAGGCCTTACCGAAGTCGTTCAGCTTCGGGAAGTCGAGGTGGCAGGTGGTGCACGAGGTGCCATACTGGCGCGAAAAGGCCGGGATGGCGTAGCTCTTCGTGGTGACCGACGAAACAAACAAAGGCGCGCTGAGAACTACGGCCGGAATCAGTATCCGGACATGCCGGCAAAACCGCACGAGTGCCTCCGGAGGTTTAGTTTGTTGGGGTTGTTTTCCCGAAGGGCACGCACGGTGCATTTCGATTTCCAGATCCACAAATCCCTGTGTGCTTGCGGTTGGAGGCAGGATGCTCCTGGTAGCGGGGCAATTCGCTCAATAGCGTTCAACTTGTTGGGTGTGCTTACCCATTTTGGCGCCGAGCGCGAATTCCGATTTTCACGATCCTCAGATCTGAATCCACATGCGACTTGAGGCCGAAATGGGGCAAGGAAAGGGGCAGTTCGCCCAAAACTACCGCTGCGATATTGGCCTGAAGTGAGTCAAAAGCCCCGGCGGCCAA
>Ga0326727_10016486_pt1 | contig 15581 bp, 16 predicted proteins | sample MB2enrmetagenome_FD_207643 | JGI IMG/M metagenome (GOLD analysis project Ga0326727, IMG submission 207643) | Lab enriched peat soil microbial communities from McLean, Ithaca, NY, United States - MB29MY | ecosystem: Environmental > Terrestrial > Soil > Wetlands > Peat | place: USA: New York... | reverse complement strand
CTCCTCAAAGTTGAAAGTTGAACTGCCCAGCCGCACCCTGCGTGCGACCGTCCGAAGTCGTGTAACGTACCCACTCCCCGTCATAGCCGCTCGGTCGGAGGTGGCCGCGGCAGGCAGGGTAATGCCCGCCGCCAGTCGCGCTGGATCATCGGGTTCATAGGCTCATGTCACCTCGGTGCAGAAGACGAGTCGGTCGCAGTTGGACCAACGTGCGCGGTATCGGAAACTGGCGGATTATCTGGCCATCCAGTTGCATGAACCTCGGGTCTCGCGGCCCGGAAGGCTGCTTATAGAAGAAGGCGACGCCCGCCGCGGCGCAGCGATCTCGCATATTCCGTGGCCACGCCAAGTCGTGATCCCGGGCTTTCGGACCGCTTTCGGCGCCATAGATTATCCAGTCGATTCCGTCGAGCGGCAGATTGTCCAACGGGCCGATCGCCGGCTCGTAGGAAATGAAGCGGCAGACTGCCGGGATGGCAATCAAATGCGCCGCTCGCGAAACGTAGCCGTTGGCCTCGATCGTGCAGCCCAGCCAGACGTTGGCGTAGCCGTCACCCCAGTCAGCCGGCAGGAATTGCTGGATATTCTGCGGCCGCTTGGTCAAAAGCTGCCAGTCGAGATTCGGCGTGCGGCGGATGAGATCAAAGACCTCCGGCCGCATCATGTTGGACGCGGGGTGGTCCTCAAAGAAGTCCATCAGCGAGCCGCAGAAAACCCGGCGACGGACGCGCGCGGCCACGGCCTTGCGATTCCAAACCAGGACCTTGGCCCAGGCGACGGCCGAAGTCCGGTGGCGGGGCGTATCTGGAGCCGGACCCCAGACAGCACGTCTACCGCTAAATCCCAGGAGCCCACTGACCAGGTGCTCGGCGTAGCAGTGGTCGCAGCCGGCCGATACTTTCACGCAACCGATCCACGGGTTGAACGTGTGGTCTGTCCAGGAAATGCTCGTAACCGTACCCATGAAAACTCCTTCTGTCTTGCTCGAAGTGGTTGTGACAACACAGTTTTCGGCGTTCCGCCGTCGGCGATGGGCGATGACGTGCCAATCGGCGCCGTTCTCAGTCCGGATCGTGCATTCGGTTAGACTCTAGACAAGAAGTCCAAAGTCTAGGCAAATAGCATCATGCAGTTACAGCTTCAGGTTCAGCCTCCACCTCAGGATCGGCGTCAGCCTCGGCTTCGTCGTGTCCCGCCCCCTTTTCCTGTAATCGCTGCTGTTCCAAGCGCTGCTCTTCCGCAAGGCGCTGTTCCTCTTGGACCCGGCGCACTTCGGCTTCGAGGTCGGGTGCTTCAGGTGGGCGAGCATTCAGCGCGTAGGTCGGCACCCGGATCGCTTCCAGTTGCCCGTCTGCTCGGAGTTGCTGTTTTAGGTTGAAATACGTGGCGCGGCTCATTCCGGTCCGCCGCTCGAATTCGGCCACCTTCGCCCCGACTGTGCGGAATCGAGCGTCGTTTTCGATCGAAACTAGCCAGCGTTCCCCCTCCTGACTGAAGAAACGCCGCTCCAGGAATTCACGCCAGTCACCTTTCTGCCGTCGCTCGTAGGCCTTGGTGTATGCCCGCGCCGACAGCTTTTCTGGATCCATTAGGTTAAGGTGGCTGCCAACATAGTCGTGGATTTGCTGGTCCCAGAACCACAGTGCGGCGTTCTGGTGGACCTCGATGGCGCTGGGCTTGAAATAGATCAAGTGGCCTCGATCTGCGATGGCCTCGTACTCAGCGGTATCGCCGAATGCGAAGCGGTTCATGATCAGGCACACCCGCGAGGTTGTATCAAACTGCTTCGGAATACCGTCGCGGGCCAAGGTTTTGTTGTCCACACGCCAGTTGACGGTCTTGGAGGGCGTGTTCTCGGTCAGGTCGCGGAGGAGAAATCGCCCGTTCCGGTCTGCCCAAAGCCGTTCGGCGTCATCGAACACCAGGAGCTTATTTCTGTTCCCGTAGGCCAGCCGGTAAGCCTCGACGGGCGAAACGTTCCCCTTGACGTAATGAGCCACGTCGATGGCATTGCCGGCCGGATCTCTGGACGGCTGGCACCGCTGCTTGAACTCGTAGCTTTTCGACAGCCCACGCCTGCCGATGATCAGCAAGAAGGATAAAGTTGCCTGGAAAAACGCGGCCATGAAGGACCGCAACTCGTCGTAAGTCCGGATAATTTCGCAGTCCGCCGGAACGTCTCTGCTACGCATTGCTTTTCTTCCTCGAATGGGGTTTACGTGAGCACGCCTGGGAAATGGGGGTTTGGCTGGCCCCACGACGCGGACCGGATAATTCGGATTCCAATTGCTCCTGGATAAGTGTCACGAAGGCCCGGCTGCAACAGGTCCAGCCTGCTTCGGGGTGGCCGTCCATGCGGAAGAACCACATCCCGGATGTCACGCCCACGTGATACGCCTGGCCATGCACGGTGACCTTACCGGGATCAGCTTCGGTGAAACGCTTGAACTGCTCTGTCCTGCTGGCCTTGGCGACCGGCCGGGAGCCCAGTTGTGCAGCGTCCGGGGCATGGCGCTGTTGCGATTGGACGCCGTTCTCCGTCCGACCCGTGATCGCAGAATGGACCTTGGACGGGATCGCTGAGGTCTTGGCGAGCGCGGCCATTACCTTCGTTTTATTCTCGATCAGTTCGTTGGCGACGGCATTTGCCCGCTTCGGCCCCTTAATGACCAGTCGATCACCTTGGGCCTCAACGGTCAGACCGGCGGCTCGTGCCTTGGCCAGCAATTTCAGGCCGTCCATTGCGCCATCTCCTCCTCGGCGTCGCCCTGTGCCGGCTGAGTGGCCTCGTCGGGGTCGGCTGCATCGGGCAAGCTCGCGCCACCAGGTGTTCTGTGTTGGCTTGCCAGCCACTCGCGAAGGTCTTCTGCCGCGTTTTCCAGCCCGTGCAGTAAGACCAGCAGCCCGTGCGTCTCCGGAAGAGCGGCGACCTCCTCGCGCCGCAGGATCGTGCCCAAGGCCCGCTGAATGTCCGTTACCAGCCAATCAAGCTCTTCGATGAGAGTCTCCTGCCGCTTCGGTTGAGGCCCGACAGATTCTTCGGAGGGCGTCAGTTCTTGGCGCTCAGCTTCGTTATCCGGCTGGACCACTTCCGGCTCACGACGCTTGCGGCCAGCGCCCCGCTCTTCGGGATTATGCTCATCGCCACGCGGCCCGGTCTGCACCTGGTCGACTGGGCCGGATTTCGACAGCCTGGGATCCGCGGGTTTGTCGGTCTCGGGCTTCTGGCTCGGCTCGGCATTTTTCTTGTTCTTGCCGATTTTGGCCGTGTCGATCATGCGATCATTGCGGCCAAGTCGCTTGGTAATCTGTCCAATTTGGATAGTTGCGTCGGCCTCCTTGCGGTACTTTCCGACCGTGGTGACACTGACGCCAACCACGTCGGCGATTTTATGGTCCGACGAATTGGCGCCGTTGGGATGCTGCAACGCCAGCATCACGGCCCGTTTCTTGTCGTCGTTGGTGCGTCGAAGGCCGTGCGTCTTGTTGCTTTGGAGGGCATGCCATTGGGCGTTGCTTTTGCTGCCCTGATGTACGATGGCTTCGATTTGCTTTCGGCCGGCTTGCTTATGGGCCGGCACACGATGGAAACCCTCTGCGAGCCAGTATTTGTCGCCGTCGAAAAACACGTGAACGGGCGGCAGCTTGACCTTCGCCTTGAGTAGTTCGGCGTAGTCCCGGACCACGTCCGGGTCAGTCTTCACGCGCGGTTGTACGTCGGGGTCACATGTGATCTTGCCCACGGGCAAACGCACATGCTTTGTGGGATGCTGGGCTGTTTTTGCCATTCTGCCTTCTCCTGGAAAAAACCTGGGGGTTACGTATGGTTTGCCTTCGCAGGTCCCCCGCTCGCGCCTATTCGGCCGAGGCCCGCGATGGCCGCGAAAATCTAAAGTCCTTCTGCCGCAAGTTGCTTCTCGACCGTCTTCGCATTGGTCGTGGTCTCGCGGAGTTGGCGAGCCACCTCCTGATGAGTCTCCGGGGCTGCGTTAAGTTCCGCCACAAAGCGCGCAACAGCTTGGCGAGATGTGTAGCGCACACCTCCAACGAGGCACGAATCCAGCTTCACACCTCGCCGGCCAGGCAACATCCAGCGCCAAAGAGTTGCCCGCGAAATGCCATGCCCCGAACGCCCCGGAATCATCCTGCAGGCGTCCTTGGGCGAAATGAGGTTCTCGGTCTGTACGTCAATCATCTGTCCCTCCGAAATCCGTTGCGGTTTGCAAGTCGTCTCTCCCGTCTTTCCTGGCAGCAATGCGCCGCTGACCGCGCATAACGAGCGCATACCCTTCACAGCAAAGAACTTCTGGCGCGCATTTAGAGGCCAGAAATAGTGAAGGTTGGGAGAGAAGAGGCTACGAGCAGCTAGCCCGGAACTCTCACCACCCCTAGAGAAAAGGGTGGCCTATCGCGACCTTGAGCAGGTGCAGGACACGGTGAGCGAACACATTGCCCAACGGGTGCCTTCCGAGCCCAAACCTGATGCTTTCCGCAGACCGAGGCACCGAAGCTCCGCGTGGCAACGGTTCCGGTCGGTGCAAGCCGGCCTGCCGCCTCACCAGTGGCTACCGCTGGTCGCCGCCAGACGCCGATTTTCCTTTCATCGGCCCCGCTGCGCACGCCAACCCGCCCCCTGCGCCGTCGCCCGCAGCAGAGCCGCAGGGTGGTGCGACATGCGGGTCAGGACTCTTCGTCCTCCCGCCGCTCTCGCTGTCGGGGCGTACGTCCGTCCTTCCGTGCCCCCATCTCCAACTGGCGGGATCTATTGATTGGGGCTCACCGGTGAGCCCCAAAATGGGCGGAAGGACTTCGCCGGCGGCGACCCACTCGTCCACGATCTTGATCCACCGTGAAACCGTTCCCTGCGAGATTGGCTTGCCGAACTTGATAGAAAGCTCGTCCGCGATTTTCTTCTGGGTCTTGTAACCCGCGAAATACTCCAACCGGTACGCCGCGATCATTATCTTGGTCGGGGCTCTTGGCTTCCGATCTGCAGCTCTGGCTCCGCGGCCCTTCTTCTCCACGATCTCGTTCACTGCAGCCGGTTGGTCGACAGCAAGGGCCGCCTCCCGGGCATTGTGCCGGCTCGAGGCCAGTGCCACCTTGGCCTCGTTGACATTCAGGCTAAGCAGATCCAGAACGGACGCGCGTGTCTTCTTGAACTCTGCTGAGAACTGTAGCAGCCACGTTAAGTATTCCTGCACACGCGGCCCAGGAGGCACGTACTCGATATTGTCCGGGTCGTCAGGGTCGATGAACGTACTCCGGAAGCTGTCTAGCGTCCGATCTAGCTCGACAAGCCTTTGATTATACTCGACCGTTCGTCTTATGAATTCGCGCCGATCCACAAACCGCGGCACTCGATTAGGCTCGAAGGATTGAAACCATTTCTGATTTTGGGAAGAACACCCGTCCCAGCTAGCGCGAACAGGAGAACGAGCGTCCGAACTGGCGCCAGCAGGGCCACTAAGATGACAGGCCCATTTTTCCTCGTCCGCAAACCAGTCGTCCTGGGAAGAAATATTTCGCTCAAGGGGTTGTATGCATCTTTTAATCTGCTTGAAAAGGGCGGCTGGCGTTGTCTTCCCGCTGGGGAGCCTTGGTTTCAAAGACGCCTCCGGAGTGTCTGGTACAAAGCGTTTGCCAGGCTCGCCTTGCGGTTCTGCCTCGTCTATCGACTTGTATAACGCCGCGCGGGTCTCCATGTACTCCACAGACTTTAGCGACTCCATCAGAGGCCGCTGGGGATTCTGATCGTCATAAGCGCCATCGGGCTGCACGTCGGCCAGTTTACGGTAGCGAAGCGGGGGGAAAACCAGAATACGCTTAAACACCTCGTCTTGGACCGTGTCTTCGTTCCGCTCGTCACCCTCATCGCCCAGTATTGCCCGGTACTCCCCCTCTGTGTCGCAGGTGTCCACCATGGCCGCCAACGACCACAGCCATGCTTCCACAGGGGCAGGATAGTGCCTAGACGGAGAATCGAGCATACGGACCATACGTTTGGATGAGTGGCGGCACCGGAGGAATTCCCAACGGAGAAATTCCCACCGGACGAATTCCCAGCGAAAGAATGCGTCTTCCAGATGCGGCCAGAAGGTGCAAATTGGCTTCCAACCCTTTTGTACCGCGTCCAACAAAGCAGGACGATAGAGCGTGCGCTCGGAATCACACAGAGGTCCATCAAATCGGACTATATCGAAGACAGGTGCGGCAGCGTCGACACAGTTCTTTGCGGCCTCGCGTGCGGCGCGCAGATACGCAATCAAGTTCTCGGGGTCCACTTCCATCGCACCTTCTCCACATGCCAGGGGGATTTGCGTTCTACCCCATCTCCTTCGCAATCCGCTTCGCCTGCTCCAGATTCTTCTCGGCGTACAGCTCGGTCACGTCGGCCCGGGCATGCCCCAAAGCCACCTGGGCCGCCTCGATCCCGTACTTCCGGCGGACCTCAGTTCCCCGGTTGTGCCGTAACTGATGTGGATGCCAGTGCGGGATCACGAAGCCGGCCTTTTTCGCCTGCAGCAGACCATAATTTATCGCCTGGCGGTACGAGTTGGTATCGTACCGGGCCCGTTTCGGCCGTTTGGGGTTGCTATGCCGGCGGCGAGCTTCCTTCAACTCTGCCCGGCGTTTCAACTCGCACGGGTAGATGGGCGTCTTCCGCTCCCTCCCCTGGTTGGGTGGGTGGTTATTCAGCCGCCACTGCTCCGATTCGGCCGGGGAGAAAAGGTAGGTATCCGGCGGCCGGCTTAAGAACGGCTTGAGGATCCCCTGGGCTTCGGGGCCCAGCGGGATCTGCTTGCGTTGCCCACGCCAGCGGTTCTTGTGGTCCGAAGGCTCGTAGATCCAGACCTCGCCCGTGGTGTCGATGTCGCAGGGGCGCATGATGGCCAGTTCCCCCGATCGCATGCCGGTCAACCGCTGCAGCCTAATCATGGCCGCCACGACGGGGCTGACGAAGGGCAAGATGGCTGCGACGTAGAGATCAGGGACAGGCCGCACAGGCTCCGTTTCGCGAGCAGAACAACGCCCAAAGGTTAGCCCTGCTACGGCTTGGAGGCCGTGGTAGACGCGGGGCGGGATCAGTTCCTCCGCCACGGCCCACTTGAACAGCCTCTTGATCCGGCCAACCCGGGCGTTGATGACTCCACGGGAAAGGCCAATGTCAACCGTGTGCTGGCGGACTGCCTTCAGCTTCTTGGGGCCAAAGTCACCAGCCCAGGTGCTGCCGTAGAGCTGGCGGAGTGGACGGAGGGCTGCCCGGATCCCCACCAGCGTTCCCGTCGGCTTACCGGCTCTCTGGTAGTGAGATTTTGCGAACCGCCAATAGGCGAGGATCAACTCGCTGACCAAAATAGCGTGGTCGGACGCCACCACAACCGCCGGTTTGCCGTTTCGGCTGGCTCCTGCGTGCCATTCGGCGATCAGGCAGGCATACTTTTCGTGGCTTTCGGGCGACCCGTACGGTCCCAGATAGTGGTTGTGACCGTGAAGAGTGACCACCGCACAGTTACGGGCGCGGTGGAGGCGATAAGACGGCGGACAGTTGCTGCGTGGCATTGTGCGACTCCGATTTCTCGGCCAAAACGGTACATGTACCGTCTTGCCGCGAACATCTTTGCCGCACTGCCCTACGCAGGCAGGTATCCTAACTCCAGGATTCGGCGAAACTTACATACCAGTGGGCGCTACTGGACTCGAACCAGTGACCCCTACCTTGTGACGATAGTGTTCTACCGACTGAACTAAGCGCCCTCGTGCTTTCTTGCCAACGCCCTGCCCCCTCACCCCCGGGTCGGGCACCATGCGCGAGCCGGGCACTGTGCATCGCATGGGCGCGCGGTGCCCGGGTCGTGGGTGCCTTTCCCAAAGGGAGCGGGGGCCATGCTCTGGCCGCTCAATGGATCTCCGGCATGGCGTGTGTCTCCGGGACGGCGTCCGTCCGTAGCACAACGTGCGTTTCCGCCGCCGCCGGGGTGCCCCCCGGGTCCGCCGCAGGCGGGTTGAGGGGCGGCTCGAACTTCGGGGCCGTCGGCGCCACACCTTCTATTTCCGCCGCAGACGGGCTGGGGGGCGGCTCGAACTTCGGGGCCGTCGCCTCCTCGCGATCCACGGGTTCCGGCTTCTCGATCGATTGGCGGACCGACGTCGTCACGTCGCGGGCTGCCGCCTCCAATTCCTCGCGGACGCCCTGCATGCTCTTCTTCAGTTCCAAGAAGTTCTTGCCGAAGGTGCGGGCCACCTCAGGCAGCCGTTCACCATACAGCAAAACCGCGATGACGGCAACAATGATGATTCCCGACGGCCCCAGGAAATCGAGAAAAGCGAACAGAGCAATCACGGACCCGGCTGCCATGCTGTACTCCTCACCTCAGCACCCGGATGCCTGGTTAGCCCTTGTCCGTCTGTTCGTCGATCTTCTTGGGCTCGGCCTTCTTGGCATCGTCGTCCTCGACGCCATCGATGCCCTTCTTGAACTCGGTGACGCCCCGGCCCAACGACCGCATGACGCTCGGCAAGCGGTTGCCGAACAACAGCAGGACCACCAGGAGGACGATGATCATCTCCATGGGGGCCCCGAGAAACGCAAGTAATGACATCATCGACAAATCCTGTAGGGGGGGTCCGACGGGGAGGCGCCCCGCTCCTGCCGCGGGAGCGGGTTGTGTATGCTATCTCCATTGTACCCCGGGAGTTTGGGGTGTCAAAGGGGGCGGAAAGTGAGCGGGGGGTGGCGGACAGTGCGAGGCCACAAGCGGCTAGCGTGGAAGCCGTCCAATCCCTAGTCCCCAATCCCCAATCCCTCAACCACCCCCCCCGCCCGCCTTCCCGAGCGGCAGATACCGATAATAGACCTCCAAGCAGAGGGTTGCAAGCGAGGTGCTATAGATTCGGCCTCCGTAGCCGCCCCAGACGGGGTCGGGGTCCCAGGAGCCGGTCAAGGGTTCGGTTCTTTGCTGGGTGGCCACCAGGTGCGTGCGGAGGGCGTCGTTCCACCGCTCCCAGTGCCGGCCCTGGAGGCGGAAAGTGGCCAGGGTGGCGTAATACCAATAGTAAAAATTGGGCGGACCCTGGCCGGGCAGGTCGCCGAGCAGGAAGTCGCCGGCCTCATTGCCGGCCGGGTGTTGGCGGGCCATGCCCAGCAGTTGCCAGCAGAAGAGGGCTTCGGCGGTCATAGTTCGCGTGACCCGCTCGCGGGGCCGGTAGGAGGCCAGTCCGCCGTGCTGGCCGGCCGCGACGGATTGCAGGTAGCGGATCGTATTGGCCCGGGTTGGCTCGGGGATGGGGATACCGGCCAATTCCGCACTTCGCAGGGCCATCAACTGCCATCCGAGCTGGCTGGTGTCGCCGGAGTCGCGGGGCCGATAGCGCCAACCCCCGCCCAGCGGGTCTTGGGCGGCGACCGTGTAACCGATGGCCCGGCGGAGGGGTTGCTCCAAGCGGGAATCGCCGGTCACTCCGAAGGCCTCGCCCAGGGCGAAGGTGGCCATGCCATGGCAGTACATGGCGGCGAAAGTGTCGGCCCCGCCGGCGAGACTTCCGCTGGGGGCCTGGATCGCCAAGAGGAATTCCAGGGCGCGGCGGACGTTTTCCTGGTAGGAGCCACGGTGATGAGTATGCCCCGCGCCCAGCAGGCTCAAGAGGGCCAGACCGGTCATGCCCGCGTCGGCCTCCAGGCCGGCATTGGGGCGGCTACGGCCATCGGTCATCGTGTCGCGGCCGGCCTCGTGCCGCTTGGCTTGCCAGCGCCCGTCGGGCTCTTGGTTAGAGCTAAGCCAACGGAGGGCGGCCTGAACGGCGGCTTCAGTCTCGGGGCTGCCCCCGCCTCCGATGGCGGCCTGGAGATGGTCGCCGGACATGCGGAGCCGGTAGATCTCTGGGACCGGTGGGGCGGGAGCATCGGCAGCGGCTGAGAAACCCCGCGACGCGGGCACCGAGCGCAGCTTGGTCGCAGGGCTTTCGGGCGGGTTCGCGTCGGTCACGGCCAGCGGGTTCCGCTCGGCCACGGTCGCCTCGGACGGGGCCGGATCGGGGCTGGCAACCTCAGTCAGGGCCGGGGCGTCCGGCTCGGGCATCGGCGGTGGCGACACCCCGTGTGGGCTTGCAACCGCGGGCGGAACCGCTTTCGCAGGGACGCTTTCGTGGGGGGCGCTGGATGGCGCCGGTTCGACCGCCGGCGCGGCACTCTCTCGGGTGTCCCCCGGGTGCGGCGCCGACGGCTTGTCACCCGTGGGTGCGTTCGGGCCGGAGCCCAGCCCCACCGGCCAATCCAAGAGCACGACGTGCACCGCCGGCGCAGGGATTGTGGGTGCCCAGGCGACGAGTTGCACGGTGGTCGCATAGCCGGCCAGCAGCAGGTGGGCCAAGAGCGACAGCAGGAAACATTTCCGCAGCGGCCGGTACTGCCCCCATCGCGTCCAGATGAGTACCACCAGCGTCACGCTGAAGGCGGCCAGGCCCAACCAGAGCAGCACCATGAGCAGGGGCACGCCGGTCAGGAAACTCCAGAGGCCGGCCATGGTTCCTGCAGCTCCTTCCGTTTTCCGCCCTTCGCAGCGGCGGGCAAGCCCGCCCGCTAAACTGCCCACTGCCCTTCGCAGCGGCGGGCAGGCCCGCCCGCCAAACTGCGCATCGCCCCTTGCCCTACGGTGGGTTCTCGCCCAGTCGCACGGAAATGCCCAGATCGTCGATGCCGGCCTGTTTGCAGGCGCTGAGGACCGCCGCCACCTGCTGAAATTCGCCCTGTGCGTCGCCGCGGACTAGGATGCCGAGTTGTCCGGAGCGGGTGCGGGCGGCGGCCAGCCGCGAGCTGAGCTCGCGGAGCGTGACGGGGGCCTGGTCGAGCGTGACCGTGCCGTCGCGGTAGACGTTGATCGTCTTGCGCGGGGTGGAGGCCGCCGGGGAGGCCCGGTCGGCCACCGTGGGCACCCGCAAGGCGATCTGCCGTTCCTCGTCCAGAAACCGCGTGTTGAGCACGAAGAAGATGATCAGCAGGAACATGACGTCCAGCATCGCCGTCAAGTTCATGGGCGGTTGTTCGTCAAGCTGCATTTTCATGCTCATGCCGCCTGCCGGGTTGTCTGCCGCCGCGGCTGGGCCGATTGGGGCGGCCGATCTTGCAGTGCTTCGGCCGAGATCGCTTGGACCACTTCCTGCGCGAGATCGTCGATCTGCAGGACCAGGCGATCAACGCGGCTGAGGAAGAAGACGTAAAAAATGGAGGCGGGGATGGCCACGGCCAAGCCGCCGGCCGTGTTCAGCAGGGCCTTGGCGATGCCCCCGGCCAACAGCTCGGCCCGGCCCAGGGCATCGTGGGCCGCGATCACGTTGAACGTCTGGATCATCCCGAGCACCGTGCCCATCAACCCCAACAGTGGCCCGACGTTAGCCACGGCGTAGAACACGCGGAGGTAGCGGCGGAGGCGGGCGGTGACGCGCTCGCCGCTGTCGATGGCGGCCTGTTCGACCTCGACGGCCGGGCGGCCCCACTTCCGCACGGCCCCGGCGAAGACCAAGGCCACCGGACTGCCGCTCTGCCGGCAGAGCTCCAACGCCTGCTCAGAATCCAGCTCGCCGTCGCGGAGCTGATCGAGAAATCGCGAGACAAAAGGCTTGGGGATGACCCGGCCGCGCCGCAGGCTGATCGCCCGCTCCAGCACGAATGTCACCACCACGAGCGAGCAGGCGGCCAAGGCGATCATCAGAGGGCCGCCTTCGACCATCGCCCGCCACAGGTCTTTCGTCGGGATCGTCTCCGGGGGAGGCGTGGCGGCCGGGGCATCCGCGGGGAGTGGGTGGCCGGCGGCCGCGGACCCGGAGGGCACCCCGCCCGACACCGGAGGCTCTGCCAGGCAGAGTGTGGGGGCCAGCCATCCCTGCAGCAACACGGCCACCACCGCCAGACTAAACCAGCCGGTCCATCGCGAGCCGTCCGCCCGGATGACCTTGAACCGGCGACATTGCTTCCCTGCAAAGTCCATCTGGATTCCCAAGTCCACGCCATTTGCCGCCGCCGGCGAGCGGGGGCAGTGCAGGCGGCGGAGTCCTATATCCCCTTCTCTTCTTCGTATCAGGCGGGGTCCGAGAGTAAATGAATCGGCAGAAAACCAGGTGATGGTGTCTGGAGGCTTGTGGCTGGACGCCAATGAATCGACAGAAAACCCCAGGGACCGCAGACCGCTGGTCCGCAATCCCTGGGGTTCGTGCCCGTCCTCTGTTCAACTGACCGAAGCTTCCAGCCTCCGGCCCGGCCGGGAGAGGCAAAATGCCTCTGCTACTTCAAGCCGATCGCCGCATGACTGGGATACCCGGTACCCGGTCCAGGATCAGGGTTGCCGACCATGTGGAAGTGGTCATGGTCGATGTACAGTACTTCCTCGCAGTCTTCGCAACTGGTGGTGTGTGGAATAGGCCAGCCGACCCGGGTGACTTCGTTGTAATAGACAATGCACTTGAAGTGGACGTGATGGAGTTGCGCCGGACCGACCAAGGGGAAGAAGCGGGGTGGGTCGACATAATCGGCGACCGGCTCGACGATGATGCGGACCTTGTTCCGCTGGACCTCATGCAGGAAGGGGAGGCCGCCCTGGACGGGCCGGGCCTTCTCCAGCGCCCGCATGACCTCGTCTTCCGATGGCGTATCCATTCCCACCTCGGGGGCCCCGGCTTGCAACGGCCCAAGGACCGGGATCCGGTCGTAACGCTTGTGATTCCAGAACGCATCCTCTTCCCGCTTCTGGAAATAGGGCGATAGGGGGATCGGGTAGGCCATCAGGCCGATGTCGGGCCCCAGCAGGACCCGGCCGCAGCCCGTGGCCGCAAGCAGGATCGTCCCCACCAAGAGACCTACCGGAAGCAGTGCGGTTTTCTTGATCATCCGTGGACCCTCGACGACTCGAAGGACGCGAACCGTGGGCACAATGACACCCCTACTTATCGTGAGAAACTCTGCGGAACTTGCGGATTTTTCCGATTAGGCCGACTGTTTCGGGGGGGACAGTGTTCCCTTGGCACACAACTGCCCGGTTGATGAGGGTCCACAACGGCTGTTATACTGGCGCCGCGGTCCAATCCAGGGTCTCATGACCAGCCCAAGGAGGGTTCGATGTCCACCTCGACGAGGGTCCACCTGGCCGACTACATCCGCGACATCCCGGATTTTCCGAAGCCGGGGGTCCTCTTCCGGGACATTACCCCCTTGCTGGCCTCTCCGCAGGCCTTCGGCGAGGCGATCCAGGGGCTGGCCGAGCCTTTCCGGCGGGATGGGGTCGAGTTGGTGGCTGCGGCCGAGGCCCGGGGCTTCATCTTCGCCGCCCCCTTGGCCCTGCAACTGGGCGCAGGGCTAGTGCCGATCCGCAAGCCGGGCAAACTCCCCTGCAAGACGCTATCTTACACCTACCAGTTGGAGTATGGATCCGATACCCTCGAGGTCCACGTCGACGCCATCCACCGCGGCTGCCGTGTCCTAATGGTCGATGACTTGTTGGCCACCGGGGGCACCATCGAGGCGTGCTGTCGGATGATCGAGCAGGCGGGGGGTAAAGTCGTCGGCTGCGCGTTCGTCATCGAACTGGCCGGCTTCGGCGGGCGGCAGCGAATTGCGGATTACAAGACGGTCAGTCTCGTCCGCTATGAATAGTGGCTCTTCGAACGTGACGCGATGGGGACACGTCTTGGGCCCTACGTGTCGGGCGCTAAGCAGGAACGACTAGGAAGTTATGCTGCTTTTTTGCGGTTGTTGGGCTTGAGTTCTGGGTAAGGTCGTCGTGATCGGACATGAAGCCCATGCGTTCGCGGTCGCCCGTCATGCGCCGCACGCGGTCGGTTGTCAGGGCCACGCCCATCTGCCGCTCCAAGTACGCGGCCAGCCGCACAGCCGGCCAGACGCTGAAGCCGAATCCCAGCGTCTGGGGCGGCGTCTGCACAGCCTGGCGCAGCGCGGCCCGGTACTCGGCGGTAGCGCGGGGTTTCGGGCCGGGCGGCTTGCGCCGTTTAAGGCCAGCCAGTCCCCGCTCGCGATACCGCTTGCGGACATTATCCACAGTGCTCGGGCTGCAACCAAGATCCGCGGCGATCGAATCCTTGCATCGCCCGGCGGCGGTCATCAGGATCACGTGCCGTTGCGAAACACCTCGGCGTCCGTCGTGGAGAACCGCAGCTTGTGCAACGCCTGCCATTGATCGTCCGTCAACTTCCAACATGCCGTGTTTCACTCCTCGCGAAAGGGTTCCTCCCCACGCAAGAAGTGTATGAACCGCGTTCAAGACCCAAGTTCCAGGACCGTCCTGCTTAGAACCGGGGATCGTGGGCGTCGGGTAGTTTCTCATTTCCAAGCCTCCCAACTGTTCTTTTGGAGCACCTCGAGATGAGCCGTACGCCGCCTATGTGGCTGTCGAGTTCAAGCCGGGCGAGCCGGTGGACGTCCGGGTTGTGCGGCCGTAGTCGTTTCACCATCAGGGGCATAGAATAGACTGTGCCGTCGGCTATGCCGGCCCGGCGGATTGCGTCAGGGGTATCAGCTCCACAGCTACCGCGGAGGGCGCCATGGAGACGACACGGCAGCCAAGAGTGGCCTGTGCGATTGCGATCTGTCTCGCCGCCGGGCTGATGGTTGCCGTGGTAGTCGGCACCAGCTTGCTGAGCTTGCGCCCCCGGACGACGGATTTCCCGGCGGCGGAGCCTGCCCCGCCACCCGCCCCGTGGCCCGGAAGGAAGCCGTCTGCCGCGGCCGTCGAAGATGCGCGGTACATCAAGGCGCGGAGAAGCATGGTCGAGGAGGACCTGCGTGGCCGTAACATCACGGATACGAAGGTGTTGGAAGTCATGGGCCGCATCCCCCGGCACCGTTTCGTGCCGGAGGATTTCCGTGATCTCGCCTATGCCGACAGGCCGGTGCCGATCGGCCACGGCCAGACGATTTCCCAGCCGTACATTGTGGCCCTGATGACGCAAGCGGCTCGCCCCCATCCGGAAAGTCGGGCCTTGGACATCGGCACCGGCTCGGGTTACCAGGCAGCCGTGCTGGCCGAATTGTGCAAGTACGTCTCCAGCATCGAGATCCTTGAGCCTTTGGCCGCGAGCGCGCGGGAGCGGCTGGCGGCCTTGGGCTACAAGAACATCACGGTCCGCTGCGGCGACGGCTACCAGGGCTGGCCCGAGAAGGCGCCATTCGACATCATTATCGTGGCCGCGGCGCCAGACCATGTGCCGCAGCCGCTCGTCGAGCAACTGGCCCCGGGTGGCCGGCTGGTCCTCCCCGTTGGCAACTTCTTCCAGGAACTCTTGCTCATCGAGAAGCAGAAGGACGGCAGCACGCGCCGCGAGTCCCTGGCCCCGGTGCGGTTCGTTCCGCTGCGGGGCGAGGCCGAGAAGGGCGGGCGGTAGATGCCGATCCGACTTCTTCGGCCTCGCGGCCGGCCAGCGGGCCAGCGTCACGCTCCGCTCGGGATCGGGGGGTGCATTCCCGTTTCTGCGCGCCTCGCGCGCCCCTCGCGGCCCGCAAAATACCGGGCGAAACGAGCCTCGGGCCCGGGCTCCACGTCGTCCCAGCAGGCCGCCGCGGCCGGTTTGTGGCAAAA
>Ga0326727_10016485_pt1 | contig 15581 bp, 14 predicted proteins | sample MB2enrmetagenome_FD_207643 | JGI IMG/M metagenome (GOLD analysis project Ga0326727, IMG submission 207643) | Lab enriched peat soil microbial communities from McLean, Ithaca, NY, United States - MB29MY | ecosystem: Environmental > Terrestrial > Soil > Wetlands > Peat | place: USA: New York... | reverse complement strand
ACGATGATTTCGTGTAAGTGATCCATCACCTCGTTCCGGGTCAGAATAAGGACGGGGCGACGCTTGTCCGGTGGTTGAAATGTGTACCAACGGATTTCGCCACGGTTCAATGGACTTCCTCCCAACCTTCAGCGTCCCACGCCAACAGGTCTTCGTCACTCGAGAACTCCTGGTTTCGGGGAGGCAGGGCGCGGTATGTATCTCGATCGTCAGCAGCGGGCCGTGCGCTGATGAAGCGAAGAAGGCGGAGACGCTCGTCGGGCGATAAGCAATCGACCAGGGGGAAAATATCTTCGGCGCTCAGGTGTTTTGGCATCAGACCTATTTTACCAGCTAATCATCGAACGAGCACGCCTGGATGAAAAGCCGCGGAGGAGCGCAAATCTCGCGCACCTCCGCGCTACAGGCTTCCGCCATCGGGTCATGGGGCGGTCTGAAATTTCCAATTGCCCTCTCCACCGAATTGACTTTGGCAAAAGAGGGGTAGCGTGGAGGTATTCGTTAGCTAACGGATTCCTCCGCGGATCTTCCCAAATTCGAACCGCGCTGCGATCTTTCTCGTCGCGAACACGAAGTGAAAAACGGCACAGGAACGCAAGATACGCGTGCCTGTGCGCTACCCGCTTGATCGCGTTCATGCGGTGCTCCTTCCTGTCGTAAGTTCGGTGGATGTAACCGCGAAACGAAGTTGACCCGCGCAGAGGCGCCCATTTATGATGCCGGGCTACCAGGTCACGCGGTGGGCAGGTTCCCTCCGGACATTACGGCGCTGGACAGCCGTGGAATAATCCCGCAAAATATCAACGAGGCCCGAGAAACTTGTTTCGCCGTGGGCCCGCAAGTTGGATGGTGAACCTTGGGAATTTCCCCGACTCCCCCGAAAGATCTGACTCCCGTCCCCGATTACGTCGAAGGGAGTTTTGTTCCCCTCTCGCGCCTCACGCATGAGTGGGAATTTCATGCCGCACTCACCCTGAGCCCGGCGGAAGAGCGCACCATGGTGCGTGAGCCCGTGCAAGCCGTTCCGGCGGCGATTGCCCAGCGGCTGGGAAAACTGCGGGTGCTAGCAGTGGCTTACATCGCCTGCCTGGATACCGGCGACGTGGTCAGCCGGCTGAAGCCCAAGGGTGAAGCGCACACCGCCGCGTGGGTGGAAACCCCGGAACGCATCAATCTCCTGCTCGCCTGCCGCGAGCTGGACGCCCACGACACGGGATTTGAACTCCTGGGGAGCGTGGCGGAATTGCTTCGTCCGCGCCTGACCCACTCCGAGGTGGTGGCGTATAGCCAGCTTTTGGAGGAGGAAATCCGTCACGGAGTGCGCGGCGAAATTGATGAGGACGCCCTGAATGCCAAACAAGCCTACCTGGCCAGCCGCAGCGGACGCCGCTTCCGCGCGCAATTCGAGCGCTACCGCGATGTTTCCTTCGTCAGCACCGCCGCGGAGTATATCCACGGACTGTGGCACGATGTGCAAATCCGCGTCGGCCCTGAGCACCTTCCCGTCGCCCAATTGCGCCGCCGCATGGACCTGATGGCCGAGCTCTTCCCGCCCAATCCCGGCTATCGGGTGTTTGATGAAACGGTTGAAAAAACCGAGTAGCCCTCGCAGTGCGGGCCGAAACCTATCCCGACGAATTCGGGAGGCTGGAATTCTATTGTCGCCTATGGCGCTGACCCCGAGGCCAGCAGTACAAAACGAAGCGGGCTTGAAGCCCGGCTCTTCCGGTAGCTCCACAAAAGGGTGTCCCAGCGTGTTGAGAAATCCCGGCTAGGGCTGACAGGCGCCGAAATCCCTGGTTACCTTTTGCACTTCAAAGGCAAGCGTACTGCCTGGGCCATTCGCCTTACCCTCCAACGTCATTCGATCTCCCTGCTTAACGCCTACTGTGTTGCCAGATAGCGCGTAATTCCGCTTGTCTTTTTCGTTCGTCACACTCATCCCGTTGGCTCCCGAGTCGACACAGCCCGTAATCGCTCTATTTTTGGGCTTATGGTGATGAAGTACTAGAACGGTCACGACTACCGCGATGGCCGCAGACACCACCACAATTCCGACCACGATCTCATCGGCGTTCGTCTGTAATTGATTTGCCCGAGCGGGCGTGGCGAGTGCCGAGGTAAGAGCCGCAATCAGAACTCCTTGCCAGAGAAATTTCTGGGTCACGAAGACCTCCTCTTTTCAAGTTCTAATATCAGGTTTCAGTTCTCAGGTTTGGGCCCGCTGATAATATATACTCGAACGCGCTTGAATGCAATCGTCCATTAGGTAGTGGTACAGTTTGAATTGCCAGGTCAGTTTTGTCGAATTATGCCAAGCTTGCGCGGGTCTCTGGCGTAACACTGTTTTTAAAAGGAGAATTCTGATTGAAAAGGTGGCCCGGCGATAAGCGCGCTCTCATTCTCATCGCATTGTTGCTGTCGCTGCTTCCTGAGTGGTTGGCGGTGATGGCTGGGCAAGGCGCCAAGACCTCTGCGGAGGCGTGGGGGCCGTTCTTGGTCATTGGAGTTTTTCAAGCGGTTTTGCTCGTCCTTTACGTTGTGCTTACTGTGCGCAGAAGCAAATAGGCCTTTTCAACTAAGAATAGATTCGTGGCTGACGATCACGCGGGCACGGTACTAATATAAGGTATTCTTGGTGCCTTCTCTCACGACCCTGAAGGCGGCTTGGTTCACGTCTCCGCGGAGCTTCTTTTTGGGCGGGTTCTTGGCTTCGCGTTTCGGTGCGTTCTTGTTTCCCATGCCCACAGCTTGCCAGAGATGAGCCGCCAAAGCGAGAGCATGAGATTTCAAACTGCACCATTACCGTCCATTACGTTTTGGCTGTTGAGCGCCTCAGCGAATACGGAATCCCCCGCTGTTCCAGCTCTCCATCGGGGACAATAGAAAAGCTTGAGCGAACAGTGTTGCGATTGAGGGTGGCCTAATTCACCGCAGCGGAAGCTGGTTTGGAAGAGTCTTCTTGCAGATGAAAGATGGTCCGGACGACATCGATGAATTCCGAGCGGTCCGGCCGCCCGGCTGCCTGCTTCAATTCGGTGAAGGGGGTGTGGAGAATTTTGTTCACCAACCCCTGCGTCAAGGCTTCCAGCGCCCGCTCCTGCTCCGGGGTGAGCTCTCCGAACATCCGCCGCATGCGCTTCATTTCCGCCTGGCGAATTTCCTCCACCCGCCGCCGTAAGGAAACGATGGTGGGCACGACGTTGAGTTGCTCCTGGCGCGCGTGAAACAGTTCGATTTCCTCGGCCAAAATCTGATCAGCCGCTTCCAGGGCCTTTTGCCGTTCGCGCAGGTTGTGGTGCGTCACTTCTTCCAGCCCGTCGATGTTGACGAGGGTGCAGCCGGCCACTTCGCGCACGGCCGGATCCACATCGCGGGGCACGGCGATATCGATCAGAAAAATCGGGCGGCCCTGACGCTCCGCCATCAGGCGCTGCATATCGTCGCGGGTGATGATGAAGTGCGGGCAGCCGGTGGAGCTGATGACAATGTCCGCATCGCGCATGGCTTGCCAAATCTCGCTAAAGTGAATCGCTAGGCCGCGCAACTCCTTCGCCACGGCGATGGCCTGCGCGTGGGTGCGATTGCTCACCAGCACCGTGGCGACGCCTTTCGAAACCAGGTGACGCGCCGCCAGCTCGCCCATCTGTCCGGCGCCGATAACCATCACCGTCTTGTTCTGCAAGCCGCCAAAAGCTCGCTCCGCTAACTCGACGGCGGCGGAGCTCACCGAGACGGGAGCTTCCGCCACGCGGGTTTCCGTCCGCACGCGCTTGGCAGTGTTGAACACGCATTGGAAAACCGACTCCAGCGCGTTTCCACACGTTTCCGCTTCCTTCGCCAGAAAATACGCTTGCTTGACTTGGCCCAGAACCTGGGGCTCGCCCACGATCATGGAATCCAAACCCGCGGCGACCTGGAACAAGTGGCGCACCGCTTCCTCCTCGCGATGCACATAAAAGCAGTGCGCGAATTCATCAAAGCGCACGCCGTAATACGATTCGGCAAACCGGCGGAATCCCGCCATGCCCTCCTGCTTCTCGAAGGCCACCAGGACGAACTCGACGCGGTTGCACGTGGAGATAATCACCGCTTCTTCGATCTCCGGCTCGCTCTGAAGCCGGCGCAGGGCTTCCGGGATGATCCGCTCATTCAACGCAAAACGCTCACGCAGCTCCAAAGGCGCTTTTTTGTGACTAATTCCCACAACTAGGAGATTCATGAGTCCATATCCTTGACGATGGATAAAGGGCTACTAAGAGCTAACTTTCATTACTCGCCGAATCCGCCAGCAAGGAAGGAAAAGGCAAACGCGATGCCATTCCGCAATCGAAAAAGCGATTAAAAATTCAACAAGACCAGCGGAGGATTTCATCCTTTGTGTTCATGAACATGTAACCGAGAACCAATTTTGCGACAAGATGATGGGGACTAAAAGTCATGCTGAGCTGAGTTATTTCCCGCAAAAGTGTCGGAGATTTCGCGCAAATGGTTTCCTTGCAATTAGCTAGACCAACGCGGTGTCCCCTAAGTTTTGCAATATCCTAACTGTACAAAAATTCTACACTGATTCCTGGGTGGTATTCAGAATGCTCCCATCTAAAGCGGATGTGCCCAACAAAGGACATTGTGTCAGTAAATGCGCACATCTCATTCGAGGAGGTCCTAGTCCCATGAAGCTCATTCGGACACTACTATTGTTGGTCTTTGCCATCGTCATGGCGTTGCCATACGGTCTGGGCAAACCTGAATATGCCAAGAAGGAGGGCAAGGCTTGCACATTCTGCCATCCGCCGGGGAAAATGAAGGAACTCACCGACGCGGGGAAATACTACAAGGATCACAATCATTCCTTGGAAGGATACAAGGCGCCATCCGGCAGTTAGGTTAGAATGATCGGCCGCGAGGGCTGGGGAGAATGGCTTGTAATCCTGTCCTCGTGGTCCACAATCCGCTTAGGGGGCGAAAGGGATCACCGTGCGGACCCAAAACCGCATCGTGCGGGACAGGTTTGCAATGGTAGAATATGCTCCATCTTCGCCAAGGATGGCAGGGTAAGAGAGGACTTTAGTTTTGCCGGAACCCAGCAGCAATAATACCCAGGGCTTTTTTAGCAAGCTGCGCGAGAGCCTGGCGATCTTGATTCGTCCGGCCTTCTATCTGAGTCAGAATCTGGTCAGCCGCACGGGTGTGGTTCTGGCCTCGACCTCGGGCATCACCCTGATCATTGCCTTCGCATCGCTGATGCTGGGTTTTCATCCCAATCCCTATGCCGGGATTCTGGTCTACATGATTTTGCCCGCGATCTTTGCCCTCGGGCTGGTGTTGATTCCGATTGGGATTTGGCGGGACTATCGCCGGAAGGGCCTGAAAGGCGAACTTCCGGCGACCTACCCCAAAGTTGATTTGTCACACCGCGGGGTGCGCAATACCGTGATGTTTGTGGGCATCATGACGGCCGTCAACGTGCCGATCTTCGCCATTGCCAGTTACAGTGGGACGGTGTACATGGAGTCGACCCAGTTCTGTGGCCAAACCTGCCACTCGGTGATGGATCCGGAATTCACGGCCTACCAGCGATCTCCCCACGCGCGGGTGGCCTGCGTGGAGTGCCACATTGGCCCAGGGGCGTCATGGTTTGTGCGCTCCAAGCTTTCCGGCAGCTACCAGGTTGTGGCCGTAACCTTTAATCTCTATCCCCGGCCCATTCCTGAGCCCATTCACAATTTGCGCCCGGCGCGGGAAACCTGCGAGCAATGCCACTGGCCCGAGCGTTTTTCCGGCGACAAGCTGGTGATCAGGACGAAGTTCGCCGATGACGAAAAGAATTCCCAAACCAAAGACGTCCTCCTGGTTCATATTGGCGGGCGCAACCCCGACCTTAAACTGGTGGGGATTCACGGCCGCCATCTGGGTTTGGTGACCTACCTCGCGGCAGATGTCAAGCGGCAGGAGATTCCCTGGGTGAACTATCGCAACGAAGACGGAACGGTGACGGACTATGCCTCCACGGAGACTCCCCCGAAGGCGGATTTGGTGGCGCATGGTGAGCGGCGCAGGATGGACTGCATGGACTGTCACAACCGGCCCACGCATACCTTCGACCTGCCGGAAAACGCCGTGAACCGGGAAATGGCGGCCGGCCGCATCAGTTCGAGTCTCCCCTTCATTCACAAGGTGGCCGTCGAGCTTCTGAAGCGAGAATACCCCAGCCGCTTGGCAGCTCAGACCGAGTTGCCCCAAGCCTTGCGTGAATACTATCGCAAGAATTACCCTGCCGTTTACAATTCCCAGCGCGCGCAGATTGAGGAGGCGGCGAACGGGGTTCTGTATATTTACGAGGGAAACGTCTTCCCCGAAATGAACATTACTTGGGGAACTTATCCCAACAACTTGGGACACAACGATTTTCCGGGCTGCTTCCGCTGCCACGATGGCAATCACAAATCGAAAGGCGGCGGCGAGATTACGCAGGATTGCAACGCCTGCCACTCGCTTCTCGCCATGGACGAGCCCGACCCCAAAATTCTGCATGAGCTGGCGGGCGGGCAGTAGGCAGAAGGCAGTAGGCAGGAGCAATAGGCAGCGAGCGATTCGTGATTTCCAGCCGTTTCCAAGGGGTTGGGCCGGGACGGCGAAGAGGTCCACTGAACCTCGGCCGTTTGGGGACCTCGAAGAGGTCCAATATCATTAGTCCGTCAACTGACGGATGAAACCCACGGAAGGAGTACGCCCCATGATCGACCAACCCCGAAGGGGTTGATAGACGTTACGTTGGATGGTTTTTGTCCGTAGATTTCATCCGTCAGTTGACGGACTAATGATATTGTTCCCCTTCGGGGAACAAAGCTAAGCCTTAAGCTTTAGCTCAGCGCTTTTTCGATGTTGCAAGAAAAATAATCTGTTACCCAAGGAGGGTTCCATGAAGTTGTTTCGAGTCCTAGTGGCACTTGCCATTCTCTGTGGTTCCATGATATCAAATTCCACCGCAAAGCCCGAGTACGCCAAGAAGGAAGGCAAGGCTTGCAAGTATTGCCATGTCACTGTGGGGAAGCCCGACCTGAACGACACCGGCAAGTGCTATAAAGCCAACGATCATTCGCTGGCCAAGTGCAAGGCTCCTGCGGGCAGTTAGAGGACGTTGGGGCAATAAAGCGGGTTTCATCCGCAAGAGGCATATTCCGATCTTGGCGCCTGCGCTCATGAGGATCGAGGCCGGGAGCAGGGAGGAGTCCGTCGACACCGCCCAAGTGCGATTATCCGACCGACGCGCAGGCGTCGCGGCGCGCGGGGCGTGGTGTTCGCGGCCTGCCAAGGCGGAGAGAAGGGGTTGTTCCTATGTCCGTACCGGAGAATCCTGAAAAGGCCGTGCAGCCTAGTCGTCGATGGGTGAACGTCCTGCTGGGCAGCGGCGTGGCCGCGTCGGTGGTTTCCTTTCTTTACCCGGCGATTCGTTACATCATCCCTCCCCCGGTGGCGGAATCCACCAGCCGGTCGGTGGTAGCTGCGAAAGTGGATGAACTCAAAAATAACTCGGGTGAAATCTTCAAGTTTGGTTCTAAGCCCGCCCTGTTGGTGCGGATGCCGGATGGCACTTTTCGCGCCTTCACCGCGGTCTGCACGCATTTGAATTGCACGGTTCAATATCGCCCCGACCTCCACCAAATCTGGTGCGCTTGCCACAACGGACTCTATGATCTGGAGGGACGCAACGTGAGCGGCCCGCCCCCCCGGCCCCTGGAAGTGTTTGAAGTCCACGTCCAGGGCGAGGACGTGGTGGTGACGCGGAAGGCGTAGCCATGAGTGGACCCGACCAAAAGAAACCTGGCTGGTTTGACGAACGGTTCGGCGCGGGAACTATTGAGGAATTTCTCCGCCACAAGATCATTCCCATCCATCGCTATTCGATCTGGTACTACTTCGGCGGTATGACGCTGTTCCTGTTCATCATCCAGGTCCTCACCGGCATTCTCTTGCTGCTTTATTACCGGCCCACCCCCAACGACGCCTTCGAGAGCGTTCAGTACATGATGACGCAAGTGCGCTTTGGCTGGCTCATCCGCTCCGTGCACAGTTGGTCGGCGAACCTCATGATCTTCACGGCGTTCGTTCACATGTTCAGCGTCTATTTCCTGAAGGCCTACCGCAAACCCCGCGAACTCACCTGGGTAAGCGGGATGCTGCTGCTCTTCATCGTTATGGGGTTCGGCTTCAGCGGCTACTTGCTTCCCTGGAATACCCTGGCGTTCTTTGCCACCAAGGTAGGAACGGAAATGGCGGGGTCGATTCCCATTGTCGGCAAGTGGTTCCTGGTTTTTCTCAGGGGGGGCGAGGAAGTGACGGGCGCGACGCTAACCCGATTCTTCGGGTTCCACGTTGCCGTTCTTCCCGGGCTGTGCACGGTTCTGCTGGCTATCCACCTCATGCTGGTGCAGCAACTGGGGATGAGCACACCGCCGGGGGTCGAGCGGGCCATCGCCGAGGGACGCGAGCCGAAACGCATCATGCCCTTCTTCCCCAACTTCCTTTTGCGCGACATGATCGGCTGGTACGCCGCGCTGGGCGTACTGGGAGCGCTGGCCGCAATCTTTCCCTGGGAACTGGGAGCCAAGGCCGACCCCTTCGCCGCGGCCCCGGCAGGGATTCGGCCGGAGTGGTATTTTCTGTTCGTGTTTCAGACGTTGAAGTATATCCCCGCGAAGGTTGGGTTCATCGACGGCGAATTGCTGGGAATTTTCGGATTCTCGGTGGCGGCGCTGGTCTGGGTCGCCATCCCCTTTCTCGACCGGCATGTCGGTTTCGGACGAACGACGCGCTTCTTTACGGGCCTGGGGGTCTTCGTTATAGGCTACATGATGGTGTTCTCCTGGTTGGCGCTGAGGTAACAATGAAAACTGCGGTTGCAATACTCCTAATGTCGATCGGCGCAGTGGGGATCGCAGGGGGGGCGGATTCCGGCCAAAACTCCTGCGTGAGCTGTCATTCGACGCTGGAGGACGCCCGGTTGGTAAAGCCCGCACGACTCTTCGATGGCGACATCCATCATCAAGCCGGATTAACCTGCGTGGACTGCCACGGCGGCAACCCCAACGATGATTCCCTGGACGCCATGAGTCCTGCCAAAGGGTTCCGCGGAGTTCCGAAGAAGGCCGCCATCCCGGATTTTTGCGCCCGCTGCCATTCCAACGCCACCTACATGCATCCTTTCAATACGAAGATGCGCGTTGACCAGTTGAGTGAATACCTCACCAGCGTGCACGGCAAGCGGCTGAAGCAAGGCGACACCAAGGTGGCCGCTTGCGTGGATTGTCACGGGGTCCACAACATTCTCGCTGTCTCCGACACGCGCGCGCCGGTTTACCCCTCCAACGTCGCCACCACCTGCGGGCGATGCCACGCCGACGCTGCCTATATGAAGGAATACAAGATTCCCACCGACCAGGTGGCGCACTATCAGAAGAGCGTGCACGCCGAGGTCCTCGCGGGGGGCGATACCTCCGCACCCACCTGCACTACCTGCCATGGCAACCATGGGGCCACCCCCCCGGGGGTGACCTCCGTTGCTAATGTCTGCGGAACGTGCCACGTTTTCTTTGCCCAACTCTTCGAGAAGAGCCCGCACCAGGAAGCTTTCGCCAAAATGGGACTGCCGGGTTGCGTCCAGTGCCATTCCAACCATGAGATCGTGAAGCCCTCGGATAGTTGGGTGGGGGCCGGACCGAATTCGGTTTGCATCACTTGCCACTCTGCCGGTGACGCGGGCTTCCGGAGTTCGCAGGGCATCGCCCGGGATTTGGCGCGACTGGATCTCGGCATTGCGCAGGCGGACTCGGTTCTGGATACGGCGGAACGCGCGGGCATGGAAGTCTCGGGCGCCAAACTCGAACTTGCGAGCGCGCACGAGGCGTTGATCAAAGCGCGCGTCAACGTTCATACCTTTCGTGACGCGGAAGTTCAGAAACTGACCGACCCAGGTTTGGAAACCGCCAAGAAAGCGGACCAGGCAGGCGTCGCCGCCCTCCAGGAATTAAACATCCGCCGCAAAGGCTTGGGAGTCGCCCTCATTTCCATCTTCGTAGCCATAGCGGGACTGGTTTTGAAGATCCGCCAGATCGAATCCAAGCCGCAAGCTTAGGACGGCAGTAGGCAGATTGCAGTAGGCAGGAAGCGCTCGCAGTCTTGCGTAGCCGCACTCTGACCAAAAACAACCGTCGGAAAGAAAAGGACGACGCGAGCGAGGCGCAGCGCTAGAATGAAGAACCGGAGATGTGGTGACCAGTAAACCCGCGGAGCGCAAAGACGGAGCTTCACGCTGCTCTCTATGGAATTTCGGGACTCCAAGCAGATCAAAAAAGCTAAGGAACTGGCCGCCGGGCCGCTCGGTGTACATTTGTCGAGGATCCCGCTACTCTTCGCCAAAGCCGTAATCCTTGGTGAAAGACCGTCGCGCAAGGGAAGCTCTAGGATCAGTACTGGGACTATAACCTTCCTTAACCTCGGGAAAAAGCCGATTGCAATAACCTGTGCGCATGTATTATCGAAATATCGGAGAATGCTCGAGGAAAACCCTAATGTAATATTTCAGGTGGGCGATCTGGCTTTCGATCCTTTAGCTCAACTCATTGCAGTGGATCCGCACCTCGACCTCGCATCAATAGAGCTCACAAGGGAGCAAGTGAACACAATAACAGCGGATGGCAAAATCGGATCTTGCGTCTTGGAGCCACCCTACTGGCCTTCCCCAATTTTGAAGCCAGGCGACTTCGTAGCCTTCGGGGGATTCCCCGGCAGCCTCCGCAAGCGGCCAGCGCACGACGAGGTTGTATTCGGTAGCTGGAGTAGTGGGGCGGCATCGGTTACAACCGTGCATGAGAATGGGTTTTCTTGTCAGTTCGAGAGGGAGTATTGGGTGTGTGCCTTCGGTGCAAGGCACCAGATGGAGTTAAAAGACCTCGGAGGCATGAGTGGAGGTCCTGCTTTCATACACCGAGGGCTGCACTGTGACCTTGTTGGAATTATCCGCGAGTTCTCCCCGAGTTTTGACATTCTGTTTTTTACGTCAACCAGAGTTATTCAAACGGATGGTACTTTTTGTGGGGAAAACGTCTAATCCCACGTTTCTTGCTCAGCTCTTACCAGAAACCCTCAAGTCCCCGCCGACCTTGAATAGCGTCATAAGCCTTGTCGGAAGTGAAAAATTCGGAGAAGTGATTACTGCTGCGAGATATCTCAAGGAGTATGCGGTTGGACTTGAAATTGCAGAGCGGCTTATCCATTTCATGGAGGCCAGCTCCGCGTTGGACTTGCAAATTCCTGAACACCGAAAAGCGCTGGGCAAGTTATGGCGGTCGAAATTGAGATTCCTCGATTGGGCGGATAAATGGGACGAATACGTAAATAGTCTGAGTCAGCTAAAGGAGCGACCTATCCTTGCATGCGAATGCTTAATCAGCAGCGCATTCGTGAAGGATCGCCTCCGGATCATTGAAGAAAAAATTGCAAGAAGGAATGAAGGTAAGCGCACAACCCACTTGCAGCACAAGCAAACATGGCAACTTACGGATGAAGAATATGAGAGACGACGCGAATGGCTAAGGACATGGAGAGCATATTGCCGAAGGTGCCAAGAGAGCATCCGGCGTGCAGCAGGCACACGCCGACGCACGGGGTGAGAGCCCGAGTTAAGATCCACTCCAAGTTAGAGAAAGGGGCGAGCGACCGCGGAGCTCGTGCTGTCCGAACTCCGCGGTCTTTCTCTCCCATGGACTCGGCACAAGGACCGCAGACTTCGGAATCAACGAAGCTGGTAGCCGCGGTCAGCGCCTTCCTGACCGCGGGTTCTTCTTTGCAAAATTGTGAACCTCCGGCGAGGATCAGGCGCTGTGAATTGGCGATGCACGTGTGAGAAAAGCCCACAGTCAGAAATTCGCTGACTGTGGGTACCAGCTACCCTCGTGGTCGACCGCGTGCCAAAAAACCCTCATGTGGCTACAATGTAAGCACGAGGTCATTGACGGTCATGAAGGTTGAACTTGTGCGTGTTGGAAATTCGCGAGGTATCCGAATCCCCAAGCCCCTCATCGAACAGTGCGGCTTCGAGGATACCGTTGAACTTCGGATCGAAAAAGACCGCCTTGTAATCACACCGGCGCGTCGGCCGCGCAAGGGCTGGGAGGAAGCATTCCGGGCTGCCGGCTCTTCCGCCCACGATGAACCGTTGCTCGACATTCCGGCCAGTCAGTTCGGGAGGAGTGGAAGTGGTAGGCGACGCACCGCGCTTGGACGAAGTCTGCGCTATCCCGCTCCCAAGATTGCATGTTTCTTAATGCCCGGTAGAATCCGCCTGACGGCTTGCCTCGAACAGGAACCAGGTGCGCCGCTCGGTTTCATCAATCCAAACTTCAATGAGGCTGGCGGTGGCAATGTCCGTGTGCTCTTCGCAGACACCGTGGGCCTCACGCAGGCGGGCGGCGAGATCCTTACTGTCCTCGCGCAGCTCGGCAAGCATATCCGTCGGCTCGACGTACTCGGCATCGTTATCCGCTACGTGTTTCAACCGGGCGATATGGCCGATGGACCTGAGGGTGGTACCACCTATCTTGCGGACGCGCTCGGCGATCGCATCGGTCATGGCGAAAAGCTGGTCGGCCTGTTCATCGAGCAGTAAATGGTAGTCGCGGAAATGCGGCCCGCTCATGTGCCAGTGGAAGTTCTTGGTCTTCAAGTAAAGCGCGAACACGTCCGCCAGGATGGCGTTCATGACCGCCGCGATATCCTTGGTCGCCGCCGTTCTCAGATCGGTGGGGGTGACCAGCGGAGCCTCTTGCCTGCGCTCGAGGTCTGGCGTCCCCGTAGTAGGTTTTTTCATGGCCTCGCTCCTTGGTAATTGAATTTAGCGGAAATTTACCTCTGGTAACGTACACCTGACCGCCCCTGAATGCAATGGTCAGTGGGGTAGTCTCCTGATTTGACGGAGTGAGTTCGAGATAGAGTGTAGGACTTCCTAGCCCCGAAGGGGCGACCTAGCAAAGCCCAGGCCAACCGCCTGGGTCATGGATACCCAACCTGTTTCCATCCGCAAGCCCTGAAGGGGCGTGCTAACCGTCGACTCAACCGCCTTCCCAACGGCATGTTCATCTCGATCTGTGGGACCGAACGGGGGATTGCTTAGATCGCCCTTTCAGGGCTTGGGCCGGGAAACAATCCGTTATCCCAGGCCGCTGGCCTGGGCTTTGATAGGTCACCTCATTGGGGCTTTTTCGCAAATTAGGACACAACACATGGGTTGCAGAACTTGCGCTTTTGGCGCAGACTTCGTAATTTCCGCGACCGGCGGAATTCGCTAGGCGGAGGTTCCTTCTTGACGGGAAAAGAACGCATCCTGGCCGCTTTCCGAGGGGAAGAGCCCGACTTCGTCCCCTTTGCCCCCAACATTTGGCAGTGGTTCTATTACCATCAAACCCATCACAGCTTGCCGTCTGAAATCGCCCCGGCTCGGCATCCCCTGGACGCTCTCCGTTACCTCGGCGCCGATATTCTGGCACGTTGGGACACGGAGCACTGCACCCGAACCGTCTACACGACAGGGGAGTTTTCCGAGGAGTACGCGGGCGCCGGCGAGTGGGATGAGCCCATCGTGACTTCGTTCAACCGCTATCCGCCTCACAAACGCAAGTGCATGCGCAAGTTCGTATGCCCGGAGGGGACGCTGACCCAGACTTGGGAATACACCCGCGATGCGGGCACGGACTTTGAGATCGAGCACTGGTGGAAGTCTTGGGACGACTATGCAGCCGTGCGTTTCATGCTGGAAGCACGCGAATACGCCTTTAACGCCAACGATTTTCAAAACTGGGTCGAGCGAGTCGGCAATGACGGCTTGTTCATGGTTCACCTTACGCAATCCGCACTAAAAACCTTCCACTGGCTGGCAGGCCCGGAGAACGCTTCTCTCTTCATGCTGGACCATCCGGAGGAAATGCAGGCGCTGGCGCGCATTCACGAAAAAAAGGCCCTGGCGTTGCTCGAGAGCATTGTGGACAACCCCCTCGCCGAGATTTTTATTTCCCTGGACAACCTGGACTCGGTGTTCTACCCGCCCTACTTCTACAAGGACTATTGCCAGAGCTTCTTCTCGCGGGCCGCCGAGATTATTCACCGCCGGGGAAAATTTCTGGTCGTCCATGCTTGCGGCCACAGCCGGGTTCTGTTGCCGCTGGTGGGAGCATCGCAGATTGACTGCCTGGAGGGAATCACGCCCCGGCCGCTGGGGGACGTGGAGTTAAGCGAGGTGCGGGGACTGGCAGCCTCAGAAAACTTCACCGTGGACGGCGGAATGGATGCTCATCGCCAGGAGATCCGCCAGGACGCGGAGAATCGCCTGCACGATTACACCCGCCGCCTTTTTGCATCCATGGGAGACAAACGGCACTTTATCTTCGCCTCGAGTTGCAACACCTCTTACCTGGCTCCGTGGGAGAACCTGACCTATTTTCGTGACGCCGCCCGCGCCTATGGACGGGTGAAATAGCCACTCAATTTGCTCGTCTGATCCAGCTTCCACTCCACTTGCGATAGAACTCCACCCAGGATGCGCGCATCGCTGGTGGTGAGGTTCAAATCGAGTAACAAGCGGCGCAGCTTCCTCAACATGGCCGCGCGGCTCTTGGGTTGGAGATAGCCCGATACATCCAGCACGTGGGCAGCGCGTTCAAGGACGTGCGTCAGCGTCTGAAGGTTGGCGGGCTGCGAGCGATGCAGGGTGGCGCGCAGCGGCCGCACCGGCACAATCCCCGAACGGACCAATTCGTACGCACAGACCGCTACCGCCTGCCCTAAGTTCATGGACGGGCATTCCAGCGTCGTAGGAATACGCACTAGCACGTGGCAGTGGCTCATGTCTTCGTTCGAAAGGCCGGTCTTCTCTGAACCGAAAAGCAGGGCAACTCTTCCGCTAGCCTTGCGGCGGCGTAGCCAGGCGGCGAGTTCGGGCAGAGGGAGGAGTTCGCGGCCGAGATTGCGGCGGGAGCCGGTGGTGGTGCCGACCGCCAACGTGGCATCAGACAATGTGTCGGTGAGGGTAGGCACCGCGCGCGCCGCCGCGATTACCTTGTCTCCTCCTGGCGCCGCTGAGCGAGCCTCCTGCCAAGTGGGTTCAAAGGCGGCGACGACCGCCAATTCCGACAGGCCGAAATTCGCCAGCGCCCGCGCCGCCGCCCCGATGTTCAAGGGATTCCGCGGGCGCACCAGCACGATGCGCCAATTTAATGGGAGGGATTTCATGGCAGGAATTGTAGCAGCAAAAGGCCGCGGGAGATGAACTGCGGAAATCCCCTCACCGCAAGTCAACGCCTCCCCGCCGGCAGCGTTTACTGCTTGGGCGGAGCGGTCGCCGGGGTGGTTTGATCCTTGGGCTTGTCGACCGATTCCACCTGAAGGATGCGCGATCCCGACTTGAACTGCTTATAGTCGGTATAGCGAATGATTTCCTTCATGTGGACAGCGGGGCCATTCTCGAAGTAGAGGGTATCATCGGCCATCGTGTACGTAGGAAACCAGAACTTGCCATCCACCTGCTCGCG
>Ga0326727_10016484_pt1 | contig 15581 bp, 8 predicted proteins | sample MB2enrmetagenome_FD_207643 | JGI IMG/M metagenome (GOLD analysis project Ga0326727, IMG submission 207643) | Lab enriched peat soil microbial communities from McLean, Ithaca, NY, United States - MB29MY | ecosystem: Environmental > Terrestrial > Soil > Wetlands > Peat | place: USA: New York... | reverse complement strand
TGCCTTTGATCCGTCTGATCCGCAGCCTGGGCGCTCTCGCCATCGAGGCCTCACGCAAGCGCCTTTCCGACCCGCGCTGGTACGTGGTGCGCAACGCCGCCTACATCCTGGGTGATTTGGGTGATCCTGAACTGCCCACGCAATTGCGCGGCGCGGTTCGCCATCCGGAGTTTAGGGTACAACAGGCCGCGATGACGTCTATTCTGAAAAGCAATGTCGCCGGCCGGGGGGAAATCCTGGCGGAAGCTTTGACGGAATTGCAGGCAGGAGTACTGGAGATGGCCCTCGATGAGTTGACGGTTCTGAAAGATCCGGCGAGCGTAGAGCCTCTGGAAGCTCTTGTCCTGGGCGAGAAGGAATTCAAAGCCGGCGTGCTGGAAAAAGCCGTCATTGCCCTCGGTGCGGTGCCTTCCGACCGCGCCGCTGAAGCTCTTTACAAGATTATTGTGGATGCGGCACAACCCCTCCTGGTGCGCCGAACGGCGCTGGGCGGTTTGTACAACCATGGGTCCGCCATGGCCCCGAGTTTGGTGGCGAAACTCGACAGCCTTCCTCCCAGCGATCCCTTGGCGGCGGAAATGAGGAAGGTGGCGTAAAGCTCATCGGGTTGGAACCCCTTAAGAGAACCGTATTGGAGCCAGGTGGATGAACGGGATGGCGAAGGGGGGATACTAAACGCGATCCGACGGTGGTTCCAGAAATACTCCTTCTTGCCAGCCTTCGTAGTTGGTGGCAGCCTCTCGGATGCGGGGAAAATAAACGATGCTGATTTTCGATCGAATTCGTCTCCAGGACATTGACCGCCGCAACTGGCAGTTATGGGTATTGGCCATCGCCATGATCCTCATTCTGGCCGGAGGATTGGCCCTGCACATGTACACTCTGGCGTCTGCCTCAGGGTTCGCGCTGAGCCAGCACGTCATGCTCCAAGGAATTATCGGTTTCTGCGTGCTCGCCTTGCTTTTCGCCGGCTACCTGATCGACCGCCAAGTGGTGATCGCGCACTTGCGGAAGGAATTGGCAGACGAGAAAAAGCACAACTTGGAAAGGCGCAGCCAAGGGAACAAGGAACTGTTGCGAACGCTATTCGGCCCGGGCCAGTTTTGTGACCGATTGGCTTTGGAACTCCAGCGCGCCGCCAACAGCAAGCTGCCTCTTTCCGGACTTACCATTTCGCTGGAAGTTTCACCCAACCTTTCTGACAGCGAGGAAGTTTATTCTGCCTTTGGTGAGGCTGTGAAAGCCATGATGCACAGGCTACGCGGGGAAGATTCCATCTACCAATTCACCTCGGGCGTGTTCGGCATCCTGCTCCCCGGAGCCGGGGTAGATACGGCGCGGAGGGTCGCCGTGCGCGTGGCCGATGCCCTGAACGAAGCCATGGGCATCAGCCATCGCTACTCCTTTGACATCCGCATCACCAATTTCCCTGACCACGCCAAAACTGCGCCCGAAATGGAAAAGCTCATGCGCGCGCCCGCGGGCGGTGAGGCCCCGATCGCGCGCGGAGTGGGAAAGGTTGCGGCCTCTCCTCCCTCCTGACGATTCCACCACGCTGTGCCTTCGCCATCAAAGGATGCAAGAAAATGTGTAGCGCAAGGCTTGCTCTCCAGCCTTGCGGCGCTTCCACCGCGCCGTGGGGATTGCGTTGGAGCGCCAAGAGCCTCAGACTCATCCCACTCGGAGAGCGATGCCCTTTGCCTTTTGACTTGCTTTTGCGGCTCCGCCCGGACACATGTTCACATTGGTTCGTCGTCCCACCACTCTGATCAAGTGACCCCTAACCCGGCCTCCTTCGTTCGGCCACGCTATCCCCAGGGGAGAGGGCTCGGAATTTGAATTCCCTTGTCCGTCGGCGGGAGAGGATACCAGAACTGAAGACTGAAGACTTACTTCCCCGCCACCGCACGGCCCACGCGTCCCATCCAGGCCAGCTCTTCTTCCGACATCGGACCGCGCCGCAACGCTTCGAGCGCTTCATCCATTTGGGCCGCATCAGCGGGGCCGGTCAGGCACACGTCGACTTCCGGGCGGCTCAGGACGTAGCGGTAGCAATCCGTGGCAGTCGGGGCGCGCTCGTCCTTGGGAAGCGGATGCGCGCCCATGAAAAATCCTGACAGCCCGGACTTGCCGAGGAGTTGTCCCCAGCTTGTGGCGGTGAACGAAACCAAGCCAGGCCGGTTGGCAGCGGGCAGGTGCGGGAAGATGTCCTTTTCCGCACCCGGATGCGCGGCGTTGTAACGGAAATGAACGATGTCAAAGTCGTTCGCAGCGGCAATCTGCGGGACCAGTGAGCGCTGGTGCGTGGAAACCGCCAGGAATCGCACCAAGCCTCGTTGCTTCAGTTGCCGCGCGGCGTGCAGAATCTTCGGGGCCACCGGCTTGTTCCACATGCCGAGCAGCATGACGTCGGCATGGTCAAAGCGCAAAGCTCGCAGGGCGCGCTCCAGGCTCCAGGCCAGCAGTCCCGCAGCCCGAGTGTACGATTGAATCACCAGCACGAAGCGGTCGCGCTGAGGGCCCAGTCGTTTCAGCCCTTCGCCGAACGAGGCGGTCCGCCGGCTTCCCCAATAAATGTAGTTCACGCCCCGCTCGAACGCCCGCTCCAAGGCGTCGCCTGGAACTCCATAACTGGAGCTAATTCCCAGCCGCCCAACTTCCAGACCTGTGCGCCCTAAAGGCCTGCGCTCGAAACCGCCGGATTGTGTTTCCATCATGGCTCCATCATGCAATGCGGAAAGCTGGCCGATTATGCCACGGGTTGCGCAAAGTACGTGGGGTAGATGCGGCGAAAGGTTTTCTTCTCGCGGTAGGAGCGGGCGAGTTCCATATAAATTCCCAGGTCGCGATCGAGGTCGGCCTGCGTGCCGTCGAAGTAAAAATTGCGGATGGGAATGCCACCGTAAGCCTTCGACAGTTTCGGATAGATAGCCTCGCTCACGATGCCGTTCATGCAGGTGAAGGGGCTGATGTCGATGATCCCGTCCGCCCCGTGTTTGGCGAGATAGGCGGCTTTGCCCACGCTCAGCACCATCTCGCCCAGCGCTCCGCCGGTCGGTAGATAGGGCCAGGCAAGGTCCAGGATTTCCTCGATGGGAGGTTCTTCATAGCCCGCGAAATCATCCTCGAAAGGCGCGATGAGGGCTTCTTCGTCGGCGTGCTGGATGTGCGAGCGGATGAAAGTCTTGGCCATCTCCCAGGATATATTGCGTCCCACCAGGCGCAGCTTGCGTTTGGCCTCGGCGTTCGTGTAAGACACCCACTCACCGAGATGGCTCAGGCAACACTCGGCGCCATAGCCTTCCAGCTTGCGAATCAGGTCTTCGTTCGAAAACGTATTCAGCCGGCAGAAGATTTCTCCCACCACGCCGATCAGCGGGATTTCCGGATCGTAGAGCGCCGGGACGCGCCGGAAGCGGTCGCGGCAGCGGGTCATCGCTTCCACCAGCGAGCGGAGCTGGCAGCCGGCATCGGCGCAGCCATTCTCAACCGTGGTGCACACATCCTGGAGCGACTCCTGAAAGGCCCGGTCGGCGGCGCCCGGAGTGGTTTCGTAGGGGCGGGTCTTCAGCAGCGCGCGGTGCAAGGTGTCCGCGCACACCAGCGTCCGCCACGCCATGCGCAAGAAAGGCGTGGCGATTCCGCCCAGGTCCTCATAGCCGTTCAAGCTGGTGGGCGAGAGCACCTGCACGCGGCCGTAGCCCGCCTCGTTCAGAATCTTGCGCAGGAATGGCGCGTACTGGCCGAAGCGGCAGGGGCCATCCGCGGTGGGCATGAAAAACGAGGCGTGATCCGGGTCAAAGCCCGGCTGCTCGATGACGCGCAGAAAATCGCCCACCGTGACCTTGGCCGGGTAGCATTCGTCGCCGTTAGTATACTTGGCGCCCAGCTCGCGGGTGCGCTCGTCGGAAGGGGGCGTGGGCTGGGCGTTCACACCCAGCCAGCGAAACGCCGCGGCAAAGACTTCCGAGCTGCCTTCGCCCATGATCGGGATGTACACGGTCCTCCCGCTCAGGGGGTTTCCAGGATCTATGTGACGGCGGACATGGCGGTGGCCGAAGAGGGACATCGCAAGAATCCTTTGCTGTCGAGATACGCTTCGCAACGCGTGATGAAGCCCGCGTCATTCGCGTGGCCGTCGAACTGAAGCACCAGCGAGGGCTTGCCCGCGGCTTCATCGAGGAACGATTTGATGTAGGAGTCCGGCCCGCACTTGAAGTTGGAGATATAAACCAGGTGCAGGTTGCGATAGCGGCCGGTCAGCCGCGCCGCGGCCAGAATGCGCCGGCCGGAATTCCAGTACATGTTGGAGTTGACGTCGGTGATGTCCTCGTCGTCGAGGGGCAGGGCCTCCATGGGCAGAACGTTCACGCCGTAAAGCGTGCGCAGTTTGCGGGGGATATCGCAATTCACGCTGCGGTCGTAAAGGTTGTAGGGGCGCCCCACCAGCACCAGCGCGGGCTCACACGTCTCCTGGAGCTTGGCCAGCGCCTGGGCGCCGGCTTCCAGCAGCGTGTCGGTAAAGGCTTCCTGCGCGGCGTAGGCCGCCCTCACCGCATCGGCGTTCGCGCGCGGCTTGAAGCCCAGGGTGCGCGCGAACTCGGCCAATTGCTTCTCCACATGCTTGCGCCCCAGGCGAAAGTGCACGGTGGGAGAAAGATACCTGGCCTGGGCGAACTCGAGTTGGGGCGCGGCGCGAACTACGAAAGGCAGCGTCTGGTTCCAGGGGCAGAGAAACGAGTCCACCAGGCCTTCCGGTGCCTCCGCGTTAACCACGTTGGGAAGCAGAATGTAATCGGCGCCTTTCTCCAGCAAGTCCTGAACGTGCCCGTGCGCGACCTTCACGGGGAAGCAAGGCTGCGCGATGGTCAACTCCTCACCCGCCATGGAAATCTTGCGGTCGGTCGGCGAAGACAAGACGACGTCGAAACCCAGCTCCTGGAAATAAGCGCACCAGAAGGGAAACTGGTCATAATAGAACATGGTGCGCGGAATCCCCACCGTGCGGCTGCCGCCCCGGGTGGGCAGCAGGACCTCTTCCAGTAGCTTCTCGCGCCACTCGATCAAATCTTCGATCACCGGCTGGCGGTCCGTGCGCGCCCGCTTGCGGAACTTGTCCGAGCACTTGTCGCCCCAGTAAGTGCGCTGCCCCTCGATGTTGAATTCCTTCATGTCGCAGAAATTGGAGCACGCTTGGCAGACGAACTCGCGCGTGGTGAAGTCCACGCGGCGCAGGTCGTAACCGCGGAAGCGGCTGGGCTGGCCGCTGTCTTTCATGCGCTCGTGCGCGATCAGCGCCATGCCGATGGCCCCGATCACACCGTTGTGCGGCGGCACGATGATCTGCTTGCCCAGGATTTGCGAAAAGGCTGCCGCCACGGCATCGTTGTATGCCGTGCCGCCCTGGAAGAAAATCACTTTGCCGATCTTGCGCCCGCGGACCACACGGTTCAGGTAGTTGAGCGCCACCGAGTACGCCAGGCCCGCCGCCAAATCGCCCACTTCCGCGCCTTTGTGCATCAGCCCCGTAACATCACGCTCCATGAACACCGTGCAGCGCTCGCCCAGGCGCGCCGGGCTCGAGGACGCCAGCGCCAACTGCGCGTATTCGTCCTTGATGGAAATCCCCAGCTTCTCCGCCTGCTCTTCCAGGAAGGAGCCCGTGCCCGCGGCGCAGGCCTCGTTCATGGTGAAGTCAACCACCACGCCCTTATCAATGCGGATGAATTTGGAATCCTGCCCGCCGATTTCAAAGATGGTGTCCACGGGGTCCATGCCCATCTGATTGCAGACGTGCATGGAGCCGGTCTTGTGGGCGGTGATTTCATCGTTCACCGTGTCCCCGCCCACCAGCTCGCCGATCAACTCGCGACCGGAGCCCGTCGTGCCCACGCCACGGATTCGCAGTCTGGGACCTAGCTCGGCTTCGATCTCCATCAGCCCCCGCGCCACAACTTCGATGGGCCGGCCTTCCGTGTAGAGATAAATCTCCTTGAGCAGGTTTCCTGTTTCGTCGGTCACCACCAGGTTGGTCGAGACCGAGCCAATGTCAATGCCGAGGTAGGCGTCCACGCGCAAAGGCTTTGATTCACCGCAGAGACGCTGAGGCGCTGAGAAAGGCAAGGTATCAGGAAAAACCTTACTTCCTGGCACCTGGCACTTGGAACCCGACACCTCTTCTTCTCCGCGCCTCTGCGCCTCTGCGGTTCGGTCGCGTAACAAAAGGACATTTTCCATCGAAAGCGGCTCGGTGCAGGCGAAATTCTTTCGCGCTGCCTCATGCTGGCGCAACTGGTGGATCCGTTTGAACGACCGCTTGCGGTATTCCTCGGATTCCAGCATCGCCGCGCCCACCGCTCCCAGCCACGCGTAATGCTCGGGGATCAGGAGGTCGGCCTCTTTCAGCTTGAAGGCCTCGCGCAGGGCGTTGCGGACTCCCTGGTTCATCGCCACTCCCCCGATGAACGCCACGGGAGGCACCACGGCGCGCCCCTTTACCAGGCTCGACTTGTAATTGCGCGCCACGGCGTCGCAGAGCCCGCGCAGAATCTGCTCCGTGGTGTAGCCTTTTTGCTGCGCGTGAATCATGTCGGTCTTGGCGAACACCGAACAGCGGCCGGCAATCCGCGCCGCGCAACTCGCTCCGCAAGCCGCCGGGCCCACTTCCTCAATCGAGTAGAGCAGCCGCGTGGCCTGCTGGTCGATAAACGAACCCGTGCCCGCCGCGCATTCGCCGCTGGTCTGGTAATCGATAATGCCCAGGTGCTTGCCGGTGACGCTGGGGTCAAGACGCAGGTATTTGGACGCCTCGCCTCCCATTTCGAAAACCGTGCGCACTTGCGGGTAGAACGTCCGCAGCCCCTTGGCAATGGCGCGAAACTCATTTTCAAAATAGATGCCCAGAACCTTGGCAATCAACTGACTGCCCGAGCCCGTCACGCGGATGCCCTCCACGTTTTCTTCCGGCAGGTAGTCGTAAAGCTCCTTCAACAGGTCGAACGTGGATTGGATGGGGCTGCCTTGCAGACGCCGGTAACGCGAGAGCACCAGGGCGCGGCTGGCAAAAGGACTTGAGTCCGGGAAGGAGGCCGCATAAAAGGTGGGGGATTTCTCCGCCAGGGTGCGAAAACGCGGTCCATCATCCGGCCCGCCAATGGCCGCGAGCTTCAAACTTACCGCACCGATGTCCAAACCAATATTGATGCTCATGAGGGTTCGGGTTAAAACACGCTAAGGCCGAGTACAAACAGAAAGTCCGGCAATTCAGATTCCGCACGGCAGCCGCAGGCCATGAATCTGACTATTTGACAGAAAAAAACGGAATCATAGTCCGATTTGTAGCGACATTATATTCCAAATCTTCTGATCGGGGCCATTAAGGGATCGGGTCATCGGGCCATTTAAGGGGTGCTCTCGGTCCGTTGTCCATCGTAGTGGCTTGGGACTTTCGACTTCACCGATCGCTTGCAAAGGACAACTGGCCACCTGGCCACGGACAATTGACAGCTTTTCAATGCCCGGATGGCCAGAAGATCCGATTTTGCGTCCGCAGCCTTCCTTGACAACTTACTCCTTCCCTTTCAGTAACATCACGGGTTTACAACGACAACTGGGTTAGTTTTCTTGAACATCTCGGCTTAGAGGCGAATTTGACTTAAGTCAGGTTTGTATCTCGCTTATTATCAGTAACATCTCGGGTAATCCCTTCATTTTACCATCCTTTTTTTCCCTTCTCTAATCAAGCCTATTAGTAGCTTCATTAACCATCTTACTTTCAATGGCTTGGTTTTTGTCGCTGGCCATCGAGATCCCCTCTAATCTTTGCTAAGCTACCTTCTTTTCATGAACATCACGGGTTCGCGAGGGGTTTTTGCGGATTTCCTTCTCGCGGGCTTGGCGTTTAATCTTCAGGAGCAGGTGGGTAATCAGCCAAACGTGGCGAAAGTTGGAATCTTCAGAGGGCAGTGGACAGTGCATAGTGGCGGTGGGGATTTTGGAGTCAAAAGTCAGCATGCTGTCTACTACCCTCCTCCTTCGCCTGCCGCCTGACACCTCGCACTTGTCACCTCGCCGTACTGCGTGATTCCACCCCGACATAGTTCCCCATTTACTATCAAAGCAATAACCCATCAATACGGAGGACAAACATGGACCAAATGCCCATCGGCGGGTGGGTTTTTTCAGGTTTGGCGCCTGATTTTACTGCCCGTAGGAAATGCGTGCACAGAACTTTCCGCGCGCCCTAATTCCCCCGCCTGGTTTCAGGAGGCGGTGGTCGAGTTGGCCGTGGTGTTGTGTCGGCCGGCGGGATCGAGGATTTTTCATAGCGGGCGGTTCGCGAACCGCCCCTACATCATGCGCGATGATCCTGAGGCCCTGGTTTGTGCAGAGGCCAAGGCGCTGGCGTTCATTTGCACCTTGTTGAAGGCTTCCAGGACATCGTCGACGTCGCTTTTTTCGCCCATGAGCATGTTCTGCTCCAGGTAAAAAGCGCTGGCGCACAACTCGTCATTGCGGGGAAGGTGGTTTTCCCGGCGGTATTTTTCCAGGCGTTCCGGCGAGAACACGGCCTGAAAGCCTCGCGAATTAAGGCTCCGCTCAAGGAACGGTTCCTTGTTGAGGGGAGGGTAACCTGTATTGGCCATGATGCCCTCTGCCTTCAGGGCTGCCACCACTTTGTCTCTCGACACGTTCTCAAAATGCTCCGGGACGTAGCGCATCCCGAAGCAGTAATGGTTTTGCCGCGTCGATTCGGGGTAGTTTTCCTGCATCAGGAAGCCGGGGATTTTCTTCATTTCCGCCTGCAAGTAGGCGGCGTGACTTTCCCGCTTGGCGCAAAGCTCCTCGTAGCGCTCGAGCTGTCCCACAAGCACGGCGGCGGCAAAATCGGAGATGCGATATTTGAATCCGCGAGTCTCGTAATGGTGCGTCTTGGGGTCCCCGCCAAAATTTCTGAACATGTAGGCCTTGGCGATCAGGTCGTCGTCATCGCTGACCAGCGCGCCGGCCTCGCCTCCCGGAAGAACCTTGGATTCCTGAAAGCTGAAACAACCGAGCGCGCCAAACGTGCCGACCTTCTTGCCCTTCCACTCCGCATGGTGCGCCTGGCAAGCGTCCTCAATGACGGGGATGCCGTATTTCTTGCCGATGGCCAGAACCTTATCCAGGTGGGAGGGGGCGCCATAGATGTGGACGGGCATGATGGCGCGCGTGTGCTCAGTCATGCGGTGTTCGATGTCGTCGGGGTCAAGCTGGAACGTTTTGAGATCGGAATCGGCGAACACCGGCAACGAGTAACCCAGCATAATGGCATCGATGGTGGCGATGTAGGTGTACGGCGAGGTAATGACCTCGTCTCCCGGCCCCACGCCCAGGATCTCCAGGGCTATTTGCAAGGCGTGGGTTCCACAAGGCGCAATGACGCATCCGCGCGACCCTACCTTGCCCGCCCAGGCCTTTTCAAACTTGGGAATGAACTCTCCATCCGACGTGCACCAGCGATGGTTCCGGAGCGACTTGAGGATATTCTGCTCATCGATTTCCGTGGTTTGGGGCCACGCGGGGAAGGGAGCCGACCGGACGGCAGTGCCTCCGTGCAAGGCCAGCGCCTTGGGACTGCCGGAAATGGCAAAGCTCCGTGGAACCGCTCCTGCCGCTGCCAAGCCTACCGACGTTTTCCCCAAGAACTCTCGCCGGCTTAAGGTTGTCTTTTTTTGCATGGGATGGCTTCTCCCTCCACGAATCGTACCGACCCGGTGCGGTCGATTATTCATCAGAGTTGTTTGCAACGGTAGCGCGCGGTGTAGGGCGTGTCAACCGCGAGTACCGAGCGGTTTGATTGACACAGCGCGGCAGAGCCGCAACCAAAACCAGCCTCTCGGTGTCCTCTGTGCCTCAAGAGATTTCACACAGAGCACACGGAGCCGCTCAGTGGACTCTGTGTGCAGTCTTTTCCTGCCACAGAGGGCACGGAGAAAAATCTTCGCGGCGGAAAAGGGTTCCAGAAGCGAGTGCTACAGGGTGGTACTTTATGCCACTTAACCCCCTCCTATCACAAATCACCAATCACCAATCGCTCAATGACCCACTTCCTGCTCATTCCATCCCTCGTGGTCCTGCCAATCCATGATGCGGAGGTGCTTCTCATCACGGGGAAGTTCGACGAGCGTCTTTTTTTCTCCCTCGGCCAGGTTTCCATCCTGGGATTGATAAATCCAAGTCATTTCCTGTTTCAGCGCGGCAGCTTCGCCGCTCAGGTGGACCACGAAGTTTTCATATTTGAAAGGGGCGGGTTTGAAGCCCCCCGCGCCGTAGACCTGGTCGGCCAGCACGATGGTCTGGGGATCGAGCGCCTTTTGCTTCAGCAACGACTGACAGGCTTTGATAGCGAACCAGTTCGCCGTGCGGTGGTCCACATGCCGCTCATCGGGACCGGTCAGCGCGAGCATCGCCGGGTGAAAGCTGGTAATGATTTGCCGGATGGCTTCGATGACCGCGTCGCGCGCGTACGGCAAGTTGGGCTTGTAAACGTTCTCATACGGGGCGTGATCGCAGGCAAGATAAATGGAGAGAAAGGGGTTGGAAGAATCTTTGTGCTCAAACCAGATTGCCCCCGAGCCCCCATCCGGCAGGCCCAGATCGATGAGCTTATCGCGCGAAAGGCCCAGGTGTTCGAGCACCTCGGCGGATTCCTCCAAACGTACCGTGCCAAATTCGCGCGCTTCGTTCGGGCCGCAGGGCTTGTCAAAGTAACGCTCGCACTCGCCCACGTCACCGGCGGTGAGGATCAGGAGTTGCACGGGAATCTTGGCTTCGACGGCCACGCGGATCAGTCCGGCGTAAGCCTGCTCATCGTCCTCATGCGCGCATACCACCAGGAGCGATGCGGGAAGCTGATTCACGGCGATCTCCGTGGTGGTGCGTGCCAGAAGTTTTCCCCCACTCCCGGTCACCGTCAGTTCCACGGGGTAAGTGCCCGGAGTCTGTGTGGATGGAATGGTCCACGCGTCTGCGGCCACTTCCTGCGTGACGCCGGTCGCAAGGTCAATCCCGGAAAGGAGCGTGCCGGAGTAAACTTCCCTGCCCGTCAAATCCGCGATGCGCGCCCGAAGGGAGGCTCCGCTCCAAGCTTCGTCCCCGGGGTTCCTCAAGGTGGCAACGATTTTCACCGTGTCTCCGGGGCGATAGAGCGTATGCGAGGGGTCCACTCGTACGGCCGCCGAAATTTGTCCCGGCGCGTAGAATTCCCGGTACTTGGTAAAGTCGATGAAAGAGTTATAGGGATGCGTGAAGTTGCGGCTGTAAGGCTTGGGCAGGTCGCGGTCCCAAGTGCGCACAATTGCCGGCGGGGTGAATTGCATGTCGTACAGCTTGGTACGGTCAGCATTCCACACCGCCACGGTGTAAGTATCGACTTCCGGGGGAGGGATTTTTTCGTTGCCCAGGGCTATGCCGGAACCCAACACGTCTCGCTGCTTCCCGCGCAAGAAGGTTGCCGTCCCGGCGGCCATCATGGGGATGTTGACCGCATTTCCGGCCGGAATATCCAGATGCTCGCGCAGCATCCTGGCCGCCAAGTCGGGGTTGTCGTGCCCTCCTTGGGAATAGAGCGAGATCCAGGGATAATTCGCGTTGGAAAACTCGACGCGCAGACCTTTCATATCGGTGTCCGACAGATTTTCGAGCCCCACCTCACATTTAATCGGCTCGCCCACGTTATAAATGGTCTTGTCGAGGGTCACGCGCGAAATTCTCACCAGTTTCTTGTACACCACGAACCCGCGCACTTTCTTCCTGACCTCGGGAAGGTGCTGGATCCGGTCTTCGGCGTGTAGGGTGAGAGTGTAAAGGCCGGTAGGCGCCTGCGGTGGAATCGGCCACCCCACCTGAAATTCCTCCACGCCGGGCGTCGTTTCCGGAAGGCGGTCCATCTCCACGCTGGTGTTTGCAGTCGTCCCGTAGTATTGGATTTCGGCGAAGACCACGTAGCGTTTCGGCTGGCCCGTGAGCCCGTGCACAGTAGCGTGAATGTAAGCGAACGTGCCGCTGTTAAATCCTGTTTCCATGGGGCCGCCCTCGATGGAAATCTCTGCCCCCCGAAGCGGCCCGCTGATCAGGAAGAGCGCTCCTGCCAGCGCAATCCACCACACTTTTCTCTCGAGCATCTCTTCTCCTTGTTACCGCGTGGGATTCCTTTATTATTGCTGGTACTCTTGGCCAGTTCAAATTAATTCGCAGGTAGCCCTTGCACTGCGTGCCCGCCGCATCTAGAATGTGCCCGCACTATAAGCCCGTGAAAAACCCAGGCCTTACATTCCGCCGCCCAAAACCCGCGAGAGTCTTACGTGTGTTCGCAGGAGCCACCTTGCTGGCGATGTTATTCGCGGGCGCCAGCTTGGTTCTTCGCTACGGGCCCGTGCGGGCGGAAAGTTCGCGGGGGGCGGGCGCCGGCGTGGCCGCGACTGCCTTGCCCAGTGCCAATGCGGCTTCGCCCGGCCAGTCCTGGCGCGATAGCCTGGGCGATGGCTTGCCTGACAGCGCCCGCCTTGACAGTGCTCAGGACCGTGAGAACTTCACCCGCTGGTTCACCTTCCTGGCGGAAACGCAGTATTACGCGCCTATGCCCCGGACACGGGCGGAGGTTCAGGACTGCGCGGCGCTGGTCCGCTTCGCGTACCGGAACTCGCTGGTGGCTCACTCGCCGGCGTGGCGTGAGGGCGCCGGGCTTCCTTACGATCCGGGCTTTGGGGACATCGCAAAATATAATTATCCTGACGGGCCGCTCGGGCGGGCGCTGTTCCGAGCGCGGCCCGGCCCTGCTGCGGCGGACGATCTTGCGCAAGGCGCTTTTGTGGAGTTTGCCGACAGCGCCACGCTCCTCTGTTACAATACGTACCCGATTTCGCGCGATGTCCGCGCGGCCCAACCCGGCGACCTGCTGTTCTTCCATCAATCCGTGCAGCGCGAGCCTTTCCATACCATGTTGTTTGTCGGCAAGTCGTACTACCAGCCGCAGGGCTCGGATTGGATTGTTTATCATACCGGCGACCTGGATGGCCACCGTGGCGAGATTCGCGAGGTGCAGGCGGGAACCCTGCTCGAACACCCCGACCTGCATTGGCGGCCGCTGCTCAACAATCCGAACTTCCTGGGAGTCTACCGGCTGGAAATTTTGCGTTAAGACTTCGGATGAATACTGGCATACCACATCACCGTCGTTCCCCGCGAGTGCCCCCAAGCGGGCAAGCCGCGTGTGAATTTGCCATATTGGCCCTGGCGGTTGTGTTCCTCTTCATAGGCCTGTTCGCCGCGCCTGCGGCCGCACTCGCCCAGGAGGAAACCGCCTCCCGGGAACCGTCATTTTCCGTCTCTTCCCGCCAGACCTACGCGCCTTCCCGGCAACCGAAAATCTGGATCAGCTTTCGGCAGGTCGATCACCTGGACTTCCGTGTCTATCGCGTCAAGGACCCCATTCAGTTTTTCTCCAAGCTGAAAGACGCCCATTCCTTCGGAAGCGAAAAGGCGGAACTGGCGCGAGAGAAAACCTGGCTCGAGCGCTTTCACGAATGGAAGCGTGACTTGCGCACGAACCTCCGGGGCTTTTTCCGCTCCCAACTGCGCTTCGAAACACGCTGGCAATACCACTCCTCGCGCCTCCAGGAGCGAAAGCTGCAACGCATTCCCCTCGATGTCACCGCCTACGCCCAGGTGCCTCTTCTGAACCGCCAGCAACTGGCGCTCGGCTGGCGCGAACTGGTGCCCCAAACGCGCGGTACCGAGTACCAGGAAATCCCAGTGGATGTGCACGACAAGGGTTTATACCTGGTCGAGGTGGCGTACCGCGAGCTGCGCGCGTACACCTTGCTGATGGTCACGGACTTGGCGCTGGTTTCCAAAACCGCTCCCGGCCAGGTGCTGCTCTTTGTGGTGCGCCGCGACTCCGGCACACCGGTGGTGGGCGCCACTGCCGTCGTCTTCAATAATCATCAGGAGTTGGCGCGAGGCTCGACGGATGCTTCCGGCGTATTTCAGTCCACTTTCCAGGAAATCAAAGTGGATAACTCCATAATGGTAGCAACAGTGGGCAAAGACGTAGCAGCTACCAGCGTCGAGCCGTTTTTCTTCTTTGACACTTCCGCGACGGATTACGTGGGGTACATCTACACCGACCGGCCGGTTTATCGTCCAACGCATCAGGTTGATTTCAAAGGGGTTGTTCGCGCGCGGACAGGAGGCAAGTTCAGCTTGAACGTTCCCGGCCCGCTCACGGTGGAGGTTACCGACTCCAATCAAAAGACCCTCTATCAGCAGAAGCTGGAACTGTCGCCCTTCGGGTCCTTCCATGGCACGCTGACCCTCAGCCCGCTGGCGGCGCTCGGCACCTACGGCATTACCGCGCACCTCCCCGGCGACAAGCGCCTTTATGGTTCGTTCGAAGTGCAGGAATACAAGAAGCCGGAGTTTGAGGTGGCGGTTTCCACCGACAAAGCGCGCTACCTCCAGGGTGAGACGATCCAGGGTACCATCAGCGCTCGTTATTATTTTGGCGCACCTGTCTCGAACGGGCACGTGAAGTACTCCATTTTCCGCTCCGGATATATGTTTCCTTACTGGCGAATCCTTTGGGGCGACGAAGAGTATGAGGGGGACGAAGGGGAAGGGAATTTCAACGAGGACTATTTCGGCCAGGAAATCAGCCAAGGCACGGGTCAACTGGATGCGGACGGTGTGCTGCACGTCTCCCTGCCCACCGAAGTCGATGCGCATAAGCGCGACTATCGCTATCGCCTCGAAGCGCATGTGACCGACGCCAGCAATCGCGAAATCCTGGGCGCACGCGGCGTGATCGTCAACTACTCGACCGTCGTCGTCCTCTTGGAGACCGACCGCTACGTTTACGCGCCCGGCCAGCAGGCTGATGTCACCATTCACACCCTCGACTACGACTCCAACCCTGTCTCCACTAGCGTGCAGTTGAGGTTTGAAGGCCACCGGTCCTGGGGCGCCCGCATGCCTCCGGAAGTTCTTTCCCAGGCTAGTGTTTCCACCGATGCCCACGGCGTTGCTCACTATAGATACACCGTTCCCAACGTACCTTGGCTCACCGTTCACGCCAGCAGTTTCGACCGCAACCAGCGCGAGGCGAGCTTCGATAGCAGCCTCTGGATTTCCGGCGCAGGATACTTTGCCGAAGACGTCCAATACCGTCGCGTGGATATCTATCCTGACAAGCATTCCTACAAACCGGGCGATACGGCGCACGTGTTGATCGCCACCCATGCGCCCGGCGCGCAGGTTTTGGTGACCACTGAGGGTCAGCAGGTTTACACCTGGTCGCTGCACCCTGCCTCCGGCGATTCGTTGACCGTGGACATTCCCATTGAGGAGCGCTTCGAGCCCAATTTCTTCCTCAACATCGCGTTCGTAAAGAATGAACAACTCCTGGAGGGTGCGAAGAACATTTCCGTGCCGGCGGTGGAGAAAGTTCTGAAAGTCACCGTGGAAACCGACAAGCCGCAATACCGGCCCGGCGAGCAGGTTACTTACACCGTCACCGCGCAAGACGCGCAGGGGCATCCGGT
>Ga0326727_10016483_pt1 | contig 15582 bp, 11 predicted proteins | sample MB2enrmetagenome_FD_207643 | JGI IMG/M metagenome (GOLD analysis project Ga0326727, IMG submission 207643) | Lab enriched peat soil microbial communities from McLean, Ithaca, NY, United States - MB29MY | ecosystem: Environmental > Terrestrial > Soil > Wetlands > Peat | place: USA: New York... | reverse complement strand
ACCTGGAGATTCCCGACGAGGACGCCGAGAAGATCAAGACCGTCAAGGACGCGGTCGAGTACATCGAGAAGAATGCGAAAGGCGGCAAGTAGCCAGTGACTCGCCGAGTCGTTATCACCGGCCTGGGGCTGCTCTGCGGTGTGGGTAACACCGCGCCCGAGGTTTGGCGGCAGCTTGTGGCCGGAGCCAGCGGCATGGGGCCCATTCAGGGCTTCGACACCACCGGCTTTCCGGTCACCTTCGCCGCCGAGGTCAAGAACTTTGATCCGCTCAACTTCGTGGACAAAAAAGAATCGCGCAAGATGGGGCGGTTCATCCACTTTGCCTTGGCCGCCACCGAGGAGGCCATCGCCTCATCGGGCCTTCAGATCACCCCGGAGATTGCCGACCGGGTGGGCGTCTTCATCGGTTCCGGCATCGGCGGCTTCGAGGTCATCGAGCGCGAGCACACCAACCTGATGCAGGGCGGCCCGCGCAAGATTTCGCCCTTCTTCATTCCGGCGACCATTGTGAATATGGCGGCCGGCCATGTGAGCATCCGCTACGGCGCCAAGGGGCCGATCTCGGCCACGGCGACGGCCTGCGCCACCTCTTCCAATGCCATCGGCGACTCGGCGCGCATGATCCTGCACGGCGACGCCGATGTGATGATCGCCGGTGGCGCCGAAGCCGCGGTTACGCCCATGTCGGTGGGCGGATTCGCCGCCATGCGAGCGCTCTCCGCGCGCAACGACGACCCGACCCACGCCAGCCGTCCCTTTGACCGAGACCGCGACGGCTTCGTCATTGGCGAAGGCGCAGGCATCGTCATTTTGGAAGAGCTGGAGTTTGCCAGGGCGCGCGGCGCAAAGATTCTGGCCGAGGTGATCGGCTACGGCATGAGCGCCGACGCCTACCATATGACCAGCATCGCTCCTGAGGGCCAGGGCGCGCAGCGCAGCATGAGGGCCGCTCTCAAGGACGCGGGCATCCGCCCCGAAGAGGTGGGCTACATCAACGCCCACGCCACCTCGACCCCCGCCGGCGACGGCAATGAATCGCAGGCCATCGAGGCAGTTTTTGGCGAGCATGCACTAAGTCACAAGCTGAAGATTTCGGGCACCAAGTCGATGCACGGCCACCTGCTGGGTGGCGCTGGCGGCCTTGAGGCCGGCATCACCGTGCTGGCGCTCATGAACCAGCTGCTTCCGCCCACCATCAACCTCGACAACCCCGACCCCGAATGCCGTCTGGACTATGTGCCCAACAAGGCCATTGCCCACAGCTTCGATGTCGCCCTGTCGAATTCCTTTGGCTTCGGCGGCATCAACGCCACGCTCATTCTGCGCCGCTGGAACGGGTAACACAGCTTTTCAGGGCCAGTTTCTAGCCTTCCAGTGCTCCAAATCAGAAACTCAGCAAAAAGCCGACAGCGCAAAGCCCACCGGGATTTGCGCTGTCGGCTTTTTCGGCCAATCTGCTGTTTCTCCTGCGCGGCCGCCGATCTTTTTAGAACGAAGAGCTGGGAGATGGAGAATTCGTTGCCTGCTGCGGCCTGGGCTCCTCTGGCTGGGCGGGCCGCTCCGGGGCGGCGTAGCTCTTGTAGACGGTGATGTGGAAGCAGGACTGCTGAAATTCCTCCTCGACGTCGATCTTGCCGGCCTCTTGGAGCGGCAGCAGCCAGGCTCGCATCCAGCCGATCTCCCGCTGTGTCAGGCCCTGCTTGGCAATGTCGATGGTGGCACCGGTCAGGTGCGGACTGGCAATGTCGCCCTCGGCCGAGGCGGCGTTGCCGTTGACCTTCGCCAACTGCTTCTGGTATTCCACCGTCCGCACCGCGGAACTGACTTCGAGGGAGCGGTGAAACTGGGCCGCGTGGGCGCGCGCCAGGTCGGCCAGGAAGGTTGCCGTCCAGGGCCGGCAGTAGCGCCGGTTCTGCGGCAGGTTGCCGTTGATTCCCAGCGCCGAGGAGACCGGAACCGGCACCAGCATCTTGCGGCTGATGCGGTCGTTCAGGTCGGCCTCGTCCTCAATCCGCTCCAGGCCATCGGCCTCGGTCCGTTCATTCTGCCGCTCTAGCGACGCAAAACTTCCCAGCAGCGGTGGCGGCATGGGAATCCGCTCCTCGCGCGGCGAAACCGCTTTGACCTCTTTGACTGCGGCGGGAGGCTCCGCGTCGCGGGTCTCCGTGGTCAGGCTGAACTTCGCGGCGCGATAGAATTCTGTGCCATGACGGGGCCTGGTAGCGGAATTCACCCCCGCGGACGAACGGAGATCCGCGTCGCGGTATTCTGCGGTTCGATAGGACTTTGCGCGCGAACGCGAGCGGTCGCTCTGCCTGGCTGGCGGCTGCGTCTCGCGACCCCTTGCGCGTGGGCGTGCCGAATCCCGTTCCGCCTCACGAGCGGCCGCACGGCTATCTTCGCGTGTGGTCGCTCGTGAGGCGGAACGGTTATGTTCGTGAACAGTGGCACGGGTCGCCGAGTGGCCGGCCGCGTTGGTGGTTGCGTCATCGCCAGTACGGTCGCCCGTACCGGCAGCACGATCACTGGCAGTGCGGCCGCGCGCAGCGGCTGCCGCACGCCCCGCCTTCTTATGGGAGGCGCTCGCGGGGGCAGTGGCCTGCCGCCGCGGCCTCGCCCCATGAACCGGCGAGCCATCGGCCGCGCTCACACCGAGCACAGCCAGCACAAAAGCGAGAAAAAGTGTCCGCCCCATAGAGGAGTAGGCGGAGAAACCAGAGCAATCTCAGTCTAGGCCGATTCGGCTTCGCCTCCAAGTACCTAGCCGGGTACGGTTTTGTCCGATAACGAGAGGTGCTCCGGCTAATATTTCTTCGCTGCGCCTGGCTTTGCTGCCACGGAAACTTGGAAGCGGCCTTCTTGTGATGCTGTTAAATTCTTTTTATTGTTGCGCTTTTGCCTTGTGATCCTGGTGGGCGCGAAGGAATTCACTTGCTGATGTTCATGCGTCAGCTTGAATTACGCCGGATATTCGACTGGTAGATGGTGCGAAGATAAAGGCGAATCTCTTTCGGGAAGAAGACGCGGAAGCGCTTGCGGGCCTTGCCGATGCAGCGGATAGCCTTTGTCTTTAGCCCTGCATTCCGGCATTGTGAGCTACACACTAGTTGTAAGTTTCAACAAGCAAATCGTACTTTACTTTCCGATGCAAAACGATGAGAAGATCAAATTCAAAATCTCGTCGGGGGTGGTCTGGCCGGTGAGCGAGTCCAGAGCCCACAGAGCGCGGTAAAGGTCCAGCAGGATCATCTCATGGGGAATCGAGGAGGCGTTGGCCTGCGCGGCGTCGTCCAGTGCGGATAAAGCCGTTGCGATGGCCTGCCGGTGGCGCAGGCTGGTCAGAATGCCAGGCTCGGCGGCGGCTCCGCCCGTGGCCAGGGCCAGAATGCGCTCACGCAGCACGGCAATGCCTTCGCCGGTGAGCGCCGAAGTGAGCAAGGTGGGAATGCCGGCAAATAAACCGGCGGCCCGATCGTTCTTAGCTGATTCGCGGCTGTCTTCCTCCACTTCGCGGTCGCCTTCGTCCACTTGGCTGCCGTTTCCCCTCACTTCCCTTTCATCGAGATGGCCGCCCGAGCGGTTTTCTTGCGCCCAGTCGCTCTGGCAGCCCTGCACCAAATTGCTTTTGTGGCCTTGTAGCAGGTCGCTCTTGTTGATGACGACTATAGCCGGACGGCCCGCGACGGCTTCGAGCAGGCGGCGCTCCTCGTCGTTGAGCGGCTGGGTTGCGTCCAGCACCACCACCACCAGCGCGGCGTCGGCCAGCGCCTCGCGGCTGCGGCGAATGCCCAACTGCTCGGCTTCCTCTAAACCTTCGCAGAGACCTGCACTCGGACTCCCCCCCAGGCCTTCCACTCGGGCCTCACCCACGCCCTCGTCCTGCCGCCTATCTTGCCCCTCGTCCAAATTGCCACCGGGATCGGCGCGCAACCCGGCCGTGTCCACCAGTTCCAGCGGAATGCCGTCGAGAGAAATCCGTTCGGTAATGGTGTCGCGGGTGGTGCCGGGGGTTGCGGTCACGATGGCCCGGTCGCGCTCGACGAGGCGGTTAAAGAGCGAGCTCTTGCCCGCGTTGGGCCGCCCCACGATGGCCAGCGTCAGCCCGTCGTGGACGATGTGGCCGCGAGCAAAAGAGGCTTCAAGCGCGGCCAAAGGCGGCCTCAGTTCACCGATGCGGCGGGCGATCTCCGCCTGCGGCGCAACCTCGACGTCATCCTCGGCGAAATCGATGCCCGCTTCGAGCAAGGCAATCAGCTCAACCAGAGCCTCCTTGGAGGGCCGCACGCGCCGGCTGAGCGCGCCGCCCATCTGGCTGGCAGCCTGGCGAGCCTGGGTGAGCGTCTGCGCCTCGATCAGATCGCGGACCGCCTCGGCCTGAGTCAGATCGAGCCGGCCAGCGAGAAATGCGCGCTGCGTGAACTCGCCAGGCTCGGCCAGCCGCGCGCCCAGCTTCAGAGCGCGGCTGAGCAGCAGTTCCAGCACCACCGGCGAGCCGTGCGCGGCAATCTCGACCACGTCCTCGGCAGTATAAGAGCGCGGAGCGGCGAAAAAGGTCACCAGCGCCTCGTCGATGCGGGCGATGCCGCCGCTGGCAAGAGCGCCTCGGTCCGCAGCAGCGTCCTGGTCCACGGGGACGCCCTGCCCTGGCGCGACGGCCTCATCGGCCTCATCGAGCACATCGGCCAGCCGCGCCCGCGCGTGCTCCAGCGGCTGGCACAGCCTTACCAGTTGCGCGGCAATCGATGCGGCCAGGGGGCCGCTCAGGCGCACAATCCCGATCCCCCCGCGGCCGGGCGGCGTGGAGATGGCGGCGATCGTGTCGATATTCGTCCCTGGAGCAACCATAAAGCTGTAGATAGTGTAGAGGCCGGCGAGGATTTGAGTCACGGACGGCATTTTTTGGAGTTCCTTTTGCAGAATTCAGCCTCACCTGTGGCGAAAACTCACGAAGGCGGCAGAGAACAGCTTCTTTTGATTGCCGGTCTGCCGAGGCGCAGCAGCGAGACCGGCGCTCGGCGGCTATTCTGAACAGGACTCTATGCCGTCCAGCTTGCGCCAATTCGATGTGGTGGTTTTGGGCGCGGGAGCGGCCGGGCTGATGTGCGCCGCAGAGGCGGGCGCGCGCGGACGGCGGGTGGCCGTGCTCGATCACAACGGGCAACCGGGGCGGAAGATCCTGGTTTCCGGCGGCGGGCGGTGCAATTTTACGAATTTGCACTGCGGCCCAGGCAATTTTCTCTCCGAAAATCCGCATTTTGCCAGCTCGGCGCTGGCGCTCTTTCAACCACGACACTTCCTGGAATTGGTTGAAAGGTATGGAATACCCTGGCACGAAAAGACGCAGGGGCAGCTCTTCTGCAACGGCCCGGCGCGGGCGATTCTGGAGATGCTGCTGGCCGAGTGCGCGCGAGGCGGCGTGGAATTGGTACTGAACGCACGCGGGATTGAGGTCGCCGCCGGTGGGATTTGCGCCACCTCCGGTGGGTTTTGCGTAAAGACTTCGGCGGGAGAGTTCCAGTCAGAGGCGCTGGTGGTGGCGACCGGGGGACTGTCCATTCCCCAGCTGGGAGCCACGGGGCTGGGCTACGAGTTAGCGCGGCAGTTTGGGCTGACGGTGGTGCCACCGAGGCCGGCGCTGGTGCCGCTGGTGCTGGGCGGAGATGAGGCGAGTTGGACGGAGTTGGCCGGGGTAGCTGCGGATGTGGCGGCTTCGGTGGAGGGAGCAGGCGGCAAGGCTGTGCGCGGGGCCGGGGGCGGGTGCAGGGACAAGGCCGGGGAGAGGCGCGGGGTTCGATCCGGGGCGCGGGACGGGGTTCAGGGCGGGGTTCGGTTCAGGGAGAAGATGCTGGTGACGCATCGCGGGCTGAGCGGGCCAGCGATCCTGCAGGCCTCTTCGTACTGGCGTCCGGGCGAGGCGCTGATGGTGGATTTTGCGCCTGATCTGCCTGCGCAGGGTGGCTTGCTGGAGGCGCTGCGGCAGCCCGGAGCGCGGCGGGATTTAACAGCCTTCCGGCAGGCCTTGCGCGAGGTCCTTCCACAGCGCCTGGCCAACCATCTGGCCGGGATCGGCGCTCCGCGGGGCTGGTCGAATGCGGCCTTGGAGGCTTGCGAGCGGGAGCTGCGCCGATGGGCCTTTCATCCGGTTGGCACCGAGGGCTTTGAGAAGGCCGAGGTGACGGCGGGCGGCGTGGACACGCGCGGATTGCAGGCGCGGACGATGGAGGCGCGAGCGGTTCCGGGGCTGTTTTTCATCGGCGAAGTCGTCGATGTGACCGGGCAATTGGGAGGGTTCAACTTCCAGTGGGCGTGGTCCTCGGCGGTGGCGGCTGGCAGGGCGGTGTGATTGTGCGCCAACGGGGGAACATCTTCGGCAAAGCGGAGCGGAGAAGCGCGCGGGCTGTGGAACTCCCAGGTCCGAAAATCCGGACCTGGGGCACCCACCTTTGGTACTACAACAGGCGGTCAGCTAGTTGCTTTCAGCCCTTGGCGATGGCGAAGCGGCGATTGACTTCGTGCCAGTTGATGAGGTTCCACCAGGCGGCGAGGAAGTCGGGGCGGCGGTTCTGGTACTTCAGGTAGTAGGCGTGCTCCCAGACGTCGTTGAGCAGGATGGGATACAGGCCCTGGGAGAGCGGCGTGTCCTGATTGAGAGTGCTGATGACCTTCAGCTTGCCCGCCTCGAAGACCAGCCAGCCCCAGCCGGAGCCGAATTGCTTGGCGGCGGTCTCGTTGAAGGTCTTCTTGAAGGCCTCGAAGTCGCCGAAGTCGGCGGTAATCTGCGCGGCGATGGGGCCGATGGGCGCGCCGCCGATGCCATCCGAGCCCACAGGGCCCATCAGTTTCCAATAAATGGCGTGGTTGGCGTAGCCGCCACCCTGGTTACGGACTCCGGTGCGAATCGCCTCGGGAACCTGGGCCAGGTTGCGGAGCAGGTCGTCGATGGGCTTGGCGGCCAGTTCGGGGTAGTCGGCCAGCAGCGCATTGAGGTTGTTGGTGTAGGCCTGGTGGTGCTTGCCGTGGTGGATCTTCACTGTCTCGGTGTCCACGAACGGTTCGAGGGCGGCGTAGTCGTAGGGAAGCGGCGCTAGTTCGTAAGCCATAGTGAGAATCTCCTCCGTGGTGAATTGTACGTGTTGGGCAGATTTCTGCGTTGATTCGAAAAGAAATGTGCCGGTTTTTTCCGGCATTGGGGGTTGAAACTTGATTTTCAGACTTTGCACATAACCCCGCTTTAGATTGATGCAGGAAAGTGCCGTTAGGGTGCGGGAAAGTTGATGCAAGCCCTGGTGGCAGGACTGAACATTTATGATGCTCTTCAAGGATAATGAAACGATGAACTCCAGCCTCTCGGAACAATCTCTGAGCCAACCAGCTCTGGACCAACTGTCGATCAATACATTGCGACTGCTAGCCGTGGACGCCGTGCAAAAGGCCAATAGCGGCCACCCCGGCGCTCCTCTGGGCTGCGCTCCCATCGCCTACCTGCTCTTCCACAAGTGGATGAAGCACAATCCGGCGAACTCCAAGTGGGCAGACCGGGACCGGTTTGTGCTCTCGAATGGGCACGCCTCGGCGCTGCTTTACGGGACGCTGTTTCTCTCCGGCTACGACGTGACGCTGGAGGATCTGAGGAGCTTCCGGCAGTGGGGCTCGCGGACTCCGGGCCATCCAGAGCGCAATCACACGGATGGCGTGGAGGTGACCACCGGCCCGCTGGGCCAGGGCATCGCAATGGCCGTGGGCATGGCCATTGCGGAAAAGCACCTGGCCGCCGTCCACAACCGGCCGGGCTTTGCGGTGGTGGACCACCACACCTATGCCCTGCTCGGCGACGGCGATTTGATGGAGGGCGTCTCGCACGAGGCCGCTTCGCTGGCCGGAACGCTGGGGCTGGGCAAGCTGATTGCCCTCTACGACGACAATCTGATCTCGCTGGATGGGCCGACTAGCCTGAGCTACACCGAGGACGCGCTGGAGCGCTTCGAGGCCTACCACTGGCACGTGGAGCGGGTGGCCGACGGCAACGATCTGGCCGCGATTGAGGCGGCGATTGACCGGGCCAGGGCCGAGACCGGCAGGCCTTCGTTGATTGCAGTGCGGACGGTGATCGGCTACGGCAGCCCCAGGGCCGGAAGCAACAAGGCGCACGGCGAGCCGCTGGGCGCGGAAGGCGTGGCGGCCACCAAAAAGTTTTTTGGCTTCCCTCAAGACCAGAGCTTTGTGCTTCCCGAGGCCGCGTTGTCCCATTGGCGCACGGCCCAGGAGCGTGGAGCGGCGGCGGAAGCGGAGTGGAAGAGGCTCTTTGCCGGCTACCGGGCAGCCCACGCGGAGTTGGCGGCAGAGTTTGAACGCACCCAGGCAGGCCGGCTGAAAACCGGCTGGGAGAAGGCGCTTCCCGGCTTCCAGCCGGGCAAGGCGATGGCCACGCGCAACGCCGGTTCAGCGGTGATGAACGCCATCGCGGAAGCCGTGCCGGAGCTGTTTGGCGGAGCCGCGGACCTGAGCTCCTCGACCAAGACGATCTTCAAGCCGGGAACCAACTTCCATGAGAACCCGGCTGGGCGCAACGTCTTCTTCGGGGTGCGCGAGTTCGCCATGAGCGCGGCGGTGAACGGCATGGCGGCGCATGGTGGGCTGATTCCCTTCGGGTCGACTTTCTTTGTGTTTTCCGATTACGCCAAGCCCGCGATCCGGCTGGCGGCGCTGATGCAGGTGCATTCGCTATTTGTCTTTACCCACGATTCGATTGCCGTGGGCGAGGACGGGCCGACGCATCAGCCGATCGAGCAGTTGATCGGGCTGCGCGCCATTCCGGGGCTTACCGACTTCAGGCCAGCCGACGCCAACGAGACGGCTGCGGCCTGGAGACTGGCCCTGGAGCGCGGCGGGCCAAGCTTTTTTGCGCTCAGCAGGCAGGATCTGCCGGTGATCGACCCGGCGGCGCACGAGGTGTACGCCGGGGTGAGCCGGGGAGCCTACGTGCTGGAAGAGGCGGCGAATCCGCAAGTCATTCTGATCGGCACGGGGGCCGAGGTTTGGCCCTGCATGGAGGCCGCCAAGCTGCTGGCCGCCGAGGGAATCCGGGCGCGGGTGGTCAGTTTCCCGAGCTGGAAGCTCTTCGAGGAGCAATCGGCCGAGTACAAGGCCAATGTGCTGCCGGCCGGCGTGCCGAAGCTGGCCGTCGAGGCGGGGGCTACCATAGGCTGGTGGAAGTATGTGGGCCAGGAAGGCGACGTCGTCGGCCTGGACCGCTTCGGAGCCTCGGCGCCGGGGTCGAAGGTGCTGACGGAGCTGGGCTTCAGCGCGGAAAATGTGGCAGCGCGGGCTAAAAAGCTGGTGAAGTAGAACAGGGGGCAGGGAACAGGGAACAGCAAGTTTGCGGCAGGGTTGAGAATACTGGCCAAGAAGAGCGAAATGCAACCGCAGGTTCTTCGACTTCGCTGCGCTTCGCTCAGAATGACAGATTTTTGAAATTCCAATGGCTAATCCCTTTCCCCTGGTTCCTGTTCCCTGACGCCAAAGGAGTGCACTTTGAAACTCGTTATCGCATCTGATCATGCGGGATTTGCTCTGAAAGAGGAGATTCGCGCCTATCTTGCCAAGGCCGGCCACGAGGTGAAAGACCTGGGAGCCTATAACGCGGAGCCGTCGGACTACCCCGACTTTGCCGAAAAGGTGGGCTTGGCGTTGCAGTTGGGCGTGGCGCCGCGCGGAATTCTGATCTGCGGCTCGGGTGTGGGCGTCTGCGTGGCGGCCAACAAGATTCCGGGGATTCGCGCCGGCATATGCCACGACACCTACTCGGCCCACCAGGGCGTGGAGCACGACGACATGAATGTCTGTGTGCTGGGCGCGCGCATCATCGGCCCGGCACTGGCCTTCGAGGTGGTGGACCGGTTTGTGGCGGCCAAGTTCGCCGCCACGGAAGAGCGGTTTGTGCGGCGATTCAAGAAGGTGCTAGCCATCGAGGCCAAGCACCTGCGCAGAGACAGCCCGGCAAAGCAGGCCTGATTCAGAATCATTTCAGTCGCAAGCCAGAGCGCGGCGACGCGCGGATGGGAGGCGCCGATTCTTCCCTTCAAAGTGCCCTTCGACGTGATCCTCTTCGATGTGGCCGGAGTGCTGCTGACCAACTGCTGGGACCGCGGCGAGCGTGCGGCGGCCATCGAACACTTTCATCTCGACATGGCCGCCTTCGAAGCCCGGCAGCTTGCGCCCTACGACGCGTGGGAGCGGGGCTGGACTGCGGTGACGGACTACCTGGACGCGACCGTCTTCTATGAGCCGCGCGGCTTCTGCCACGACGAGTTTTTCGCCTTCATGCTCTCCCAGTCGCAGTTGCAGCCCGATGGAGCGCTGGGAATCCTCCGCGAACTTGCCGCATCGAAGCAGTATCTGCTGGGCGCGTTCAATAACGAGCCGCGGGAGACCAACGAGTACCGCTTCCAGCTCTTCGGGCTGCGGGAGCTGTTTCAGATTACGCTGTGCTCCTGCTACCTGGGCCTGCGCAAGCCCGATCCGGCGATCTACCAGCGGGCGCTGGGGATTCTGGGCAGGCCGGCGGAGCGGGTTCTGTTCATCGACGACCGGCAAGAGAATGTGGCTGGGGCCGAGGCCGCCGGAATGAAGGCCATACGGTTTGAGGGCGAGGCGGCGCTGCGGCGCGAGCTAGATATTTTGGGAGTGTTTTGACGCTGAGAACCGTGAGTTTGGAGCACCTTGGGGTTTGTGGTTTCCCACCCTGGTGACAAAAACAAGAACGTTGCGAGGGTGGGGCACCCTGGCGTCGCATGGCGAGTCGAAACGCTCGCTGGATTCAGGAGGAAGCGATGCAGTTGGGATTGATTGGCCTGGGTAAGATGGGCGCGAATATGGCCGAACGGCTGCGGCTGGGCGGCCATAAGGTGGTGGGCGGCTTCAACGCTGCTGCTGCGGCGCGGTTGACGGCCGCAGGCGGCGTGGGCGTCACCACGGTTGAGGAACTGGTGCAAAAGCTCGACGGCCGACGGGCCATCTGGATGATGGTGCCGCAGGGCGACCCGGTGGACCAGACCATCGCCAAGCTGGAGCCGCTGTTGAACCCCGGCGACATTCTGATCGACGGCGGCAACTCGAATTACAAGGAGTCGATGCGCCGCCACCGGGAGGTCACGGCCAAAGGCTTCCAATTTGTGGATGTGGGCACCTCGGGCGGCGTGTGGGGGCTGAAAGAGGGTTACAGCCTGATGATCGGCGGCGACCCGGAGCCGGTCGAGTTCCTGAAGCCCATCTTCGAAACGCTGGCCCCGGCGGCGGGCAAGGGCTGGGGGCACGTCGGCCCGGCCGGCGCGGGCCACTTTGTGAAGATGGTGCACAACGGCATCGAGTACGGGATGATGCAGGCCCTTGCTGAGGGCTTCACCATCCTGGAAAAGAAGGAAGAGCTGCGGCTCGACCTGACGCAAATCGCCGAAATCTGGCGCCACGGCAGCGTGGTGCGCAGTTGGCTGCTGGACCTGACCGCCGAGGCACTCAAGCTCAACCCCTCGCTGGAGGGGATGGAGGCCTACGTCGCCGACTCCGGCGAGGGCCGCTGGACGGTCTTCGAGGCCATCGACCTGAATGTCTCCGCGCCGGTGATTACCGAGGCGCTGATCCGCCGCATCCGCTCGCGCGAGGAGAACAACTTTACCGACCGGATGCTGGCCATCATGCGCAACTCCTTCGGCGGCCACGCGGTAAAGAAGGATTGAGTTGGCGGAGTTAGCGGCCGGATGTGAGAGTGAGCACGCTTCCCACCCTTGCCACAAAAGTTGCAAGAAGCAGGTCCTTCGACTCCGCTGCGCTCCGCTCAGGATGACAGTGGCAAGGATAGGGCACCCAACTCCCAGCGAGGGTGGGACACCTGGCGGCTTCTAATGGCATTGCAGGGCTCCAGAGGTGAGTTGGCTATGGCGACAATTCAGATGAGCGTCAGCCCGGAGGATCTTTCCGAGGCTCCGCGCGGCCATGAGAGGATTCCCGAGGCGGGGATTCTGGTGATCTTCGGCGCCTCGGGCGACCTGACCCGGCGCAAGCTGCTGCCGGCGCTCTTTCACCTCGAGCAGGCGGGGCTGCTACCCGAGAGGCTGGCCATTGTGGGCGTGGCGCGTCGTCCGCTGGGCGAGGAGTTTGCCGCCAAAATGCGCGCGAGCATCGTCGAATTCGGCGGCGTCGAGCCGGGCGATCCCCGGCTGGACAGCTTCGTCGAGCGCATCAGCTACTTCCCGTTGAAGTTCGACAACCCGTCCGATTACGCGGGTTTGAAGGCGGAGTTGGAGCGCATCGCGCTAAAGAAGGGCATCGGCGGCAGGCGGATGTTCTATCTGGCGACCGCGCCGGAGTTTTTTGCCGGGATTATCGAAAATCTGGGCGCGCAGGAGATGGCGCACTCCGAACAGGGCAAGGTCGCGGTGGTGATCGAGAAGCCCTTTGGCCACGATCTGGCCTCGGCGCGGGCGCTGAACCAGCAGGTGAACGCCGTCTTCGATGAGAGCCAGGTCTTCCGCATCGACCACTACCTGGGCAAGGAGACGGTGCAGAACATCCTCGTTTTCCGCTTTGCCAATGGCATCTTCGAGCCCATCTGGAACCGCAACTACATTGACCATGTGCAGATCACGATGGCCGAAACGCTGGGCGTGGAGAACCGCGGGCCGTTTTACGAGAAGGCGGGCGCCTTGCGCGACGTGGTGCAGAACCACATGATGGAGCTGCTCAGCCTGGTAGCGCTAGAGCCGCCATCGAGCTTCGAGGCCGAGAGCGTCAGGCGCGAAAAGCTGAAGGTGTGGCGAGCGATTCCCTCGATTCCGATTCTGAATGCGGTGCGCGGCCAGTACGGACCGGGGCTGGTGAACGGGGAGCACGTGGTGGGCTATCGCGACGAGCCCAGGGTCAATCCCGAATCCGGCACGGAGACCTATGCGGCCGTGAAGCTCCAGATCGAGAACTGGCGCTGGGCCGGGGTTCCGTTTTATCTGCGCGCGGGCAAGCGGCTGAGGAAGCGGGCCACCGAGATCAACATTCAGTTCAAGCAGCCGCCGCTATTGATCTTTGATCGGCTGGCCACCAGCTCGCCCTGCCAGCAGATTCAGCCCAATCTGCTGACCATCCGCATTCAGCCCGACGAGGGAATCGCGTTGCGCTTCGGGGCCAAGGTGCCCACCACGCCGGAGATGGCCGTCTGCCCGGTTAACATGGACTTCGACTACGAGGCGGCCTTCGGCAAATCCAGCGCTAACGGCTATGAACGGCTGCTGCTGGACGCCATGCTGGGCGACCAGACGCTGTTTGCCCACCGCGACGGCGTGGAGACCACCTGGGCGCTGTACACGCCGATTCTGAAGGCCTGGGCAGCCAAGCCGCCGGAGGTCTTCCCCAACTATTTTGCCGGTTCGTGGGGTCCGGAGTGCTCTGACCACCTGCTGGAGCGCGCCAAGCACGAGTGGCGGAACAACCTGGGCAGGAAGGCGTAGGCCAGCCGGCTTATGAGCCCGGCACGCGGCGGCGAAGGCCGCGCGGTCTCATTGCCGACTATCATTCCTCATTCGATGTCGATTTGATTGCTGCCGTCTCGTAATCCGGCAGCCGCTCCAGAATTCCCAGCTTGCGCGCCATGCCCTCGGTGATGCGCAAGGGAATGTGCTCCTGTTCGCCGAGGGTCAGCGCCACGTAGCGGCGCCAAAAGAATGTTACCCGGCCGAACTGCACCTCCCGCCAGGGAATGCGCAGCGGAGGATGGCCGATGCGGAAGGGCAGGATCACGGAAAGATAGAGCGCGTCCTCGGCCGCGGTGAGGCGGACAATGCAGCTGTAATGCGACCACCAGCGCATGTAAACGGCATAGAAAAATGGCCCCGCGCTTTGGGCTGGCCCACTGGGCTCCTGCTCCGCGGTGAAGCGCTGGGAGAGCTTGTACCAGCCCGTGAAAGCGCTCGACGAGTAGCAGGTCAGCACCCAGGAGGACGCGACAAAGCCAAAGATCAGAACCGGCAGGGTCCATTGAAAGCTATTCAAGCTGGCTGGCAACGCTCACCTCACGAAAATCTCAGTTTCAGGCGGCCTGGGCCACCTTCTTCGCGGCCTTGACGAGTACACGCAGCGCCTAGTTCACGGCGGTGGTTTCCCTCACACCCCCACGGGGAAGGGCTTGGGGCTGGATTCTTCGTCCGTGTTGGCTCCGCCCGTGCGCCAGCGCTCGAAGCGGCCCTGCAGCAGGCTCATCAAGCCGGTGTACCAGTAGCCGATGACGAACAGAATCAGAAACGGCGCGGTAAAGTAGTTCTGGTTCGCGAAGGTGTAGAGAATGGCGGCCATGAAGTAGCAGCCGATCAGCAGCTCGATCCATGGAGTGAGCTTAAGCCGCTTGCGGTACTTGGCCGCCTGCGACTTTTCGCCTTTTTTGGCCACGCGGTACTTGGGAGTGCGCACAAAGGGGCTCTTGACGCCAAACAGCGCCTCCATCACCGCCTTGGTGTTGGTGACCGTCAGGCCGATGCCAATCGCCATCAGAAGGGGCAGGTAGTAAACGGTCTTCCACCAGGTTTTGGGAAAGAGTTCGCGCTCGCTGGCCAGGTAAAAGACGGCGATCGAGAAGGTGGAGGCGGCAAACAGCGGCACGTCGATCAGCAGCATCTGAAACCAGCCCTGGTAGAAGCGGCAGATCATGGCGGGAATCAATAGCACACTCATGATGATCATCAGCGGGTAGCTGAGGTTGGCCGTCAGGTGGTAAACGGCCTCGATCTTGATGCGCCGCGGCACATTCGATTTGAACATCTGTGGCAGGACCTTGATCGAGGTCTGGATCAGCCCCTTGGCCCAGCGGGCCTGCTGGGTTTTGAAGGCGGTCATCTCGATGGGCAGCTCGGAGGGGCACTCGACATGGGGCAGGTACTTGAACTTCCAGCCGGCAAGCTGCGAACGGTAGCTCAGGTCGGTGTCCTCGGTCAGGGTGTCGTGCTGCCAGCCGCCGCCGTCGGTGATGGCCTGGATGCGCCACATGCCGGCCGTGCCGTTGAAGTTGAAGAAGTCGCCGGTGCGGACCCGCGCGCCGTGCTCGATGATGAAGTGGCCGTCGAGCAGGATGGCCTCGATCTGGGTCAATATGCTGTAGTTGCGGTTCATGTGCGCCCAACGGGTCTGCACCATGCCGATCCCCGGCTCGGCAAAGTGGTGGATGACCTGCATGATCCAGTCCGTCGGGGGCACAAAATCGGCGTCGAAGATGGCCACAAACTCGCCCTTGGCCACCGTCAGCCCGGCCTCCAACGCTCCGGCCTTGAAGCCGTGACGGTTGGTCCGGTGAATGTATTCAATGGGATGGCCCATGGCGGCGTAGCGAGCGACGATGCCAGCGGCCACCTCCTGGGTCTCGTCGGTCGAGTCGTCCAGCACCTGAATGTCCAGTTTCTCGCGCGGATACTCCATCGCGCAGACGGCCTCGATCAGCCGGTCGATGACAAACTGCTCGTTGAAGATGGGCAGTTGGATGGTCACGCGTGGCAGCTCGTCGAAGTGGCAGGGCGGGTCGGGATGGTAGTTCTTCTTGTACTTGTAATAG
>Ga0326727_10016482_pt1 | contig 15582 bp, 11 predicted proteins | sample MB2enrmetagenome_FD_207643 | JGI IMG/M metagenome (GOLD analysis project Ga0326727, IMG submission 207643) | Lab enriched peat soil microbial communities from McLean, Ithaca, NY, United States - MB29MY | ecosystem: Environmental > Terrestrial > Soil > Wetlands > Peat | place: USA: New York... | reverse complement strand
CGAGAATTTAGCGCTGCGTCAGCTTTCTCCATATACTGCTCCATGCTGCTCAAAGAGGCTGAGATGTCCTGGCGAAGTGAATAACCGGCGCTTTGCTGCTGTTGGCGAAGGTGTTCGACGCTGTCCTTCACAGCACTGGCACGGCCCTCGAGAGGTGTCATGCGGTCTTGCAGTTCCTCCAGTTCTTTCCCGGTTGAAGCGTCTTCGCCCGCAGATTGGGCGGCTGGGCTGGGCTGGCCGGCTGGATTGGTTGGAGCCGCCGCCCCCTCCGACGGCGCTGCTGCTGCTCCTCCGGCAACACCCACCTCCCCGTTAGGAGCCGCGGGTTTGTTCTGCGATAGACCCGCCACCCGCTTCTTGGAAACTGCCGGAGGCGACGATTGCGAGATGGAGTTGCTGGACCCCGCCGATGGGTGGGATGTTTCCACCGGCTGGCTCGGTGCTGTCCCGCTCTGGGGCGGCACAGTCGAAGATTGGGACGTTCCAGGAGTGACGGACTGCCCAGGTTGTGGCTGGCCCTGGCCTGTGTTCAAGGGTTGGTTAAGGGGAGAGGACGAATTTGTTGCCGTCGAAGCGGTTTGCCGCGAAGCTTGCCCGGCGCCTCCAGCCTTTGTCTTGAACAGACGCGGCAACTGGAGCGCCCCTAACACGATCACGGCAATGGCCACCAGTGCCCCGAGGGTCATGTAAAGGCCCCGATAGTTGCTGGCGGTTGGCGGAGTTGGAGTCACTGGAGCAGGAATCGGCGTCGCTTGAACGGGGTACGGCGGCGTCGAGGGAATTTGCTGGGTGGGGGGCTGGCCGGGAGGTACCCCCAGGACAGCGGTAGCGGAAAGCGGCCCACTCGGCGTGGCAGGCGCTCCAGACAAGCCTGGAACAACGGGCCGGGCGGATGCGACCGGCAAGCTGGTCAGCCCGCCCCGCACGCTCTGCAATGCGAAGCGGAAGGCCTCCGCCGATTGGAAACGCTTCTCCGGGTCCTTCTCGAGCGCCGTCATGATGATGTCATTCAGTGCTTTGGGCAATTCGGGTTGGATATCGATGGGGGGCAAAGGAGCTTTTTGCAACTGAGCCACCATCAGGTCGTAATCACTTTGGCCTTTGAAGGGACGAGAGCCAGTCACCATCTCATAAAGGGACACCCCAAAGGAATAGAGATCAGATCGTGGGTCAAGCACCAGGCCTTGAACCTGCTCGGGCGGCATGTAGTACAGCGAACCCATGGTGGTGCCGGTCATGGTCAGCTTGCGATCCGTCTTGGATTTCGCGATTCCGAAGTCCATCAGCTTGACGATATTTCCCGCAGTCAGCATCATGTTCGCCGGCTTGATGTCGCGATGAATAACCCCCTGCGAGTGCGCGTAGCCAAGCGCAGAGAGAACCTGGGAGGCATAGTCGATCGCGTCAGCAACCGGAAGCGGCCCGCCTTTCAATTTGTCCTCGAGCGTTGCGCCTTGCACGAACTCCATTATCATCAGGAGTTGGTTTTCCACGCGAAAAGCTGTGTGCAGCCCGGCGATGTTGGGATGATTCAAGCTCGCCAGCACCTTGATTTCGCGAACAAAGCGATCGGCGAGCTCGGGTTCGTTGGCAAGGTCCGGCAGCAGGACTTTCATCGCGTCCACACGGTCGGAGATCAGATTCTTGACCTTGTAGACTCTCCCCATGCCGCCGGCGCCTAGTACGCCGATGATTTCATAGTCCCCGACTTTGTCCCCAATTTGAAAACTCATGGCACCGCCTCCCACTGCAGCGCGAGGCACGTTGTACTGCTCACCAGCGTTCCACCAGGGGCGCCTCTATGACCTGATTCGATCATTGAGAATTCTGCACGCTGTCGCCCACCTTGGGCGTCTGGCCAGAATAGGTCCCCGTGGAAGAGGTATCATCCACTTCGGTGATGGTCACGTCTCCGAGCTTTGTCACGATGGTCTTCAGGACCTTTTGTGTTGCGGGGTCCCTGATTTGACGTCCTTGCCTGAAAACGCCCAGGTGATCGCCAACCTTCACGCCCGCCTTGCTTCCCACGTTCAAGATCAGGGTATTACCAGACACATCCGCCACCAGGCCTGAAATTTGAACGGCTTGTGTGGGAAGGCTTGCGGCCTTGTCGTCCAACTGTTTTGCCACGTCGGCCACGGCCTGTCCCGTGGCTTCGCCCAGAATGGTGTCGGCAAAGTTCTTGCTCGACATGTTGTAACCGCCGCCCCCCGCCCCTGAGTCACTGCCGCCGGCACCCCCAAGCAGAAGACCCGAGCGTTTGGACTCGCCTTTCCCGTCGGCCGCCGCCAGAATCTCGGCCGTGTCGGTGCTCACCATTCGCGCACTGATCCCGACCACGGCTTTCGCTTCGCGCTTCCCAAATTTCCCGCCCCCGAACCGGCCAGTCAGGCCTCCTAATGCTCCGCCTCCTACGCCTTGGGACTTATCGTCTCGCCCGAATTGGGTGATGCTGCCTACGATAATCGCATCTACGCCCAAGACGCGCCCGATCTTGGCGGCGGTATCCGCATTGGCGCGATCGCTGTTCGAAAAGTTCTGTTCAGATATGATCTTGTCCAGAGCTTTGCGCTCGATAACGGAATAGACTCCGTCATTCACAAGGCGCGTCACCATCAAATCCGCGATGCCTTTGCCCACGTCGGTGTCGGTGCCAAACACCGCGGCCACGCTGCTTCGAACCGTCGCGTAGTCAAAATCCATAACCGCCACGCGCTTCTTGTTTTGCGCCGAGCCGAAAGGCGCCAGGGAGAATAGTAGAATGGTGATTCCAAGAAGCTTTTTCATTTTCTATCCTTCTGAGAAGAATCGGATGTCCGAGCGGCGCGGGCATACGCTCCTCGGTCTGCTCAACGGGAACGCACGCCTCTCTTCAGCTTGTTCTGTGCGCCCCAAAACCACAAGGCACTACACTTATTCACACTCTCTTATTAGCCAACTAGCTCTTAGAATCCTAGCACCTTTCAGAAACGCGAACAAGGACGTTGCAGAGCAAGCAGCGCAGAAAAGATGCAGATTTGCGAGGGAGACGTGGGTTCGGCTTGGCTACCCCCTCAGGTTGTGCAGGGGCGCTTCGCGAACCACCCCTGCACACCGTCACTACCCGATCAGCACGGTTGGGAGCCCGAGGATGATCTTGCCGCCGTGAGCTGTCGTATCGGTGAGACGGGCAGCGGGCAATCCACCTACAAAGACAGTGTATGACCCCATCGCAATCACGTCCGGTGGGCCAACGCACGTCGCCATGTCAGTCACGCGAGCCTGAGGCAGGCTCCCCGTGAGGACGGTCACGCAACAAGGTGGAAGAATGGGACCGCCGACGTGAGGCACAACTCCGGTCACCATGGGGCACACGTGCATATCAGTCACTCTGGCAGCAGGCATTCCCATTACTAGCCTCCTTATTCCTCGTCCCAAAGTGTAAGAGTCTGTCCGTCGTCCGTTGTCAGTCGCCAGTTGCAACGGACAACTGACGACGGACCACGGACAACGGACTAGGCTCAGGATCACTTGGCTGATTGCATCCTGGCCATCAACGCCATGCCCTTTTGCAGAAAGACGCGATACTTTTCCGCCGCCTTCTCCGGCTGGTTTATGACCGCAGAAACCATTACGGCTCCAGCCACAAACTGCGGTGTTACGCGGTCTGGGGGAGCGACAGGCGGAAGATTGGCCGGCACCATACTACCCCCGCTGAAGAATGCCGCCAGTGCCAGAAAAGCCGAAGGGCTCTCCGATCCCTCTTTATCAGCCGCCATCTTGGCAGCCCGGCGATTCTCCTCATCGGGATTAGATACCCATCTCTCCACCGCCACCTGAGTTTCCGAGATCTTCGAAGCATCCTCCGTCCCGAGACTATGGCGTACACACAGGCATCCCCACCCCACCGCCTCTCGTTTGGGAAGGGCATAGGCGAGGAATCGGATGGCATCCAGGAAAAGCTCTTTCCCAATCAGAAGCTCGAGAAACTGCCGCGGCGTAAAGTCATCTTTCAGCAACGCCTTGGCATCCTCCTCGAGCTTGGCCCGCTCGCAGAGGTCTCTTAAGGTCGTCCCCGATTTTGTGGCCGGCTCCGCGTTGCCCATGATACCAACTTCCTTCTTCTGACTCAGGTCACTAGTTGATCGTTACGAGCCCACCCTGCAACACCAGCGCAGCGTCCCCTTTAACCTGGGCTTGAGTCATCCCTTCGATCTGGACCTTCAAGCCTTTGATGGTCACACCGGTCTGGTTAAGCACAATACTGCTTTGGCCAACCTTAAGTGTGATGGACCGCATTGCCTGGGTGGTTTGGCTTCCCATGCTGATCGTCAGGGAATCGTTGCCCTGGCTGATGGCTACGGCGCGATTGCCCTGCTGAATGTAGATAGACTCGTCGCCTTGTTCCACAACCACCGTTCGATCGTTGTGGATAATACTGTTCTGATCATTCCTCACGTTGAGCATGTCGTTGTTTTCCACGTACGCTCCCCTGTCCTTTTGGGCGCGCATATAGAAAACCTCAGAGCCTATCGTATCGTCGAAAGTTAGAACGTTGGCGTCGTGCGTTCCTCCTAGCTTGGTACTCTCGGACCGGAAGCCGCTGATGTTTTGTTTGTCTGGCAGGGGGAACGGCGGCATATTTGTTGCGTTGTAGACCCGACCGACAATAACAGGGTGGTCGGGACTGCCTTCCTCGAAGTCCACGAGGACCTCCTGGCCAATGCGGGGAAGAAACATCGATCCCCAGTGATTGCCGGCCCAAACCTGCGAGACGCGGGCCCAGGCCGTGCCGGCTCCCTCACGGTCCCAGGGGAACATAACCTGAATTCGACCAAATTGATCCGTGTTGATCTCTTCACCGTCGGGGCCAATAACAACTGCGGACTGGAGGCTGTTGATCTTGGGCCGCCCGGTGACGCGCAAAGGGCGGAAAGGAACTGAAAGAGGAATGCACGTGAAGGTATTCGAGTAGGACTCCCCTTCTGGATTTCCCGATGAAGGGTAGGCGTCTGTCACGGCGGTGTGTTGTATCTCCGTCAGGACGTAATCGGTATTCATATCCTGGCGGGGATGCTCTTCCAGGGTAAACTTACAGCCGCTGACAAACATACGGAAGTGGCTCGTTCCATGCGCAACAAGGTGTTGAGCTTCTTCCTCCTGCATGCGAATTTTGCTCAGAGACTGTCCAGCGCCCTTGGTCGAATGCTCTCCGAAGTAATGGTAGATTTCGAGTTTGCTGTTTCCTCCTACCTCATAAACGGTGGGCTCGCTGGCCATTAAACTGGTGCTTGGTGTTTGAAAATTGTAGTCCGTGTGAGAGTATTTCCCCGCGCGCAGTTCCTGTTCGATATGCCACCCGGTTATGACATCCTCTTGGGGACCCCCCGAAACTGTCACATAGCGAGCACTGCTTTGCCCGGGACAGGGAGTGTGAGCGGTGGGAGAGTCCGCCAGCACCAGGGTGTGTTTCCCCTGCTCGTGCTTGAAAAAGTAGAATATTCCGTATTGTTCCATCAACCGGGAAACAAAGTTAAAACTCGACTCCCGGTATTGCGTACAATACTCTCGCGGCTCATAAGAACTTTGCAGAGAGTTCGTAAAGTCGTTGAAACCCAGATCGGTGAACACTTGGGTGATGATGTCCGGAATGGTCTTGCTCTTGAAAATGCGGCAATCCGCATTTCGGGTCAGAAGCCAAAGCCAGGGCACCATTTCGGCACTGTACGACGTAAACTGTTCTTCCGTCGCATGCTGCGCAAAGCGGCTGATGATGCCATTGAGGTACCGATAGGATCCGTCGGGCTGTTTCAAAGAGATGGTCACGTTCTTGCCGACGATATCTGAAAATGAAATTGCGGAGCTCTCGGACAGGAGGTCGAGTTCAAAGCTGAAGAGGCGCGAGATGCCCTCTGTGCCCTTGAAACCTCGGAGCAGTAAAACATCACTCCCCAGCGGAGTGTCTATCTTAAACAGCCCACCTTCTTGTGTGTAAGTGCCCATGGTTCTCCCTCGGAACGCTGGAAAAGTCGAGGAGTCGAAGAGTCAAGGGGTCGAGGAGTCGAGAGTCAAAGGTCGAAGCGTGGCAGCTCCCCTATTTACCGGATCTCCGAATCTCGACTTCTCGAATTCTCGACTTCTCGACTCTCGACTTCTCGACTACTGATACACAAACGCGCCATCCGGGCCCACGCCCACGTGAAGGGCGCTAATCTTCTCGCCTTCCGACATCCGTCCTAACAATTGGCGCGAGATATCGGGGAGCAGGGTGTTGGTGAGGATATTGTCAACGTTGCGCGCCCCGCTCTCGACTTCAGTGCAGCGGCTGGCCACCGTACTCACCAAGACCGGGTCATAAGTAAGCTGGATCTTATGGTTCTCCTGCATGCGCCGCTGGATCTTGCCCAATTTGAGGATCACGATCTGTTTCAGGGATTCGTCGCGAATCGGGTAGTAGGGAATTATCACCATGCGCCCCAGAAATGCGGGCTTAAACACCTTGTTCAGCTCCGGCTTGAGCGCCTTCACCAGAGGCTCGGGACCCGGCATAGTTTCCGGATCGGCACAGAGCTTCATCATGCGGTCGGTGAGTGCATTCGTGGTCAGTATGATAATGGTATTCTTGAAGTCGATCTCGCGACCCTCGCCGTCTTCCATCATGCCTTTGTCGAAAACTTGATAGAAGAGCTCGAGCACGTCGGGGTGCGCCTTCTCGACTTCGTCCAGCAGCACCACAGAGTAGGGGCGGCGGCGCACTGCTTCCGTCAACACCCCGCCTTCACCATAGCCGACGTATCCGGGAGGGGAGCCTTTCAAAGTCGATACGGTATGCGGCTCCTGAAACTCGGACATGTTAATGGTGATCAAATTGTGTTCACCGCCATAAAGCAGGTCGGCAAGGGCCAGCGCGGTCTCCGTCTTGCCCACACCGCTTGGGCCAATCAACATGAACACTCCAATGGGCCGATTGGGATCATCCAAACTGGCTCGAGAGGTCTGAATCCGCTGGCCGATAATATCCAAAGCGTGGGTCTGGCCAATCACGCGTTTTGCGAGATGAGCGCTGAGCGTTAGCACGGTGGAAATCTCGTCTTTGAGCATCTTGCCCACCGGAATTCCTGTCCACGCGGAGATCACCTCGCTCACAATTTGAGCATCGACCGCCACTCTCATCATCGGTGCTTCGCCTTGCAAGGTTGTCAACTCGGCGTCCAACTTCGCCAGTTCGGCTCGCAAAGCCTCCGGGGCGGGAGCCGGGGCAGGCGCGGCGGTGGCAGCCCCAGCCGCCGTGTGAGTCGTGGCGGGGGGCGACGTTGGAACAACACCCTCCGCCACAGGTTTAGCCGCCGGCGCCGCACCGTGGCCGTCGCCGGAAACCGCAGCCTCCATTTGGGCGCGCAGTTCCCTGATCTTCGACACCAGCTCGTGTTCTTTAGTCCACCGCTCGCGAAGTGTTTTCAGGACAGCCTCGACCTCCACCTTCTGTTTCGCAATTTGCTCCAGGCGTTCCTTGTGATCAGCGCCCAGCGCGCTCTCGCGCTCGAGAATCCGCTGCTGAACTTCCAGGTCGTCCAATTGGCGGATGGCGTCTTCAATGGCGGGAGGCGTAGCACTCTGGCCGAGCGCAAGCCGCGCGCAGGCGGTATCCAATACGCTCACCGCCTTGTCGGGTAGCTGGCGCCCAGCCAGGTAACGGTGCGAGAACTTGACAGCCGCCCCCAGCCCTTCGTCCAGGATGCGCACCTTGTGGTGTTTTTCCAGCGCCGGAATTATTCCCCGCAACATGACCGCACATTGCGTTTCGATGGGCTCTTCCACCTTCACCACCTGGAAGCGCCGCGCCAACGCCGCATCCTTCTCAAAATACTTCTTATACTCGGACCAGGTTGTGGCGGCGATGGTCCTCAGTTCGCCGCGCGCCAGAGCCGGTTTAAGCAGGTTTGCCGCGTCATTCTGGCCGGCCTGGCCACCTGCCCCAATCATGGTGTGCGCCTCATCGATGAAGAGGATGATCGGAATCGGCGAAGCCTTGACTTCCTCGATCAGGCCTTTCAGCCGGTTTTCGAATTCACCCTTAATGCCGGCTCCCGCTTGCAAGAGGGCCAAATCGAGAGAGCGAAGCGTGACATTCCGCAGCGGGGGCGGTACGTCCCCTTTCGCCACGCGCAGGGCGAAGCCTTCCACCACCGCTGTCTTCCCTACTCCAGCCTCGCCGGTGAGAATGGGATTGTTCTGCCGGCGCCGCATCAGTATGTCGATGATCTGGCGAATTTCCGTATCCCTGCCCAGCACCGGATCAATCTTCCCGGCCTTGGCATTCTCGGTGAGGTTGATCGTAAACTGGTCGAGATTGGCCGTCTTGCCGGCCCCGGCGGGGTGTGGCCCACCGGGAGCGCCCGCCGGAGCCGCCACGCTGGTCACCATTTCTTCACACGAGCCTTCCACAACCGCCAGGAACTCCTTGCGGAGAACGTCGCCGTCGATCTTCTGAAACTCCTTGCTGATCTCACGGCTCAGCCGGCGCAGCTCATCGTTGCCGGTGAGGGCGAGGATGGTGAAGCCGGTCCGCACTTCCCCGGCATTGTAATCAATCGACCCGGTGGTCCACGCCTCGGTCAACATCTTCACCACGGAAGGGCTGATTGCAGGGGTGCGGGCATTGCCGGATTTGAGCTTATCGAGGCTTCGATTGAGTTCGCCGGCAAGGCGCGACTTGTCCACGCCGAAGTGGCTTGCGACACGCGCAAAGTCGCCTTCTGCCTGGTCGAGAAGCTTGAGCAGGAAATGCTCGACCTCGACGTCGTAGTGCGTCCGCGACAAGCACAGCCCGGCGGCCGACTCCAGGGCGTTCCGGGTTAAGTCATTGAGCTTTCCGATCAGCGATTTTAGGTTGATTGACATCTGCGTCGCCCTCCCGAAGTGGTAGTGTACAGCTCCAAGTTGTAGTTGAGGCTCTTATAGCCACAGAGGTCTCGGAGAAGCCTCTTTTCGTTGCGGCGGACGGCCCACGCTTTAGGACTACTCCCAAAGTTGGAGTATCGTGTCCGCCACGTCCCCAGTCATTTCTTTAGTCCGGCCCCAAGTAGTCCAACCCAGCATCGGCGCAGATTTCTCATCAGCGCCAAGCTCACAGCGCGGGACTTCGTCGCGCTTCAAGATAAGCTGAGCTTCAAAATCGATTTCGTCATTGGAAAAAAAGCGTGTCAGTACCCGGAGCGGTTCGAAAGCCGAGCCCGTGGGCAGGAATTCCACGTACTGGTCCAGCGAGAGAGGTCCGATTTTTATGCGCACCCGCGCTGACTGATCCCAGACCTCGTTGCCCACCACAGCGCCAACTCCCAACTGCTCCGAATAACTGTCTCTGCTCTGGAAGTTGCACTGGTCCGTCGCACCCAGGCTGTACCAACCGCCTGCGAATTGTTCCAGCTCGACCGGCACGTCGAAGTAATCGCTCAGAATCTGTTCCAGCGCCACGGCCGAGCGGGGATGCTGCGCCAGCAGACCCGAATAATAAAGCAGCGAGTCATCAGGCACCGCCTGCCGATCCTGAAGGCCCGCGGTTCCAAGACCAATCAAATCCATCACATGGTGGGAAAACTGGTCGCGTTCACCGCGCTCATAAGCGATCCAAAAACGATATTTTTCCCAGGCCTGGAAGAAAAGCGAGATGATGCGGTGGTTGAAAGTGTCGAGAAAATCGACAGCCGCGGAATCACCCGCTCTCGCCCTTTCCACCAAAAAAACCGTATAAGTGAGCGGCAGCACACCTTGCGGGCCCGTCAACCCCATGAAGTTCACTTTCATCTCGACGGGGCCCTTCTCCGGCCAGGTCAGAGCCTGAATCTCGCTGGCGGGAAAGACCAATGTCGGATTTGCGTGGAAGCGGGCCACTTCTGCCGAGGGCGGGGCGAACTTGCCCACTTCGACCTTGTCGGGGAGGAAGCGCTCGAGCAAGCGTACGGCCTGGAAAAACTCGAAGAGGTAAGGCTCTTTGCGGAGCCGCTCCTCGAGCGCCGACTTGGCTACATCAGGATCGCTTGGCCGGCTCGCGGTGGCCATTCTTTCAACACCTCCCTCCGCTGGCGCGTCTTGACGACAAGCTGGCTGAAACTGTTGAGCGATGCATACAACGCCAGAAAACGTTCAATCACGGCGGTGAACAGGAATACTCCTCCGCCCGCGAACTCGTCCTCGTCGAACTCCATCTGGACGCGCGTCCCGCGGGCGAACGTGATGCCGTCTTCAGAGATGATCCGCGCGAAGTGACGCTGGCTGTCCAAGCTCACGATTCCCGCGACTTGTTTCTCGAGATCCACAGAATCCGAAAAATTGTACAGACGGAGGATTTCCTGGAACGCCTCCTTGCCCTCCTCCACAATGGAAAGGTAGTTCAGGGCCAAATGGGAAATAAGACGCCAAAGCGCGCCCCTCCCCAGGGGGGGACGAAGGGTTGCGGTCGGCTTGCGCAGAGCCACTGCGCCCTTGGTAGATCCCACTCCCTCGATCTCGAAATCGCCACTTTCGTTCCCGAAGGGCAAGCGCGCCAGGATGTCACGGTTGCTGCACGTGCAGCGGACCGTAATGGTTTCGGCGTCCGGCAGGGAAGCGCGCGAGGAGAGGTTAACCAGGTGCAAGTACACTTCCGAGCCTTCATCACCCTTCCGGCGGGAGGGGCGGCGCGTGGTGTGCCAAAAGGTTTGACTCTTGTCCCTTAAGGTCCTATGCCGGTAAGCGTAGAAAGGCTCGTAATGAGTGATCTCATGGGTTTGAGGATTCGAGCTGAGGACCTCGTCAACCGAGAATACCTCCGTGGCATTCCTGCGCCGCGCATCCGGCACGATGGGATACTCCGAGCGGCTCTGAGTCAGCAGGATGGGTTCAGCCGTTTGAGGAAACAGATTGATCACCGGCGAGCATCCCAGGCGGAACGTCTTGGCGTTGATCCCAATTTCCAAGCGTTGTTGCCGGTGGCTGGCTTCAAAGGGCGATATAAGAAACACCAGCTCGGCGCGCCCCCCCTGACACGCTCGCGCCAGTGCCTCCAGCCCATTGAGCTCAAAGAAGAAGAATTTCTCCGGCAGCGAAAAGTACTCCTGAAGAAGCCGGTAACCCACAAAGGATCTGCGAGGGTACGGCAGCATGGATTCCTCTTCCGAGAAGCCCATGGGGCGCAAGGAATTCGCGGGCAAGGTGACGGGAGGCTTGCGGGTGCTGGCAGGGTCCCTCAGCACGATTTGGGTGCAATTGTTGCTGAGCAATTCGTAGAGCGTGTGGACGATGTCTCCTTCACCATGCAGGAAGAATCGCAGCGACGGGAGTTGGAGTTTGTCGAAGCTGAGGTCGGAAAGACAGCGAAGCTCCACCCGCAGGGCCGCGACCGCCTCCGGGGCACGCAGGGGAGGATTCAGCTTATCCGGGGTCAACCACTTGGCCTCGGCAATTTCGATGGGCCAGAGGGTCACCTCGTAGCAAGTGCGGAATTTGCAGGGCACTCCCTCGACGGGCCTGGAATAAAGCACCGAGCCACGGGGAATTTTCAAGCTTGTGGTGAGCTTGCCCTGCGCCGGATCCAAATGAAACTCTGTCACCGTCATGGCAGGAATCGGCCTGAGAAAATGAGGGTAGAGAACGCTGAGCAGGCCCTCCGTGATCTGGGGAAACTCATCGTCGATTTTAAGGTGAACGCGTGCAGCGAGGAAGGCAAAGCCCTCTAACAGCCTCTCGACGTGCGGATCATCACAGCGGGTGGCATCCAATTGCAGGCGCGCGGCAATTTTGGGATGCTTCTCGGCGAACTCCGCTCCCATCTGCCTCAGGAAGCTGAGTTCACTCTCGTAATATTCCAGAAGGTCATCGCGCATGCTACGAACCCTTGACCTGATATTGGCCGCTCATCGGTTCCAGCACGGTATCAAAGAATACTTGCTCCGGTGCAGGATCCATGCGCAATAATCCTTCGATGGCAAAGCGGATGACGCGCCTGTCGTCGGTCCCCGGTTCCATCTTCACCTTAACGTTAAGGAGCCTGGGCTCAAAGAGATTGATCGCCATCTTGATCGACTCGAGAAGGAATGCCTGGTCTTTGGACGATCGTAGATACAAACTTGAAACGTCCGGGAGCCCGTAGTTATAAACGGAGCGTTCCACCTCTTTGAGAGAGGCCGGGGATTCTTCAATCGTCCGGCGGCTATTCAGTAGCCATTCCAGGTCGCGACGGAGCGCGGCCTTCAACTCCCGCACAGATTGAGCTCTGGTAAGGACGGGCTCCAGCTTGCGCTCGGGCTCCAGATCGACAAGTCGATCCATCAACGACAGTGTGACTGGGCCTTCCTTTTGGGTCGTCGGCATCAGCTTTCCAGACAGGAGATAGCCTGAACAGGATCAAGACGGACCACCTTCTGAAAGAGCCTGAGCTTTTCCGACTCGTCTCCCTGCACCCTTTGGCTGTTCTTCAAAATCAGGACCAGCGCCTTCGCTATGATTTCCCGGTCCTCCCACTCTTCCAGGTGGTTGTTCTCCATCACCGTAGCCAAATCGTCGAGAATCGGCTGAGCAATCTGGCTCTGCCCGGCAGCGATGCAGACCTCGACAAGCTGGAGTTTGCGGAAAAACTGGCCTCTCCCCGAAAGCTGCCTTTCCACCTCGCGCCGCATCAGGTCAAGGGCCTTCTCCGGCTTTCCGGCGCTCAACTCCTGCCGGGCCAATTCGTAACTGTCGACAAACTTCCGGCGCCATCCCGGGGCTGAGTGATTCTCCACCACCGGAGCTTCCGAAGGAGCAACCTCGGTGGCCGGCGCGTCAGGCTCCGCCACCAGTTCTTTCAGCCAAGCTTGAGTCTCGCTATTCGCAGCCGGAGTGTCGTCGAGCAGGTTAGTCTCCAGGAGCTGGGGCAGGTCGCGCAGCAGTGCTTTTAGCTCTGACCGGATAGCGATGGCGATCCCGGCGTACTTGTCTCCCAGTCCGACCAAGGCATCCAGGACGAAGCGCTGCAAATCCAGCCAGCCTCGGCTGCACGGAAGCGACATGGCGTTTTCGGCCGCCTCCACCAACTCTTCCCACTGCCCCTCAATCGCCAGCCTCTTGATGTGCTGCCGAAGCACCGTGGGTGGCCCTTCCAGCAAGGTCATATCCGAAGTCTGGAAGGCGGCACGAAGCTCTCCCCACCGCAACCCCCTCAGCATCAGGTAAGGGGCCGGACTGTAAGGATCCAGCTTCCGCAGACCCGCCGCGGCGCGAGCCACATTGGCGATCGCATCCCGGCGTTGGGCAGGCTCACCGTCTGCCAGCGGGATTACAATTCCTGCCGGCCTGGCAGCGGCTCTCCCCACCACTGCTCCTTCGCCCCCTGCCCCTTCTTCCGCGGCCGCCGGAGCGCCGGGCTCGGCCGCCTCAACCGCATCCGGCTCCGTCTCTCTCTTTTTCTGAAGCAGCAGGTGTACGCTGTGGCGAACGGTCTCCAGCGTCTTTTTCAGCTCCGTGAAGCTCGGTGCAACATTGCCGAACTTCTCCTGGCAAAGCGTGTCCAAAGCCTGCAGGGTCGCCGCAGAACCGTCGAGGGCAGCCTCAGCGCTAACATAAAAAGCCTTGGGAGTTTCGGCGAATGACTTATCAAAGGCCTCCGGCGCTATCTTCCCCTGCTCGAGAACTTTCGCCCGCGCCTCTTTTTTGTCGTTGCTGTCGGCCTGTTCTTCATAGCCGACTTTTTTGGACTCGGTGTAGTCCAGCCAACCATGTCTCGCCTTGTTGAGGGGAGCCGATTGGAGGGGAAGAACCAAGTTTGAGCCGACCCATTGGAGGGGGCCCGCCCTCAACTCCGCGTCGCCATCCTCGAGTTGGGGGTACAACCCGTCCCAGAAAGTCCCTACCAAACCGCGCAGCAGTTCCAAGCCTTGCGCGAGACCAGTGAACCCCTCCGTCCGCAGCAGAGCGTCCGTGAGCCACGCGGCAATCTGGAGGTCCTTACTCTTGTTCGCAAGGATCTCAACACACAGCTTGACAACCTGAGGGTAGTCCGCCCTCTTGATCCATTCCCCCGGTTCATACCCTTCTTCTTCCCGCCGCGCTTCTTTGATCTGATCGTAGACGGGAGTGTAGCGCAAGTCTTCCCCGCTGGGATTTTCGCCTGCAATCGGATTGAGGAGATTATCTGGAAGAGGCATTCTGCCCTGGGCCCTACGAGGATTCTCCGGATGCCACCGCTTTTCCCACAGCGATTTCGAGTTTTCGGAGTTCGAGAAGCGGGAATTCCTCGCCATCCACCAGCAGCATCTTCTGGCCGATCGGCGCAGCCACCCCCGACTCGTCTTCTTCCCAAACCGTCATCCGGCCAAGGCGAACCGCGTCATCCGAATGTTGCCAGGCAAATGGGGACAGGACCGGGATGAGGACCTCCCCGAGCTCGGTGTCCTTCAAAGCAGGCCCCGCCCGAACGACAGCAGGAATCCAAAGCAGGTCGCGCAGCCGGCGTGGCGGCTGGATCTGGATGGAAGCCAGATGTTCAAAATTGATCCAGAGATAGTTACCGCCCGCATAAACTTCCAAGCGAGGTCCAATTCGCGGATCGCCATCCAGGATCGATTGGAAGGGCTTCCCGTTCAGCGTACCGGTGACTGTTTCCGCGCCTGAGGCCGTCCCCCCGGCAGGCTTCGGGTATTCTTTCCTTTGAAACAGATCCTGGCGCGTCCTTTCAGCTTGAAGGGCACTGCGGTAAAGCAGTGCCCCCATCTCGCTGTTTGGGCCGGCTTCCGCCAGCAAGTCTAGTTGTTTCTCTGCTCGATCATACTCTCCCGAAAAGCAGAGCAATTCAAAAAGGAAGGTGCGGCGCTTCGTGTCCGAAGGGTGCTCTCGCACTTCAGCATTTAGCGCCTGCACAGCCTCTTTGAGCCTTCCGGCCTGGAAAAGTTGATGCGCGTTTTCCATATTCTCTCCGGAGCAACACTCCGCGGCCCGCCCCCGGGCTATGCCGTTTGCTCCCTCTTCCGGAGATCGTATTCAACGTTCCCAGCCGAAGTCAGCGTTCCAGCCTTATCCTGCGACTTGTAATCGTAATTGATCGAAGCGTAGGTAAGCGAGACGGATTCCGTCCCCACATCTTCGCCCGCCGAGCCGCCGAGCTGGAAGCTCGAAACGTAGACTTCCTTGAACTTGAGGGTAAGGAAGTCTTCGGGAGTCTTCCCGCCGGTCTGCTTGCTGCAGCAAAGTGTTGCGTCGTCCACGTGTTTACCCGTGACGCAAAGCTCCAGGAGCTTGGGGCTCGACTTGTCCACTCTCTTGGTAAAGCTGAGATCGGACATCGAGACCTTTCCCGCGCTCATGCCCTCGCCCACGATGGTTGTCGGGTTGCTTGCCCCCCAACTCCAGGACAAGATTTCAATTTCTTCCTTGTGTTTCGAAGCGGCACTCTCACCCTTGATGCTGCCACATTTCAGATGGTATTCGATTGCCATGTTTTCTCTCCTCGTAGAATTTGGATCTTGCTAAGAACACGAGGCGGACTCCTGCACGAAAGCCGCCCCCAAGCCGCTATTTATTGGCAGACTGCGGCAACGATGCGACCAACCGCAGCGAAACCGTAAGCTCGTCGAGCTGGAAGTGCGGGCGAAG
>Ga0326727_10016480_pt1 | contig 15583 bp, 10 predicted proteins | sample MB2enrmetagenome_FD_207643 | JGI IMG/M metagenome (GOLD analysis project Ga0326727, IMG submission 207643) | Lab enriched peat soil microbial communities from McLean, Ithaca, NY, United States - MB29MY | ecosystem: Environmental > Terrestrial > Soil > Wetlands > Peat | place: USA: New York... | reverse complement strand
GAACTGCAGGGTTCCGCCCAGTTGATGGGCAAGGCTCTGGGCAAGCTTCAGTCCCATCGACTTCAAGGATGCAACATCGAAATTCGCGGGAAGTCCAATGCCGTTGTCCTGAATGACCACGCGTACCGCCTTTCCCGCGCGGTGAGCGGAAACGGAGATCGTACCTTTCCTGCCTTCGGGAAAGCCGTGCTTGACGCAGTTGGAGAGCAATTCGTTGGCCAGCAGCCCAAAGGGAATCGCGTGTTCGAAATTAAGGTGAATCTCCTCGGCGTCCAAAACAAACTCGATTTGGCCGGGATGGATCGTATGGGACGCGATCGCTCCCTCGCAGATATCGCGCAGATAGCCGGCGAGCGGCAAACCGGCCAGGTTAGGCATCTGGTACAGCCGCTCATGAACGATGGCCATGGCCTTGACGCGGAGAACCATGGATTCGATGGCGGCGCGCGCTTGGCTCGGAGGCAGCGCCCGGACCTGCATTTTGAGAAGGCTTTGCACCACTTGCAGGTTGTTCTTCACGCGATGATGAATCTCGCGGAAGAGAATTTCCTTTTCCTGGAGCTGGCGGGCGACGATTTGTGCGCTGGCTTCCACCTCGGCATTCTTGCGGCGCAAATCCTCCATGCTGCCCTCTAGTTGCAAGGTCCGTTCTCGAACGCGAACTTCCAACCCGGCCGTGAAATGCGCCTGCGCGTCTTCAATCTGCTTATGCCGGGTCATGTCGCGGGCCACGCGAATGAAGCCGGTGAGCTTTTTTTCTTCATCCCTGACGGCAGTGAGAGAGCCGCTGGCCCAAAATTTCGACCTGTCGCGGCGCACCCGCCAACTGTCGGTGAAGCAGTGCCCGTTGCGCTCCGCTTCCTCCATCTCTTGTTGCGGCTTTCCGGCAGCAATCTCCTCCGGCGTGAAAGCCAGGGAATACTCCCGGCCCATCGCCTCTTCGGCCTCGTATCCGAGAATGTTGCGCGCGCCTGGGCTCCAACTGTCGATCCGCCCTTCTGCATCCAGCGTGAAGATCTCGTATTCGGTAACGTTTTCCACGATGATGCGGAAGTGTTCCAGTTGGGCATTGTGGCTGCGCAACGCCTCCTCGGCGGCCTTGCGCTCGGTCAAGTCCAACGTCACGATGGCAAAACCGCGCAGCTCGCCTTTTTTGTCGCGGACGGCGGTTAAGGTCATCAGTGCCCAAAATTTTGTTCCATTCTTGCGCAGGCGCCATGCCTCGGTCTCGTAGCGGCCCTCGCGCGCCGCCTCCGCCAGCGCCCGCGCCGGCACACCCGCTTCCGCATCCTCGGGCAGAAAGAAGGCGGAGTAGTTTCGCCCCAGAATCTCCTCGGCTTTGTAACCCTTGCTCTGTTCCGCCCCCGCGTTCCAGGTGACGATCCTGCCCTGGGTATCGAGCATGTAGATGGCGTAGTCGGTCACGCCCTCGACCAACAGCCGGAACCACTCTTCGCTTTCCAGAAGCGCCAGGCTGTTCTCCCGCAGGTTTTGCGCAGTCTCCCGCAAGTTCTGCTCCGTCTCCCGCAGGTTCTGCTCCGTCTCCCGCAAGTCCTGCTGCGACTCCCGCAAGGCCAGAATGGGCGATTGCGGATTCTGCTCGGCCGGTTGCGTGTCCAGGCTGGAGTTCCGCAAGTCCTGGTCGGGATTTTGCCTCTTTTGGCCAGGCAGTTGCAGGAAATGGCTGGCCTTACGGGCATCCTTGCCGGAGTGCGGCAAATCCTGGTCAGCCATTCGCGTGTTGCTGGACTCCCTCATGGACTGGGTGAATTCTCGCGTGTCCTGAACAGCATCTCGCTTGTCCTGAACCGTCTCTCGCGTGTCCTGGACAGCCTTTCGCTGGTTCTGGCTGGCAGACGAATGCGCCCCCGGAAGCCACCCAGAGGCTGCGGGCTGAACGGGTTGAGAAATCTCTGTGGCGGACATGGCTGCCTCAAGTGTCCTTGGGTTCGCGGATGCCGAGGCATCGCAGGCGAACTCCTGGCAAGGCATCTCGAACCGAGATGCGACAAAGGTATGCTCTATGGGAAGTTACAAGTGAGCACTTTTATACACTTGGAATGGGGATGCCAGAAGTTGTCCAAAATCAGGAATGGTGAGGGTGCATTTCCTAAAGTGGCATGCCCCGGCGGAGAGCGCAGGTTAGGGGGAGTTGTTTTGATCCCGGAATCCACGGCTTTGAAGGGGCGCGGTTCAAGCCTCGCCCCTTCAAAGCCGCAACCTCACCGCATTTTCACTGATGGTGTAAGGAAACTCCGTGCCCCATCCTTTTCACGTTCTTTGTGAAAAGGGAGGGAAACCACGAAAACCACCCTACAGGAATAGTGAAAATGCCTTAGTTCACCGAGTGCGGCCGCCGTACGGCCACGAATGTGCCCGATTGCAGCATCTTATGCATCAAATCCTTCGCGATGCGCGGGTCCGGGTCCATGCTGAGCCCGGTCAGCGTACGGCCCAGCAGGCTCTCGGCCTTCACTCCTGTCTCGTGCAACAGCGCTTCGTTCACGCGCGCGATGCGGCCGTTTTCATCCAACTGCACCATCGCGGTGGGCGTCTGTTCGAAGGAGCGTGACCCCTCGAGCGTCTCCTCGATGGCCTGGGTGCGCACGCGCTGCGCGGCATCGCGGAGTGTGACCACAAACCCGTCTCGTTTGCCCTCATAATTCGTCAACTGTGTCAAGCTGATATCCACCAGCGTCGAACCGCCGCCTGGCTGGCTGAGCGTCCAGCCAAACTCCTCCAGGGAAGGGCCGTCATTGCGGCGCTCCGGCAGTATCGGAGCGCGCCGGTTGCCCACGCTCAGCTCCAATATCTCCGTCATCAGCTTGCCTTTGGCCTGGAGCAGCGTCCAGCCCGAAAGCGCTTCGGCGGCTGGGTTCATCAACAGGACCCGGCCATCTGGGGAGAGCAGCAGAACCCCCTCGCGCATCCCGTCTATGGTTCGCGCCATCCTATGGTGCGCCGCGTTCTGCCGCGCGTCCAATCTGGCTTTGTGCAGCGCCACTTGCAGCGTGGCCTTCAGCTCACCGCTCTGGAATGGCTTGGTCAGATACCCATAGGGCATGGTGCGCGCTGCCCGCGCAATCGTGGCTTCGTCGCTATAGGAGGTCAGAAAGATCGATGGAGTCCCATACAGGCTGCTGAGCAGCCGGGCGGTCTGAATGCCATCGATGTTGCCCGCGATGCGTATATCCATCAGCGCTAGGTCGGGCCGGCAGGCGCTGACGGCCAGCAGGGCTTCATCGGCGCTCTCGGCTACTCCCACCACCTCGCAGCCCATTTGCGTGATCTCCTGATGCAGATCCAACGCGACAATGGGCTCGTCTTCGACAATCAGAATTTTCCCCTTCATGGTTCCTCCCCGGTCCATAGACTCTGGTGCGGCAAACCCGGAATCTTACCTCCTGCCGGATCGATGGCTGCTTCCTTGGAGTTTATGTCGGCGTAGTCCCTCAACTCATCGCGGGAAATAGGGGGAAAGGAGTCTTGCTGGTTCCAATTAGGCACGGCCCAGCTCAAAACGGTAATTAGAAAAGTAAAGTCAGGAGACTCCGTGGCAAAGGCTGGCGCCTGTAGCATTTTCGGAAGGGGCTTAGGAAGAAAAGGCTGTCAGAAGTGACGCTAAGCTATTGCAATGGCGCAAGTAAACCGGTATTTTCGTTTTGCCAAGATTTCCGAGGCTAAATTTCGCACTCTGTCGCGTTGTTTTGCCCTCGATCTGTCGGCGACCCAAACGGCGGAAATGACCGGCATTTCCCTACGCAGCGTAAACCCCATCTATCTGCGTTTGCGCCAGCGTCTAGCTCGGGAATGCGAACAGCATTCCCCCTTCAAGGGCAGCCTGGAGCCGACGAATCCTGCTTTGGACCACGACGCATTCGGGGCAGGCGAGGCCGCGGCGCCGGATCGAAAACCATCGTCTTCGGTCTGCGGAAAAGAGAGGACCTGGTCTACACAGAAATCGTTCCCAATGTCTCCAGGGCCACGCTCAGAGCGGTGATTCGCGGTCATGCCGATCTGGAATCGGTCATTCACATGGACGGATGGAGTGGCTACGACGGGCTGGTCGACATGGGCTACGCGCGCCATCACAGAGTCAATCACGGCAACAATGAGTTCGCCCTCGGCCCCAAGCACATCAACGGCATCGAGAGCTTCTGGGGATATGCCAAGCACCGGCTGACCAAGTTCCACGGTGTCAACCGGCGCACCTTTCCCTTGCACTTGAAAGAAACAGAATTCCGCTTTAACCAACGCAACGGAGACCTCTACAAAGTCCTGCTATCCTTGCTCAGAAAGGACCCGCTCTGACAGCCTTTTCTTCCTAAGCCCCTTATTTATTTCGATTCCCAAGGCCCTTTGACGAGGTGAATCGGCCCTTTCCGCGCTGTTCATACCAACATTGTGCGTCGGACGAGGGTAACTCTCGGCAAAAAAGGAGAGAAACAATAATGGGAGGAGCGGATTCGCGACGACTGCCCCTCAAAAAAAACACCGAAGTTCTGATGACGCAAGCTGATACACCCGCTAGTTCCGAGCAGCCGGTTTTCTTGCTTTGGTCCGGATATCGTAATTTCGCGCAATTACAACAGTACTTTAGTAACATTCAGTCAACAAAAGTTGTAACATAGTAACACAAAAGTTGGCACAATGGGTTACCTCTAGAGGCTAAGAAGCCAATCGAACTGCCGCCCTGTGTGTAAATCCGCGCCAGGGCGAAAGCCGCACACAGTGTTTGTGGCACGGCAATTGACAAAAAACGCTGGTCGGAAGGGGAACACCTTGAAGACGATAAAGGGAATTTGCCTCAGTCGCGAAATTTGCCCGCTGTCAAGCCGGGAGGAAGTCATCACCGTCGATGCCGGCGATCCGTTTGTGTGCCCGGTGTGCAGGTCGGTGCTCAAAGAAGTGCAACTGCAAAAGGTCACCGGAGAGAGGCAAACTGGCTCTCTATGGGTGATGGTTGCGTTTTCGCTGGCGGCGTTGGCGTTGATTGTGTTTACCTTCAGCGATTTCCACCTCCCGGGCAAACTGCTGCCTGGATTTGGCGGCGTGGCTGAAGCACACAGTAAGGTGCTGCTGCGATTGGCGGGCTCGAACACGATTGGCGAGAACCTGGGGCCGGCGCTGGCCGAGGCCTACCTGCGGGTAAACGGAGCGACGGACGTTTATGTCAAGGACGGAGATGGGCCCGATGTCAAGGCGGTCTTCGGCGTCCTGCCGGGCAGCTCCAATCCGGTGGAGATCGATATTGCCGCGCATGGATCGGCGACGGCCTTTACTTCGCTGGGCGACGGCAGCTGCGACATTGGGATGGCGTCGCGCCGCGTCAATGCCGGCGAAGTGGCGAAGCTGGCCGCGCTGGGGACGATGACCGGCGCGGATAACGAACACATTCTGGGGCTGGACGGGATCGCCATCATCGTCAATGCGCACAATCCGCTGAACGAGATCTCCAAGGACAAGTTGCAGCGCATCTTTGCCGGCCAGGACGATCAATGGAAGAGCGGGGCCGTTATCAACATCTATGCGCGCGATGACAAGTCGGGCACCTACGACACTTTCAAGAACCTGGTGCTGGCGGGCAAGCCGCTGGCCAAGACCGCCAAGCGCTTCGAAGACTCGAATGCTCTGTCCGATGCCGTGGCCAACGATCCCAACGGCATTGGGTTTATAGGACTGCCGTATATTCGCAATGCCAAGGCGCTGGCCGTCTCGGACGCGGGAACCAAGCCGTTGCTGCCAACCCCGCTGACCGTGGCCACGGAAGACTACGCGCTCTCGCGCAGACTTTATCTGTACACGCCCGCCAGCTCCGACAATCCGCGGGTGCGCGAGTTCGTCGAGTTTGCGATGTCGCCGGAGGGCCAGCAGGTGGTGGCCGCGAACAGCTTTGTTGTGCAGACGGCCCAGCAGATGGCGCAGAAGGTGGCTCCCGACGCTCCGCCGGAGTATCTCAGCCTGACGGCCAATGCCGAGCGGATGCCGATCGATTTCCGCTTCCTGGCCGACGGAACAGAGCTGGACAGCCGCGCCTTCGCCGATCTGGACCGGGTCGTCGCGCAACTGGCTAAGGCGGGCAGTGCCAACGTCCGGGTCCTGCTTTTTGGCTTTTCCGACAACTCGGGCAGCTCCCTGGCCAACCAAGTCCTTTCGCTGACGCGCGCGCGCGCCGTTGCCGACGAGTTGTCCCGCCGCGGAGTCACGCCCGCTATTGTCGGGGGCTTTGGCTCGGCGCTGCCGGTGGCCTCCAACGACACGCCCGAAGGCCGGGAAAAGAACCGCCGCGTCGAAATCTGGATCAACGAAGAGAACACGGTTGCCGACGCGCAATGAAATGAAGAGGGCGGCTGCCTGAGCAGCTGCCCGGACGTCCGGATCTCAGGCTGCAGCCATGGCGTTCATCTGCTGATGCAGCTCTTCGGGGGAGACATCGCGGATGTGCGTGGCCAGATACCAGCGATACCCGAAGGGGTCCCGAAGGCCTGAGGTGCGGTCGCCGTAGAACTGGTCGGCCAGCGGCCGAATCACCGTGGCGCCGCAAGCTTCAGCCTGTTTCGTGGTGGCGTCTACATCGGGCACGTAGACGTGCAGGGAGATGGGCGAGCCTCCGTAATGGCCAGGACCGTAGGCTTCCATCTTTGGTGACGCGTCGGCGAGCATGACAACGGAATCACCAAGTTGCATTTCGGCATGAGCGATCCCGCCGTCCGGCCGCGACAGGCGCAGCGTTTCTTTGGCGTTGAAAGCGCGGGCATAGAAGTCGAGCGCCTCGCTCGCTCGGCCGTTGTCAATGATCAGGTAGGGTGTGACGGAGTGGTGTCCGTCGGGAATAGGCTTGACTGTTGGCATGGGGAAGACCTCCTGTTTTTGCCTTGCTGAGGTCAAGCCTACTCCTGCAGGGGCAGGCGATGAAGCCCCGTGGGCTGGGCTGCTGGTGAATCGGCCCATGGGATAGCTCTAACTTGCCTATGCGCGTCGTCCTGTTGTTTACGCCCAGTCCGACGAGAGGGTGGGCGAATTTCATCCACCTGAACCTGGACGGCATACACAGCTCGCCGTGCCCCAAGACCCCCGGCCGGTCGTGAGAAGGTGCTAGCGGAGCCAAGGGGGACTTTCAAGACCCAGATCTAAAATCTCGGATCACTAAGAGGTCGACGGGGGTATAATCCAGGCCGAAATCCCGATTAAGGAGGGCATCATGATGAAGCTCATCACGATGTTCGAAGGCAGACACCCGGCACCCCGCAGGGACCGGGAATCCGGGCAACAAAATGCAACCACGCCGGCCCGTTTCGCCGTTCTTCTGTGTTTGTTTTTTTTAGTTGCCCCGTTGCAGGCGAAGGCCACTCAACTTTACGAGAGCGCCTACATGTTGATTGACGGTCCCTTAACGCAACTGGCAACACCACTCACGGTAATAGAGGGAGACGCCCTGTATCTCAACTTCGGCGTCACGGAGGAAACGTACGGCCCGATGGATATTGGCGCCGTTGTGTCTTTCGCCCCCAAAAACGTGGCTGGCGATCCGGACGACGACATAACCAAATACTCGTTCGATAGCCCCTACCATCTCATAAATCCACCCACCAACAAGGAAACAACCTTCACCCTATATCTCTCGACGGCAGACGCTGCAGGCGAGGCTGAGGACTTTGATAGTGGCGAGTGGAGCATCGGGGTAGAGTTCAAAGCGTGGTTCAACCCCTCATACGACCTCAGCGGCAATCCGCAAGGGGTACCGTCCGACGATAGTCTCCCGAGTGGCATCACCGAGTACGTGACGGTCCAGGATACCCCCGAGCCCGGAAGTTTGGGACTCCTCAGCGCCGGCGTGGTTGGCGTGCTTGCCTGCGCGAACCGGCGGCGAAGACCGACCGAGTTCACAAGATAGCCGAGCAGGCGGCCCACCCTTTTCCGCAGAAGGCGCGGAAAAGGATGGTGCAGGGACAATCTCCCTTGGCTCCGCTAACCCCGCTAGCTCCGCTTGTCCTGTTACTTTGCGGCCACAGCCACGCCGGCTTGCTCGGCCAGCTTGGCGGCTTTGTCGGTCGACTCCCAGGTGAACTCCGGCTCGGTGCGGCCGAAGTGGCCGTAGGCCGCGGTCTTCTGGTAGATGGGCCGGCGCAGGTTCAGGCTCTCGATGATGGCCTTGGGCGTGAGCGCGAAGTTCCTGCGCACCAGCTCGGTCAACTTGGCCTCGCTCAGCTTGCCGGTGCCGAAGGTTTCAACAAGAACCGAAACCGGCTCGGCCACGCCAATCGCATAAGCCAGCTGGACCTCGGCCTTTTCCGCCAGGCCTGCGGCCACAATGTTCTTGGCGATGTGGCGGGCCATGTAGGCCGCGGAGCGGTCGACCTTGGTCGGATCTTTGCCGGAGAATGCGCCGCCGCCGTGCCGGCCCATGCCGCCGTAGGTGTCCACGATGATCTTGCGGCCGGTGAGCCCGGTGTCGCCCATGGGTCCGCCGATGACGAAGCGGCCGGTGGGATTGATGTGGTACTTGGTGTGCTCGTCGAGCCACTGGGCGGGCAGCACGGCCTGGATCACGTGCTTGAGCACGTCGGCGTGCAGCTCGTCGTTCGATACGGCCTCGGAGTGCTGGCTGGAAATCACGACAGCATCGATGCGCGCGGGCTTGCCATTCTCTCCATACTCGACCGTGACCTGGCTCTTGCCGTCGGGGCGCAGATAGGGCAGCTTGCCGCTCTTGCGCACTTGGGTGAGCTGGCGGCAGAGCTTGTGCGCGAGCGAGATGGGCGCGGGCATCAGCTCGGGGGTGTCGTTCGAGGCGTAGCCGAACATCATGCCCTGGTCGCCGGCGCCGCCGGTGTCAACGCCCTGGGCGATGTCGCCCGACTGCTTATTGATGGTGGAGATCACGGCGCAGGTGTTGGAGTCGAAGCCGTAGAGCGCGTTGTCGTAGCCGATCGAGGCCACGACGCCGCGCACCAGCGACTGGAAGTCGACGTAGGCCTTGGTGGTGATCTCGCCGGCGATGACGACCAGGCCGGTGGCCGTCAGGGTCTCCGCGGCGACGCGGCTGTAGGGGTCCTGCTCCAGGCAGGCATCGAGAATGGCGTCGGAGACCTGATCGGCAATCTTGTCCGGATGGCCTTCGGTCACGGATTCAGAGGTAAACAAGAAACGGTCGCTCAACGTAGAAAAACTCCTTCCTGCTTGCGCACGCCGATCCCGGCATGGGGCGGGATCAGGCACAGTTGCGCGTATTATCTATGGTAATCGCCACGGGGCAGCAGGAGCAAAGAAGCGCAGCGTACGGGGCTCCCAGAGGGTCCAAATGCGATTTTCCCGATTCGAGCGGGGCGATGCGCAGGCGTACGCCAGCCTGCATTTCACACGGACCTCTCGACGGCGGGGGAAATGGTCCAATTTCAACCGCCGGCCTGCTGAGCGGGGGTCGGGAGACCCCCGCTACAACCGGTCAGCCACCCCAACGAACACAAATCGTTCGTTGGGGACCCCGGTCAGGAGACCGGCGGTAATTCAAAGAGCTAATTCGCGGATAAGCTCCTAATCGACAGATGAATTACTTTCCTCCCGGGCCCACCGGCGCGCCGTTGCCTGTACAGGGATCCCAGCCTGGAGTAGCGAACCAACCCTGGTAGAGGCCGCAAGTACCGTACGTGATCTCGCGAAAATCAGAGAAGTTGAAGGCATTGTCGTAGATGGTGGTCAATTCGGCGGCGCTGGATGAGGCAAAGTGACCAGCGTGGTTGACGAGGCCGGCCGTAAGCGGCGAGGCCACGCTGGTACCGCCGAAGATGCACCAGTTACCGCCGTCGGGGATGCAATCGTCGCCGATGTCGTCTGTGTCGAAGCTGTTGTAGACCCACACACCGGTGTTGGGGTTGGCATCTGCCGCCACATCGGGAACAGCACGGCCCACGACCCCCTGAAGCGCGGGGACGTGCCTCTGATAACCGGGCTGGCTCTCAAACTGGCTGATGCCGCCGCCGCCGTCCTCCCACGTGATTTCGGCCTGAAAGTTGAGGAAGGTCGAATCCCCAAGGCTGCGCGAAATGGTGGTTCCACCCACCGCAACGACATCGGGGCTGGCGGAGGGATACTCAACCCCCCAGGAATCGCCCGAGGAGGCAAAGAAAACGACGTTTTTGACATTCAGGTAGGCGTCAAAGGCGTTTTCGCCGTTGCCTTCACCGCCGCCCCAGCTCATCGAAACCTCACCCGCTCCTTTGCTGCCGGCAGGACACGCTGCGGTCTTGCCGCACACCACCAGATTGGCAGCCACCTGAACCGCCTGGAAGAGATCGGTGATGCTATTGGAATTGGCTTCCACCAGGTAGACAGTGGCGCCGGGCGCCATGGCGTGCACCATCTCGATGTCAAGCGCGGACTCTGAGGCCCAGCAGTTCCAGCCGCCGAAGATGCCGCAGGCCGGATCGGGACCGGGGTTGGCGCCTCCCGCGTAGACCACCTGGAAAGTGGAAGCCGTGGGTGACGGCAGTCCAAACTGCTCCGAGTAGGCCTCGAGATCGGTAAACGCGGTGGGATAGTCGTAGGCGTCAACTATTGCAATTGTCTTTGAGCCGCCGGTGGCGTTCCTGGTCACAAGACCGGGGTTGCAACCGTTTGCAGGCTTCGAGGACCCATAGAGACAGGCCAGCGAGGCGGGAGTTTCATAGTAATAACCCGGCAGCGGCGTGGTGGACGCATCGGAAGTATCGCCGGATATTCCAATCTCCCGTGCGTTGGGCCCTGCGGGAATGAATATTCGGTAGTTGGTGTGCATGAACTTGCCCTCGTCGCCGGGACGAGGAATGCTCACCGAAGGAATCACGGCGTGGCCGCGGCTCGAGTGCGCTGCGGGGGAGAGTTGATTCGTGGCAGAGCCTTCATTTTGGGCGGTCGCCGGCGCTGCCAGCGCCAGGAAGCAGACTGCGAATACAATCCTTTTCACGGATCCCTCACTTTCTTGCAAGCAGTGGTTACGGATGCAGTTTCAGATTGACCCGCCCGCCGCCGGTTCAAACAGGGCCATCAGCAGATGGACGGGAGCAGGAACATGGACATGGGAAAACAGCCGCGCCTTACAACTTGGGGTCCAGCGGCGGCAGTGAGAACTCACCGTGAAAATTCCAGGCGTTGGAGAAGAAGCGTCTTCGTCAACCGAAGTTCAATCCCTTCACCCGCAGTTGCGACTGATCCTTCACAACGCGGCCCGCCCGCTCTCTGTGAGTCGCGTCCAGCATACCACCAAATACGCCAACAAAAAACCAGGCCCTGGGCAAGTCCGGGCAGACTCCCAAGGACAACTGATGTCTGCCGATGTTCCAGTAAATCGCTTATTTTCGAGAAGATGAGCGGATGGGAGAGGACGGGCGTCAACGGCTACGGATGGGTGTGGATTTCGCCTATTGGCTGCCCCCCAGGGATTCGAACCCCGATATGCTGATCCAGAGTCAGCTGTCCTGCCGTTGAACGAGGGGGCAACAAGCGCGCAAAACGGTGCGCTCAGCCGTGTGGCCTGGCTCCGTTCCAAAGGGTGCACAATGCCAACTTCTTCATCTTAAGGGGCATTTGCGGGTGCGGTCAACGACTCGGGGGGCGCGATGAGGATCGGAGGCCGCACAGCGGGCGGAAAGCGGCCGAATCGGGAGGGCTGGCCGGCTGCAATCCGATCAAGAAAGGCAAAGCTCATGAATCTTTGCTGGGATTTGCCGCCCGCGTTCCTCAGGATTGCGTCCAACGCTATGGAAACAAGGATTCTCCGTTGTTATTCATCCCTCATGTAGAATGGACACTTGGTATGGAGCTGACTCTCAATCTCGGTTGGGCGTTGGTGACCATGTGGATGTTGTGCGCATGGTTGCGCACGGCGCAGGCGAAGCCGGCGGATCGCCGCATCCAGATGGTGGCCCTGGCGGTGGTGATTCTGATCCTGCTGCCGGCCATCTCCATGACCGACGATCTGGCAGCGGCGCAGAACCCCGCGGAGATCGATTGCTGCGCTCGCCGTCATCACGATCACGACGCCTCCCGTCCCCATTCCATCCTTCCCGCAGCCGTGCCGCTTCAGTTGCCCGGCTTTGCCGGCGTGACGCTGGAAGTTGCCGGCACGGTCGCGCCCGGCAATCCGCCGTGTTCTTTTGCCGAGAATCCCGCACTGGAATTGATCCAGAACCGGCCCCCTCCGGCTGCCTGATCGCAACGCGCCGCGCCTTTTTCATTGTCAACTTCTCATTTTTCCGTCTCCGCCGTGCAGACCACGGCGCAAAGGTTTCCTATGAAGCGAATCTCTCCTGCCGTTGCCGCCGGGGCCATGGGCGCGATCCTCGCTCTCGTGCCGAGCTCGGCGCCGGCGCAGCAGGGGCTTACGTGGGATCAGGTCAAGGCCAGGTTTGAAGCCACGAATCCGGCGTTGAAGGCCGATGCCGACAACGTGGACGAGATGCGCGCCGAAGAGATCACCGCGTATCTGCGGCCGAATCCGCAGTTGACGGCGGCCACCGACGGCACGCAGATTGCGCCCCATAACGGCGTGTGGGAGCCGCTGGCCGGCACGGACGTGCAGCCGGGCGTGAGCTATCTGCACGAGCGCGATGGCAAGCGAGAGCTGCGCCTGGAAAGCGCGCAGGAAGGCACGCGCATTACCGAAGCGCAGCACGAAGACCTGAAGCGCAATCTCGAATTCACGCTGCGCGCGGCGTTTATTGAAACGCTCGAAGCCAAGTCGGTGCTCGAGATGGCCAAAGAGGATCTTGAATACTACGACAAGATCATCGCTATCAGCGATGCGCGCCTCAAGGCCGGCGACATGGCCCAGATCGACTTCGACCGCATCGAGCTGTTGCGCGTCGAATACGAATCGGAGCTGCAGACGGCGCTGGTGGATTTGCGCACGGCGAAGATTCAACTGCTGCAACTGCTCAACGACCGCACGCCGGTGGACCAGTTCGACGTGATCGGGATCTTCGATTTCTCCGACGCGCTCGATCCGCTCGCGAGCTTCCGCCAGGCGGCAATCGATGCGCGGCCCGACTTGAAGGCGGCGCTTGAAACCATCCAGCAATCCGAGACCAATCACAAGCTGGCGGTTGCGAACGGGTCGACCGACCCGACCTTGAGCGCCTGGTACACGTGGAACGCGTCGAACAATAATCCCGACGCCACGCAGGCACTGGGCCTGAGCATGAGCATTCCGCTGCGTGTCTTCGACCGCAACCAGGGCGAGAAGAAGCGGACCGAAATCGACATCGATCGCGCGCGGCAAGCCAGCGAGGCTACGCAGGCCCAGGTCTTCAGCGACGTGGACACGGCCTACGAGCTGGTGCGCAGCAACGTCGAAATGCTGAAGCCGTACAAGGCCAAGTACAACGATGAGGCGCTGCGCGTGCGCAACACCGTGACTTATGCCTACCAGCACGGCGGCGCTTCGCTGATGGATTTCCTGAATGCGCAGAGCGGCTACCGCCAGGTGCAACTAGCTTACGCCGAGCTGATCGGCGCCTATCTTACATCCGCAGCGCAACTGAATCTTGCCGTAGGGCGCGAGGTAATTCCATGATCAAGAGTTCATTTTTAACAACCGCGTGCTGCGTGGCCGCAGTGCTTTGGCTGGCGGGCTGCAAGAAAAGTTTCGATCCGGCCAGCGGAGCGGCTTCTCCGGCGCAGGCGGTGGAGACCGGCGACGCGGGAGTTGTGACCGTGGACCACCCTGAGCAATATCCCACCGTGGCGGCCGGGCGCATCGACGAGCCGGAGAAGCTGGACGTGACGGGGTCGGTGTTTCCCGACGTCTCGCGCGAGATTCCCGTGATCTCGATGGCCAACGGCCGCGTGGTGGATATTCGCGCGCGGCTGGACGACAACGTGAAGAAGGGCCAGTTGCTGTTCAGCGTGGAGAGCCCCGACATCGGCGCCGCATTCGACACCTATGTGAAGGCCCAGGCCGACGAGCAGCTCGCCAACAAAGCCTACGAACGCGCCGAGGATCTCTACGCGCACGGAGCCATCTCGCAGTCAATGCTGGAGCAGGCCGAGGACACGGAGAAGGACGCGAGAGCCGATCTGACCGCGGCCGATGAGCAGTTGAAGATCTTCGGCGTGGACAAGGAACATCCCAGCCCGATCGTGAAGGTCTATGCGCCGACTTCCGGCGTCATTGTTGCGCAGAACATTACGGAAGCCGCGGCCACGGGGGTTTCGCTTTCAGGCACGGCCACGGCCTTCACCATTGCCGATCTGAGCAGCGTGTGGATCATCTGCGATGTGTACGAGAACGACCTCCAGAAGGTGAGCCTGGGACAGGAAGCCGAGATCAAATTCACCGCGTATCCCGACAGGATTCTCACCGGACGCGTGAGCGATATCGGGCCGGTTCTCGATCCGGCGATTCGTACGGCCAAGGTGCGCATTGAAGTGGCGAACCCCGGGATTCTTCGCCTGGGAATGTTTGTGACGGCGGCGCTCAAGAGCCGCACCACGGTGACGCGCGCAGTGGTCCCGGCCAGCGCCATCCTGCACTTGCACGATCGCGAATGGGTCTTTGAGCCCGCGGGCCAGGGGCAATTCAAGCGCGTGCAGGTGGACGGCGGCGCGATGCTGCCTGGAAGCCAGCAGGAGATTCTCTCTGGTCTGGCGCCAGGCCAACCGGTGGTAAAGGACGTCTTGAATCTCCAGGCCACGGTGGAGGCGCAATGATTCGCAGGCTGGTCGATTTCGCGCTGCAGAACCGTTTCCTGGTTCTGGCCTTCGGCATTGTCTTGTTTGCATGGGGAATCGTGTCGTTTCATCGGCTTCCCGTGGAAGCGTATCCCGATGTAGCCAATAACTACGTCGACATCATCGCGCAGTGGCCGGGAATCAGCGCCGAGCAGGTCGAGCAGCAGGTGACCATTCCCATTGAAACCATCATGAACGGCATCCCGGGCATCGCCCATGTGCGTTCGTGGTCCATCTTCGGGCTCTCCACGGTGGAGATCGTCTTCGGCGAGGATACGACCAACTTCGAGAATCGCGAGCGTGTGATGGAGCGGCTGGCGCAGGTTGCGCTGCCTAACGCAGTGACGCCGCAGATGGGCACCGACTGGAGCCCCGTTGGCCAGATTTATTTCTACACGCTGCGCAGCACCAATCCCGAATACGACGTGATGAACCTGAAGACGCTCGAAGACTATGTGGTCGAGAAGAACCTCAAGTCGGTGCCGGGCGTGGTGGACATCAATCCCTTCGGCGGGCCGACGCGCGAGTACCAGGTGCGTCTCGATCCCGACAAGCTCATTGCTTATGGGCTGAACATCGCGCAGGTGGAGCAGCAACTGACGAATAACAACGCCAACGGCGGCGGCAGCTTTATCCAGGAGGGTCAGCAGGAAGTGAATGTGCGCGAAGTAGGCATGGTGCGCGACATTCAGGACATCGCAAACACCGTCATTGCAACCAAGAACGGCACGGCGATTCGCGTCAGGGACGTCGGCGTCGTCGAGCAGGGTCCGATGATCCGCCTGGGACAGTTCGGCGATACATTTCACGCCAGGGATGGAAGACTGATCGACAACGACGACGTGGTTTCCGGCATTGTGGCGCTGCAAAAGGGCGC
>Ga0326727_10016479_pt1 | contig 15583 bp, 10 predicted proteins | sample MB2enrmetagenome_FD_207643 | JGI IMG/M metagenome (GOLD analysis project Ga0326727, IMG submission 207643) | Lab enriched peat soil microbial communities from McLean, Ithaca, NY, United States - MB29MY | ecosystem: Environmental > Terrestrial > Soil > Wetlands > Peat | place: USA: New York... | reverse complement strand
GCCCTCCAGCGACGTGACAGATTTGGTGATGAAACTGATGTACACTTGCGATCCCGGGATTGTCCCGGCGCTGCTGCGGGTGATGCATGATGCCGGCCCGGAAATCCTCAAGGACGGCTCCACAACGATTCGTGGCAACGAGGGCTTTTATGTCAACGAGGCGCTCTTATATTATGTGCCGCGCTCGGAGCGCGTCGGGGAGGTCATCGTCGATGCGGCGACCTGGAATGGGTCCATCGGGAATCTGGATGGATTGCTCCGGCAATATGAATTCGACAAGGCGAAACTCAAGCCGCTCATCGAGCGGGGGCTGGCGGCGGAGAACGACGATCTTGGCGAATGGCACAACGGAGCCGGGTTGGCGATGAACACTTACTACGACGATTCGTTCCTCCCGCAGCTCATTGCCATTGCTATGAATACTAATGCGACAGCCAGCGCCAGGGGGGCGGCGGTGGACGCGCTGGCATACAATCGCACGGAACCGGGCGTGTTCACTCTCATATCGCTGCTGGACGATCCCGACGAGAAGATGTGGACGCCGCTGGCGATCGCCATCATGAACGGCCTCGAGAATCGGCTCCCGACCGCGACGGGAAGACACCTGTTGCCGGGAGATTTCACTTCCGCGCAGGTCAGGCCGCTGTTGGAGCGGATGCTGGGTTCAACCAACATGACCGACAGGATTTTCGGCACGAGTCTTGCGGAACAGTTTGGAGATGACGCGCTGACGGCGAAGTTGGTGGCTATGGCAACTGGCCGCGAAGCGGCGACCCGGATGAGCGCGATCTATGCTCTCGCGTTTAATCGCACCGACGAGGGAGTCAAGACGCTGAAGAAGCTCCTGAACGATCCCGACCCGGAAGTCTCCAAGATGGCGGAGGATGCCATACGCCATGCCATCACCGATCGCGGTCACGCGCGCGGAAGACCGTTGTTGCCGGGTGATTTTGACCCGAAATATGGGACGCCCGAAGTGAAGATAGACCCCCAAGATTTACGATGATCGGGTCTCGGTTGCGGCCCTGCCTCATTCGGTAAGCAGATCAAGCAGGTTGATGCCGTAAGTCGCCAATTGCCAGCGGCCGGACACCCGAGTGACCAGCTTGCGGCACGGGTTCTGCGCTTCCTCCGCCTCGTTGACGGAGAGCAGGCGGTATTTGGCCGCCCCTTTGATTTCCGAGGCGGCGCGAGGCACCCACGCAAAGGGCAGGCCGTTGTAGTCCAGCGCGATTTCATATCCCGCGACGCCCTCCTTTTGCGCGACGGGATTGGGCGCGACCAGCATGGGATAGCGTTTGACCCAGGGCAAATCGGCCTTGCGCACCAGCACCCGGCACAATTCCACGCGGTGTTGCAGCCATGCGGTCAAGTCGAAATTAGTCCCTTGCTGCCGCTCCTCCAGAAACACCAGGCGCGGGTCGAACCCGACCAGGTTTTCCCCGTTCCACACGCCGTGGTCGTTGCGTTCCCGCGGAAAATGCGTCTTGTACCAGGCGGCAAAATGATCGCTGTAAAACAAATTCAACTCAAAATGCACATGGGCGCGCTCCTTGGAAATGGTCTCCGCCGTGTTGGAGGTCCGGCCCATCACCGCGATCGGCTCCCCCGCCTGCACCCAAACCCCCGCCTTGAGATCGCCGCGGATGGAATGCAAGTGGGCGTAGAGCGAATAGACTTCCACCCCGCCGATCAGATGCCGCAGGACGAGATAACGCCCGTAATTGGAAAGGGCGGGGCGGTCATTGATATACGCCACCGTGCCGGCGGCGGCGGCCATCACCGGATCGGCCGGTTCGCCGCGGCTGTCCCTTTGCAGGCACTTGATGTCCAGCCCCTCGTGCATCTGCCGGCGGTCCGTGCGCACACAGCCGAAGCAGCCGGTTTCCCAGGTCTTTCCCGGCGTGGGCGCGAAAAAATCCGGCTCGCCCCCCGGGACGAACAAGGCCTGATTGGCCGTCGGCAAATAAAACGGCTGCGCCCCCGCTCCCAGGCCCGCGCCGCAAAGGGCCGCCAGCCAGCAAAACTTCAGTATGCTTGACATATTGTCAAATCGCCCCCGCTTCGCCATTGGAAATTCCCCTCAGTTGTCCATCTTGTTCATGGCCGCCACCATGTTGTTCAATCCGCGCACAATCAGTTCCGCCTCCTCATGGGAAGCATCCGGGGCGAACAGGAGCGAGCCGCTGGAGAAGCCGTTTCCGGGGATCAAGGGCGCGGCCAGCCAGGCGGACGCGCGGGACTTCCCCGCCCCGGGCTTTTCCACGGCGGGGGCGGCGTCCTCCTTCGGTTCCTTCCAACCCTTGGGCGGAAACTTGGCAAAAATGACCAGATGCCTGCCCTTGTTGGAGGTGGTTTGCATATCCAGCACCAGCTTGCCGTGGTCATTGAAGGTCAATTGAATGCCATACGTGCCGTCCGGATTGTCCAGCAGCGTTGCCTTTTCCAGATCCTCTTCGGTGAGCAGCGCCTCCGGCGCGACATAAATCGGGGTGGGGTCCTGCCCGATATGCACCGGCAGCGACTCGCCTCGGCGCCCCTCCATAAAGACGCTCACAGTGGCATATTGTTTGTTCGGGTTCAGGCCGCTGGAATGGCAACCGCTGCCGAGCACAACCCCCGCCGCCAACAAAAAGATATTGAATGATCGCCGCCAAGTCTTCATATTCATCAGAGTAGCGGTTCAACCGAGAAAAAAGCAAAGCATTATGGGCAAGCAATACAACAAAGCCATTAAACGCCAGCGCCGTGTCGCGCACCTCAAACGCAAAAAGGCCGCCGCCAAAGCCAAAATCCCGCAGAAGCCGCCCGCGGCCTGAGACGTTTTCCTGATAACGACAAGTGTGTGGAGGAGAGGGAGAAAAGGCGTGGGGCGGTTCGGGGGCGCAAGGCGCGGTCTGAGTTCGGGGGGTTGTCTCCCGGCAGTTTTTCGGCCATTTTGCGAAAAAAAGTTATTCACCGCCGGCGCGGCGCGGCGGGTGGCGCGCCGGCGCTTTCGTGACTCACCCCGCAAAAACGCCCGTCCTTGTTGAGGAATCGCGCGCCGGTCGCCTGTGAATAATTCTCCTGAACGGTGAACAAGCCTGTGCATAAGATTTAGTACGCTTTTTGCCAAATTCGGCTAATCTATACGCAGTTCATTGAAAGAACCCGGATGCCTGTGGCGGACGCAAGAAAGTCGCGGGTCATCCAAGGATAATCCCAGGTGACTGGGGAAAGGTTGAGCCAGGCTGGTTGGCCCGACCCCTCTAAGTCCGCTTTGCAAGGAGCGGAGACCGGAGGCAAAATTCACCAGTTCCTCTGGCGGCGTTCGCGCGCCGTCAGTAACGCGAACAGGAACTGAGCGGCCAGGAACGAGGAAGAAACCGTTCTGCGCCGGGTCAAGTATCCCAGGCTGGTTTCGGGCCTGGGGGAATCGCAGTTACCCGGAGGGTAATCGGTTGCTACTGCGCATCAGCACGGAAAGAGTGACCCGCCCGGCCTTTTTAATCAGGCCGTAAAGACGCCGAAGGGCGGGACAAAGCGGGCCTCCGACCGGGAAGAACAGCAGGCCCAGGCATGGTCTGCCAATCCTTCCAAAAGGCCGGCGACGCTACAAACGGCGCCGCTGGTTTGTGAGCGAAAAGCAGCCTCAGAGATAAGAGGTCAGACCCGTGGCACTGGGCCAACGCGCCGCCAAAAGCGGTGGCCGACCCAGCGCAAGAGGTGAAGACGCGGACCCGCAGTCACAACCCTGTCTTCACCCGGTTCGCAAGCCGGCGTCCGCAAACGCCAGCCCAAGCGAGCTCAGAGGCCTCACTCGATGATTCAGCGCCGCAAGGCGCTGGACGGCCCTGCTATGAGGCCGGCGACTCCGCTTGCCGTGGAGAATGGCGTCGGGAAGCTGGCAGCCCCGAAAGGGCGCGCCTAATGTCAGCGTGGGAAAGAGAGAGTGGCGAACTCCCAGCCCCCAATTTGCCTCCGTTCCGTCGCAAGACGGGACGGGGGCTTTTTGGTGTACATTGCGCCGGTCGCGGCTCTCGGCAAAAGGCCGCCATTATCCGGGTTCGGGTTGGAGACGGAAGACGCTGGCGGCAACCATGTCGTCCAGGCTGTCGTGGTGGAACAGGCGGCGGTAATCCCCGGCTTCGAGGAGGTGTTCGGAAAGCTCCCCGGCGTCGCGGCGCAGTATAAACTTCAGTTCGGCCAGGTCATCGCTCCAGCGGAAGCCGTTGAAGAATTGGGCGCCGGCAAACTGCGTTTTGTAAAGCGCGTTGTGCGAGTAGCAAGTGCCCAGATAAAGCCGGCGGCAGCGGCGTTCGCGGAAAAGCGCCGCCGCCGAGGTCATCATGAACATGCCCAGATTGCGCGCGTAGTAATTGAGGTCGTAAAAGGCGTAGTAATAATAAGCCAGTTCCCGGCCCTCCAGGAACAGGGTGGAGACGCCCACTTCCGCCCCTTTCTCCGTGTCGGTGAAGACCAGCAAGTGGGAAATGACCGGGGAGGCGAACAGCGAATCCAGCCGCTCGAAAGTCATCACGTCCTTGCCGAATTTGATGTCGGCGTAGGTCTTGTAGAACTGGCGCCGTTCGGGGGTGTAATCGAATTCGGCGCGCGGCACCAACCGCGCCTGGATGCCCGCGCCTTTGCGCAGAATGCGGCGGTTCTCCGAGGAGGGTTTGAAGGCGGTCAGATTGACCCGGATCTGGCGGCAGAGGTAGAAGCGGTCCAGATTGCGCGAGGAAGGGAGGAAGCCGGCGTGGAAAAGATCGGCGGGCGTTTCGCCGGGTTCGGGCACGGCCCAGACGGCGTAAGGAAACTGGTAGCGGTCGTAGTTGGATTTGTGTTCGGAAAAGAGAAGTTTCATATCGGAAAAGTCACTGGGAATTGCAGGCCATCGTCCCGGGCGGATTTACGCCAAGCCCGTCACGGTCTCCAGGGGCTGCGGCGCAATCTGGCCGTTGACCGTTTTGCGGCGCAGGCGCAGGCGCCAGTTGGTCAGGACGTCGTAGGAGACGGAGTTCTTCAGCCGGGCCATGTCATCCACGGTGATTTCCTCGCCGCCCTGGCGGCCCATAATGACCGCTTCGTCCCACATTTGCGCCTCGGCAATGCCGGTGATGTCCACCGTAATGGCGTCCATGGCCACGCCGCCCACCAGCGGGGCGCGCCGCCCGCGGATCAGCGCGCCGCCCGCGTTGCGCACGCGCGGGAAGCCGTCCCCGTAACCGATGGGCAGCACGGCAATGCGGCGCGGACCGGGCGCGGTGTAGCGCATGCCGTAGCCCACCACTTCGCCGGGTTGGAGAGGCTGGATGGCGGCGATGCGCGCCTTGACGGACATGACCGGCTGGATGCCGGGTATGCGCCGGCAAACGGCCGAGGGGAAAATGCCGTACATCAGGAGGCCCACCCGCACCATGTCGCGATGGGCGCGCGGCAAATCCAGGAAGCCGCCGCTGTTGCAAAGGTGCTGGCAGGGCGCGCGGCCGCCGGCGCGCTGCCACGCGCCCATCACTTGGTCAAAACGCTCGATTTGCAGGAGAGCGAAGCTCTTGTCCGCCTCATCGGATTGCGCGAAGTGGGTCATCGCGCCGTCCAGCCGCAACGATTTTTGCGCGGCAACCAATTCCAACAAGGGCAGCGCCTGGTCCCAGCGCACTCCGTAGCGGCTCATGCCGGTGTGAATCTTGACATGGACGGGGACGCACTTGCCGGCGGCGGCGGCGGCGCGGGCCAGTTGGCGGATGGTGTGGGGTTCGTTGACACAGACCGTCAGGTCATGCTCGACGCACCAGGGCAATTCCGCCTCCTGCCGCTCGCCCAGCAGCAACAAGGGGGCGGTGATGCCGGCGTCGCGCAACGTCATGGCCTCTTCCAGCGTGCTCAAGCCGAAGCCCGCCGCGCCTTCTTCCAGGGCGATTTGCACCACGTCCATGGCCCCGTGGCCGTAGGCCTCGTCCTTGACCACGGCGAGCAATTTGACGGCGGGGGGAAGTTCGCGGCGGATGAGGCGCAGGTTGTGGCGGAGGCGCGCCAGGTCAATCTCGACCCACGCCGGCCGCAACGGAAAACCTGCAGAACGAAAGTTCATCAAAATTCCGCCGTTGTTTAACCACGAAAAACCGGCCGGCGCAAATGAGAATGCGAAAAAGCGGCTGCGGCGGGTGCTGGCGCTAATTGCTCTTGAGTCGGAAATACATGGGCTGCGGAACGATGGCGTTGGTGTAGGGGCTGGTGGCCCCGATCACATTGCTGTAAGGGCCCGCGGGGGAAACGGAGGCTTGCAGACTGAACGCCGCGGGGGTCGTCAGCGCGGACGAAGCGGTCTCGAAGGTGATGGCTGTGGCCCAACCCGACCCGGCCAGCTTGTAAATCTGGAGGCGGTCAATGTTCTGGTCGGGCGTGAGAACGAACAGTTCCTCGTCGAGATTCAGGCCTGAGGCCCCGGAATACGCGGTCCCGTTTGTGCCGGTCCATATCGGCCAGGTAGAATTGGGCAGTTCCCCGGTGGTGCCGGTGAAATCCTGGGGCGTCCATCCGGCCATGCTCACTTGGTTATAGTTCGTGCCGTTCAGGACGTAGGCCTTCAACAAGTACTGTTCGGGCCCGTCAATGTCTATCAGCAGGACACGATCTTGAGGCGTGAGCTGGGAAAGAAAATCAAACTGCAACGCGCCGGTGTTGTCAAAGGTCATCGTCAAATCCTCGATGTCCCCGACCACGCCGTCTCCGGTGCCGTTGTAGGGGACACCCACGAATTGGGTGGAGTAGGAAGGGTTGTTTCCCGGGGACGCCCCGCCAAAGATGTCAATGGAGTTGGCCACCGTGGGGCTTAGAGTCACCGGATCGGAAGAAAGCGGGGTGACCCTGAAATCGTTGTGCGCCTTGAAATCTGTGAGGAAAACCCCGTTGGAATTGAGGACCGTCCCCGCGTCCAGCCCGGAGTCGTTGATCCAGTGGACGACGGGATAATTCTGCGCGGGAACGTTGGCCCAGCTCAACACCACGTTCGTGCCGGCGCGCTCAATCGCCAGCGGCAGCGCGAGGGATTCAAAATTGATGTCCGTGGACTGGCCGGAAGCGGCCAGTTTGGAAACGACGAGGCGGTTGATGTTTTGGTCGGGGATCAGAACGAAAAGCTCATTGTTGAGATTGCCGGAGTAACCGGAGGTGGCCGTTCCGTTGGCGGGATTCCATAGGGGCCAGCCGGAGTTGGGAAAATCGCCTGTGTCTCCGGTGAGATTCTCGGCGGTCCATCCGGCGACGCTGACTTGCACGTAGTTCCCGTTGCTGAGGACGTAGGCCTGGAACTGATACTGTTCGCTGCCGTCAATGTCTATCAGCAGAATGCGGTCTTCCGGGGTCAGCGGGGAAAGGAAATCAAACTGCAAGGCGGCGGTGGCGTCGGAGGTCATGTTCAAGTCGGTGATGTCGCCCAGGACGCCGTCTCCGGTGCCATTCGACGCGGCGCCGACAAACTCCGCGCAGTACCAGGGGTTGTTGCCCGCCGACGATCCGCCGAAGACGTCCGTGTAGAGGGAGACGGAGTGGGCGCCGAGCGGCGTCACCTTGAGATCGTTGACCGCCTTGAAGTCGGTGACAAAAACGCCGTTGGTGCTGAGAACCGCGGCCGCGTTGACCCCGGAATCGTTGATCCAATGGACCACCGGGAAACTCTGCGCGAACAGGCCGGTTGAAAGGCCGGGAGTCAACAAAAAGGCGGCGATTGGAATCAGGGCCGGGATTGGTTTCATGGGGTTGAAGGGCCGGTTGCGTCTGGTCATGGTCATGGTGATTGATGTATTCAAATTTGTGTGGTCGTCAGAATTTCACGATCACGCGGGCGGGACTGTTGGCGAGATGCTTCATTACGTTGGGTTCGGGACTGCGACATAATCTGTGGCTGATTATAGGCCAATTCAGGGTTTATTCAAGCTTTTTTTTGACAGTGTTCTTAACGGGCTGACGGAGTTTTCGCACGTCGCGGGCGCGCTATGGCGGATTGCCCACGTTCATTTCCCGGCCGCCCCCGGGGGCATGCACCCAACGGCAAAATGGCCATTTCGCGCCCATTCGCGGATTCCTGCCATTCCGCCATTTGAATTGCGCCAAGAGGGCTTGACAATCCGGCGCAATCCGCCGTCTAATCCTGCCTGGCGCGGAGGGTTTTGATGATTTCCGAATGAATACTATTCTCGGCCGGTGGTTATTGATTGCGTTCTGCATCGCCGATGCCGCTTTGCTGTTGCTGTGCGGCTGGCTGGTGCCCATCCATCTGTGCGCCGTGGATGTCGCGGTCATCCAACGGGCGGGCGAGGAGTCGCCCTCCGTGGTGGATCGTGGATTGGACCTGGCCCAAAAGGGCCGGCCGGCCGCCGCTGAATTGCTCCTGCAAGCGGCGAAAAACCAGAATCTTTCGGGCGTGGAGAAACTTTCCCGGGCCGTCGCTCTGCCGGTCGCGCCATCTCCCGTCTTGAACCCGATTCAGGATCTTCTCAATCACGTCCCGGGCGTCCCTGGCGCAACCAACGGGTATTCCCAGGTCATCACCGAATCGGTCATTCGCCTGGAAAATCGCGACCGGGTGGCGGCGTTCTTGCAAGCCGCCCCGTCGCCCGCCGTCAGGCAACTGCTGCGTTGCCGCGATCTGACCAATACCATCCTGTTTCCGCCCTCTTTCTCGCCGTCCGGCCAGGCTTTTGACGCGGCAGTGTCGGTTTGCGGGCTGTTGCTGGAACAGGACTCCCTGGCCGCCGGCTTGCGCGGGGATCTTCTGAATCGCGCCGCCACCGCCATTGGCGGCGGCAGCACCGAACCGCTGGAACAAGTGCTCATGGACATGATGTCGCTCGGACAGCGGCTCAATTGGGAACAGTTGACGGTTTTTGTCCGCCGCATTGAGGACCCGCGGACGCTGGAGCGGCTGGCGGCCCAGGCGCGCAACGCCGGGGCGAAAATGCCCCTGCTCTTTGCGGGCGTGGAGCTTTCCCAACAACCCGGCGCGGTGGCCGCCTACCTGGACAATTTCAGCCAGAGCGGCCTGGACGATCTGGGAACCAGCCTGCGGTTCGGCGCCGGCGCGGTGGACGAACTGCTCCGGCGCAACCAGCGGATTTGCGCGTCGAACCTTCGCGACCGGACCCTGGCTGCCCTGCCGGTCGGATTCTTTTTTCGCGCGGCCACAAATTTTGCGTTGCGTCTTCCGTGGTTCGCGGTCACAGTGAAGTGGTTCTTTTACCTGTGCGGGGGATTCCTGGTTGCCGTCTCACTGCGCGTGGGAGGGACGGCGCCCGCGCCGGGGGAGCCATTGCGGGAGCGCGGATTTCGCATAATCCGCGAAATGCTATTTGCGTTGGGTTTTTTGGTCGTGGTACTGTTTCTGAGCGAGCCGTTTCTCGCCCAGGGCAGCCAGAAGGCGGAGTTTCCCCTTCGGCTGCGCTTGCCCGGGGTGGCCAGCGTGGCCGCGATTGCGACGCCCGGCGCCAAAACGAAACTTATGGACACGCCCAGTCTGTTGACCCTGCTGCTGTTCTTCGTCTTGCAGGCGATTCTCTATACCGTGTGCCTGGCCAAGCTGGCGGAGATTCGCCGGCAACAGGTGCCGACGCCGCTCCGGCTCAAACTCCTGGAGAACGAGGACCATCTGTTTGACGCCGGCCTCTACCTGGGCTTCTGCGGCACCATCGTCTCGTTTATCCTGCACATGATGAACATCAGCCAATTCAGCCTGATGGCCGGCTATTCCTCGACGGCGTTCGGCATCATTTTCGTTTCCATTTTCAAAATCTTCCATATCCGCCCCTATCGCCGCCAATTGCTCATGGATAACACGGCTGCGCCTGGCACGGTTTCCCGCAGCGCCAACCTATGAACCGCAGCATCCTGATCGTCATCTGCGATTTTTTCCTGCTCAGCCTTCTGGCTTTCTCCACGCCGGACATGAACACGGTGGCGCAAAAAAGCTCCCCGCGCGCGCTGACGACGGACCTCGCGACCAACCGGGTCACCGCCCGCCAGGACTTGGGCGAGGTCATGCGCCTGGCGCTGGATGAGGAACGCAAGTACCGCGACGCAATCCTGGCCGACCTGGCCAGTACCCGGCAGTCCGTCACCCAGCGGGACCAGCAGATCCAGGATTTCCGGTCCCAATTGCAGTCCACCGAGCAACAGGCGACGCATTTGCAGCAGGAGGAAACCAATTTGACCTGGCAGGTCGCCGACGCCCAAAACAGGATCGCTGCTTTGAACCAGCAACTGCGGGCTGCCAATGAGGAAACGGCCCTGACCAAGGCGCAGCGCGCCGAAATGGAAGCCGAAGCCCGCAAGCAGGCGGAAAGGGCCGGAACCCTGGAACGCCAGTTGACTGGACTGGAACAGACCAACCAGTTGATTCAGGCCGAGCGCGCCAGTCTGAACACTCAACTCCAGGTCACCGAGGCCGCGCGCCAATCCGCGTTCACCCAAATGTCCCAACTCCAGGGCGAAGTCGAAGTGCAACGCCAAGTCAACGCCAAGCTGGCCGACAGCGTCAAGACCCTGGCCACCCAATCCACCGAACTGGCCAAGGAAATCCACGACAACCGCGAGATGGCGCCCAACGAGATTTTCGAGCAACTGACCACCAACCGCCTGCTGGCCAGCTTCTACGGTTTGAAAAAGGGCATTTTCGGAATGGATTCCTCCAAGTTCACCCAGACGCAGATTCTTCTGGCCAGCGACGGCACCAACACCTTCGCCCTCTGTCATGTGCGGGACACGCCGCTCAACCTGTGGAGTCCCGACACGGAATGGAAGGACCTGAGCGGCACCCTGGCGCGCGGCGCGGTGGTTTTCCCGGTGGATACCGTTTCCTTTTGCTCCGTGGACCCGCGCGCGGTCTTGATTCCCATCCCGGCGGCGCAAGCGCGCGCGCTGGGCTGCAAGGTTTACCGCTTGTCCCAGGACCCGTTCAAGTTTCAGGACGCGGTCGTGGCCGGCACCCAGGACAATTATTACGGCGAGTGCAAATTCCAAATGGACCTGGACACCCCGCAATATGTCAAGATGGACCGGAGTTCGGTGCGGGGGCTTTTCGGAAAATTCAATCCGTCCACCGGCGATCTGGTCTTTAGCAGAACGGGCGACCTTTTGGGCCTGATGGCCAACAACAACTATTGCCTGGTGCTGCGCTCCTTCAATCCGGGGTTGTCGCTGCGGTTCGGCCCGGCGGGCAACAGCGAACTGACGGCTCAAACGCTTTCGACTCTCTACGCCGTCGTTTTCCAGATGCCCTTCCGCTTGCAGTGACCGGCTCTTGCGGGGCGGGTTTTCCAGGTCTCATCGGGCGGCGTACCAATCCCGGATCCGCACTTCCACCCCCTGATCGGCGCCGACCAGCGCCTTGAATTTCTCCAGGTCCGACCCGCGATAGTGGTAGGGGTAAACGATCTTGGGCTTGAACGCCTTGACCGCGCGGGCGGCCTGTTCCACGTCCATCGTGGGAGCGTTCATGCAGACAAAGGCGACATCAATGTTCTTGAGCGCCAGCATTTCGGGGATGTCCTCCGTGTCGCCGCTCAAATAAATTCGTTTGCCGCCCAGCGTCAGCACATAGCCGTTGTCGCGCCCCTTGGGATGATTGTTCAGGCGCGCCGGGGTCAGATTGTAGGCCGGCACGGCCTCCACGCCAATGCCCAGGAATTCCTGGCTCTGCCCGTTGGTCATGCTCGTGGCGCGGCTGGCCAGGTTGGATGGAAGTTGCGCGACCACCGAAGGGGGTCCCGCCAGTTTGGCCTTGCCGCCCGCCACGGCGTTGAGCGTTGGGACGCTGAAATGATCGCCGTGGATATGAGTGATCAGGATCAAATCCGGCGCCGGCAAACCTTGGAAAGCCGGGGCGCCGCCGACCGGGTCCACATACACGGTCTTGCCCTGCCAGACCAGGGCCAGCGTGGCGTGATTGATGGGATATATTTTGATGTCGCCGTTTTGACTGGCGACAGTGTCACTGACAGGCGCCTTGATCTGGGCGGTCAAGGCTGCCGGCAGCAGCAACCCCAGACCCAGGATGAGGCCGAAACGCGAACAAAATCGGTTGATTGGCATGGCGAAACATGAGGCAACCGGCGGTTGCTGTCAAATCCTGAAACCGGTTAAATCCCCATGTTGGACAGCATGGTGGCAATGCGGTTGACCACTCCGACCAATTGCGGATGGGACTGTTCCAAATTATGCACCGAGGATTCCAGTCCCAAAATGGAATGCTTGAGCGACTTGGGATTTTTTTCCTCCCGCGTGGCTTCGTGGGCCGAGACTCCCGCGAACCCGGCGATGCTTTGGGCCTGCTCCTGATTGGTCTTGGACAGGGCGCCGATTTGCGACCTCAATTGCCCCAGCAAATCCAGCAACTCGGCGCGGTTGTCGTCTTTCAGGGCTCCGGCGCTCCGGATCCGCTCTTCAATTTGGGAAATCGTGTCTTTCATAATGAAAGCGTTTTTCCCCGCCAAAGTAATCAAATCCGGCGGAAAGGAAAGCCCGGAAAAAGGCGGTGGCATTTCGGGATAATCCTGTATGCTGGGTGTGTAGTTTGGACTGTGGGCGGGTATTCCATAGTATGAAGACGAATGAATTGCTCCGGCGCTACGTGGACGACAGGTCCGAGCCGGCTTTCGAGGAACTGGTCAAGCAGCATATTGATCTGGTGTATTCATCCGCGCTTCGGCAGGTGAGCGGCGATGTGCCCGCCGCGCAGGATGTCACCCAAGCGGTGTTCACGGAACTGGCGCGCCATGCGCCGCGATTGACGCGACACACTTCGCTGGCGGGCTGGCTCTATACCAGCACGCGTTATCTGGCCGCCAAGGCGCTCCGCGCGGAGCAACGCCGCCGTTCCCATGAACAGGAAGCCCACGAAATGAACCAACTCCTCCAATCCCCTGATCCCGACACGACTTGGCAGGAACTGCGTCCGCTGCTGGACGACGCCATGCACGATCTGAGCGCCAGCGACCGCGAGGCGGTGTTGATGCGCTACTTCGAGCGTCTTCCGCTGGCCGAAATCGGCGCGCGGCTGGGTCTGAAGGAGAACGCCGCGCACATGAGAATTGAGCGCGCCATTGACCGGTTGCGCGCGGCGCTGGCCAAACGCGGCGTGACTTCGACGATCACCGCTTTGGCGCTTCTCCTGACCGGACGCGCTGTCGCCAGCGCGCCCCAGGAACTGGCCGCCCGAGTCAGCCGCGCGGCCCTGGCCACCGCTGCCGCCACGGGCGGGCTGACTTGGGCCTTGCTCAAGCTCGCGGGCTTGTTGAAGGGAAACGCGCTGCTGACCGCCAGCGCGGCGGTATTGGTGGCCGGCTTCATTGTTGTGCCGAAATGGCTTGCAACCGCAACGCCGGCGCCGGCCAGCGCCGCCTCCACGCCACAAAAGCCGGCTGCCCTCACGGCATCCACTCCCGGGCAAGCCATCGCCAATTACACCGCACGGGTTGCCGCCGCGAGGACAGCCGACAAAATCACCCTCCATATAATCGCCGACGACACCGGAAAACCTGTGGCGGGCGCCACGATTGAATACGTTGCCAGGGAGATTGGCCGCAGAACAGCGCCCCCGCTGTTGACTCTAACGCCAATGACTGCGACGGATCAGGGCGTGTGCGAGATTCCTCTGTCCCGCGACACAATGGGCTTGCTGTGGATTGAGAGCCGGACCGACGGGTTTGTGGATACGACCTTTGCATGGAGCCCGGATCGTGGAGAACGAATTCCGCCGCAATACGCCTTGCGTCTGGCCCGTTCCGTGCCTATCGGCGGGCAGGTCGTTGACGAGGACGGCAGGCCTGTGGCTGGGGCGGTGGTTCAGGTGGATTATGCCTTCGCATCCAGCTCAGAGAATTCTTCCGAGCCTCCGCATTTCTCCTCACTAATCCAGGAAAAGACGGTCGCCGGCGTTGACGGTCGCTGGCGCATTGACCGGTTCGCAAAGGAAGAAATCTCGAGGTTGCGTGTCGTCGCGAAACATCCAGACTGCTTTACAGAGCCTCTAATCACTTACAACGGCGGGAACACCGAGACGGACAAGCAACTGCTGGCCGGCACTTTGATCTACAAGCTCACACGCGGCATACCGGTGCGTGGAGTGGTGGTGGATGCAGAAGGCCATCCTGTTCCCGGAGTAAAGGTGGCAGCGGATGCCGAGATTCAACGACCGGCGCTGGAAAGGTTGTCCTTGGCGCCGGGGCAGTCGGTCAATATTCAGCGGGTTGACCGGGTCGAGACGACGAATCTGGCCGACGGAACATTTGTTCTGACCGGCTGTCGGCCGGGCACAAACGAGTTTAGCGCGGAGGCCCGCGGTTTTGCTCTGGCCAGCCTCAAAGTGACTCTTACAAACGATTCCGCTTCGCTGCGTTTCGTTTTGCAGCCCGGACATGTCCTGCGCTTGCGCCTGCTGGACGCTAATGGACTTCCTGCGACCAATTGCATTGTCTATCCGGCCTCCTTGGAACCCAACCGCGTCCCCCGCCGCGGGCCGACAGGCCCAAGGGGTGGGCGCGGCGGCGTGGGCAATCTGCTCCTCCTTCAACCACCCCGCACCTTCCGCGCGGACGCAGAGGGCCGTGTGGTGTGGGAAAGCTCGCCCGACCCGGAACTGCAGCTTGACTTTCAAGCCGCCGGCAATGACTTGACAAATATGCTTGTGCCGGCGGATGGACAGGAGCATCTGGTGACGCTGGCATCCGCCGGTCCGACCGCGCCGCCTCATTTAGCGGTAAAGGGCAATGTTCGGGAAGCAGCCACCGGCCAGCCCATTGACCATTTCCTCGTCCACACAGGGCGATTTTGGCCGACCCATGCGAATTTCACTCCCGGGTGGATCAGTAACAAAGGCTTCCAAGGCGGGACGTTCGCATATAATGAGACATGGGGCACAGGGACAAAATACAGCTTGCGGTTCAAGATTGAAGCGGACGGCTACGCGCCGTTCACCACCCGCGATGTGGGGCCTGATGAAGGCGACGTATCGTTGGACATCGTTCTGTATCCAGCCCCTTCCACCAGCGTCACCGTCCTGTCGCAGGATGGACAGCCCGTCGTCCATGCAGACGTTGGGCTGGAAATGCCATACGAGCCTTTGGCCCCGTTGCCCGGCGGGCTGAGGCACACCTACCCGGGAAATTACACCAATGTTCTTTTGACAGACGAACGAGGCCGCTTTGTTCTGCCGCCCGATGATTCGATCACCCGCGTGGTCGCGGCCGGCCCCGATGGTTATGTGGAAGCGACGCCGGCGGCCCTGGTGGCGGAGCCGATCTTGCGCCTTCAGCCTTGGGGCCGGATTGAAGGGTCGTTTTTTTCCGCGGGCCAGCCTGCCGCCGGTCGGGTGCTTGCCTTGGGCTTCCAAAAACCCTGGGAACCAACAATGATCTCTGCGACCACGGCAGAGACAGACGCCGGTGGGCGGTTTGTGTTTCCCAAAGTGCCCCCCGGCGAATTCATTTTATGGAGGAAGGAAGCACAAGTGGCCAACCCCCATTTCCATACGCCCACTAACCTTTCTTATGGAACTTACGATCAATTCCGGGTGCCGCCGGTGCGAGTCCGTGCTGGCGAAACGGCGGCC
>Ga0326727_10016478_pt1 | contig 15585 bp, 13 predicted proteins | sample MB2enrmetagenome_FD_207643 | JGI IMG/M metagenome (GOLD analysis project Ga0326727, IMG submission 207643) | Lab enriched peat soil microbial communities from McLean, Ithaca, NY, United States - MB29MY | ecosystem: Environmental > Terrestrial > Soil > Wetlands > Peat | place: USA: New York... | reverse complement strand
ACCGGCAGTTCTGCGAATTGTTTCTGATCCCACTTCTCCTTCAGGCCTACCGGGATATTCCGTTCCAGCCCTGGCTGAGAGGCTCCTTGGATGGGATTTCACCGGAGGTCGGCAGCCGTCTTCTAGGGAGGGACTTTTATAAGGCCGGGGTCTTGATGGATGTCCTCCTCCATGCACGCTTTGAGCGCCGGTATGCCCGGACCACACGCCATATCAAGAAAGACCTTTTGAAGGCCGGATTCAACAAGAATATGATCCGCGCCAATCTGGAACGGCTCTCCAAAATTATTTCCCGGCTCACATGGAATACCGCCCGCAGTCACTGGACTGATTATCCTAACACCCACAGTTACAGCTCTGGAGAAGAAGCCGCCAAACGGCAATTCATCGAACGCGTGCTGCAGGAGAAGCGCCGTCATCTCATCTGGGACCTCGGATGCAATATGGGGGATTTCAGCCGGCTGGCCGCGAAGCAGGCCGATTATGTGGTAGCGATGGATTCCGATGCCCAGGTGATTGAAGTGCTCTACCAGAAACTCAAGGCGGAGAAGGCGGATCGGGTGCTTCCTCTGGTGGCCAATGTCGCCGACTTCTCTTCGGGACTCGGCTGGCTGGGCCAGGAACGCAAGGCTCTGGTCGACCGGGGCCGGCCGGATTTGATTTTGTGCCTGGCTCTGGTGCATCATGTCGCTATCCGCTCCAACATCCCTTTAGAGGAGTGGGTCCGGTGGTTATCGCGTTTCAGATCGGAACTGGTGATTGAGTTTGTCACCCCCCAAGATCCGATGGTGGAGCAGCTGTTAAGGAACAAGGACGAGAACCATGAGGATTACACAACCGCCCAATTTGAGAGCGTCTTGTCACGGTATTTTATCGTTCATCAACGCGAAGCTATTGGTTCCGGTCGACGTATACTCTATGCTTGCGAAGCCAAATGATGATTCGAAGGGGTACAAGATGAAAATCAGCTTTAAGTCCATCCGGATGTCTGCGGTTGTGTTCCTTTTGACCTGTTTGTTGGCCCCCAAAGCCCACGCGTATCTGGACCCCGGGAGCGGCAGCATGATGCTCCAGCTGCTTCTGGCCGGTGTGGCGGGCGTCGCTCTCGCCGCCAAAATGTTCTGGCGGCGAATCCTGGCTTATTTCCGCCGATCCAAGTCCAACCATTCCAACAACTCTAAAGCTCCCTCTTGAAGCCGCCGGGCATCATCACCTCCCGCCGTCATGCCCTTGTGGAGGAACTCCGCACTATTCGTGATGACCAAAAATCCCCCTTTCTTTTTCTGGAAGGCCCGCGCCTGGTTCAGGAAGCGCTCCAGTCCGGGCAAAGGATCGACATTCTGGTGTGGACACCGTCCGCGGACAGGGAGCCGGTGCTGAAAGCCGCCGTCTCGGGCTGCCGGCGCACCTTTCAGGTGTCTGAATCTGTATTTAGGGCCGTTTCGGATGTAGAAAGTCCACAGGGGATTCTGGCGGTCATTCGCCGCCCGCAATGGGAATGGAAGGATCTCTTCAACCGGGCGCCGGCCCCAATCCTGGTTCTGGACAGACTCCAGAACCCCGGCAATCTGGCGTCCATCATCCGAACGGCGGAAGCGGCCGGCGCGGCGGGCCTAGTCACAACGCCGGGCACCGCGAGGCTCTTTTCGCCCAAGGCCCTGCGCGGCGCGATGGGATCGACGCTCCGGCTCCCCAGTCAAGAACACAGGCCCACTCCTGAAATCACCTCCAAACTCAAAAACGCCTCCTACACGCTCGTTGCTGCCACGTTGTCTTCCAAAGAAAAATCGGCCATTTCCTATACACAGCTTGATTGGCACATGCCTAGGGCTGTTCTGCTAGGACAAGAGGGCTGTGGGTTTTCCGCAGATTGGGAGCCTTTCATCGAAAAGTACGTATACATTCCGATGCAATCTCCGGTCGAATCCTTGAACGTCGCCGCCGCCGCGGCCATCCTGCTCTACGAGTCCGCTCGCCGCAGCGCTTAAACCCTCCTGTAAACCATACTGATTTCATCTGGGTCCAATAATTCCCTCAGGAGGGAACTCTTTCAGCGCCCCATGCGTCTCTAGAGTGAGATGAAGAACGAAGAGTTCAGCGAAGTCCTTCGCACCTATGGCGACATGGCCTACCGGATGGCTTGCCATTTGACCGGCGGCAACGAATCCCTCGCCCGTGACCTGGTCCAGGATGCCTTTATCAAGATATGGAAGAACTGGGAATGGCAGCGCCCTCAGTCCTTTAAAGGGTGGATGTATCGGATTCTTCATAACCTCTACATAGACCATCTTCGCCGAAAATCCCGGGAAGCGACTTCGTCATATGACATTCAAGGACCCTCGGAAGCCGACAGCGTTGTCGATTCCTACCCGGAACCGTCGCTGCATGTTCTGGATGCGCTCGAAAAGGAAGAATTGAAAATGATTCTTCATGACGCTCTGAATCAGTTGCCGGAAGAATTCCGCATCCCGATCATTCTCTGCGATATGGAAGATTTGTCTTATGAGGAGATCGCGCAGATTGTTTCCTGTCCGGTAGGAACTGTGCGTTCGCGCATTCACCGGGGGCGCCGCGAACTGCGAACTGCCCTTGCTTCTTATCTGGAAGAGACCAGTCAGGAGCCGGAGGGCGCAGCGGTGGGCGGTCCCCTGGTCCGTTTGGCCAGCCAAGGGGGCCTATCATGAGCTGGTTTGAGATCAGAATGCTTTTAAAAGAGCGAGAGATGCCCGGTATCCCCGCCGACCTCGTGGCTGCGATTGAAGCCAAAACCGTCTATCGCCGCGCTTGGTGGCAGTCGGATGCCTTCCGGCTGCGCTGGGTTCCGGCCCTTGTGGCATTGGCGACCGCCTTCAGCGCGCTCTGGCTGTCCAGGATTCAGAAGCATCCGGATCCCCGTGCGGTCATCCCCATGGCGGCCAGGCCGGAACCGGCCAAAGTGACGCTGCATGCGTTTTTGCTGCCCAATGAAGTGGCAGACACAGAGAAAGGAGAAAGTCGTGAACATTCGAAGTCATAAAGTTGCCCTGGGGCTCGCCATGGTCGGGCTCCTGTCGTATACCGCCTGTACCGCAGAGAAAACTTCCATGAAGAATCAGGAGATAAGCGCCGTGCCCGCGGCGACGCCGGATCTGTCTCAGGTTCAAGCCGTCAAAGAAGCTTCAAAAATTGTGGATGGTGTGTTCGCCGCCAGTGATCATCTGCAGCCAGTCTACTTTGACCTCAATAAGTCGATCCTGTCCGGGGGCGCGATGGAAACGGTCAAAGCCAACGCCGAATGGCTGAAAAGCCAGCCGCCCTTCCTGGTCCGCATTATCGGATACGCGGACAGCCGTGGATCCGCCAGGAAAAACGAGCGTCTGGCCGAACGCCGGGCGATGGCCGTCCGGGACGCCTATGTTTCCCTCGGCCTGTCGAAAGATCGTCTCTCCATCGCCGGCCGCGGAGCGGAGGAACCGGCCTGCCAGCCGACCACCGAGGAGTGTCTCTCCAAAAGCCGCCGCAGTGAAACCTTGATCGAAGACAAGGCCCTCGCTTCCCGCTAATCCACCCGCAGTGTCTTCGAAGGAAACGCCCGATACCTTCGGGTTGTTTCCTTTTGTAGGATAATCTCAATATCGTCATTAGGAGGCTATTTAAATGAATAGGCAATTGGTCGCCGGGTTTCTCGTTTGCTGCGTGGCTGGTTTTGTATGCGCTGAGAATGGATCCTCCCATAAGATCAAGGATCGTACGCTCACCGTTCAGGGGCAGGCCAAATTGTCGGCGATCCCCGACATTGCGACTTTATCCGTCGAAGTCAGCCGGGACGGGGTAGACATGGACCCCGTGCTCACACAGGTGCGCCAGCAAATGAACAAGGTCCTAGAGGCCATCAAGGCACAGAGCATCGCCGAAAAAGACGTGCGCACGGAATTCTTCCAGGTCCATCCCAAATACGAGCAGGACAAGCACGGCAACCCCCGGCCGGTTGGCTACACCGTCGCCAATCAGGTTTCCGTCAAGGTGCGTGATTTAAAGAAAACCGGGAAGGTCCTCACTGCTGTCTTGAATGCGGGCGCCACCCGAGTGGATGGCCCCGCATTTGAGATCGATAACCCTCAACTCTTAGAACGCCATGCACTCGCGGCGGCCACCAAGGAAGCTCAGGCTGAAGCGGAAGCGGTCGCGCAGGCGGCCGGCGTGCAGCTTGGCGAAATCCTGACGATCAATCCGCAGAACGTTAACTGGCCTGTGCCCCGCCGGCCTTTGATGATGCGCGCTATGGCGATGCCGGCAGCCATGCCCGAGGAGGAACCCATTGAATCGGGGGAGCAGACGTTGACCGGTTACGTTACCCTCACGTACGCCATTCATTAGGTGAAACGCTGCGACTGGGCTCAGGGCGATGCGCTCATGCAGGCTTACCATGATGAGGAATGGGGTGTTCCCCTGCACGACGACCGCAAGCTCTTTGAATTTCTGATCTTAGATGGAGCGCAGGCTGGACTTTCGTGGCGGACGATCCTGTATCGCCGCGAGGGATATCGAAGAGTCTTCCACAATTTCGACGCCCGTCGTATCGCGGTATTCGGGTCGAAAAATGTCGCGCGGTTGCTGAAAGATCCCGGCATTATCCGCAACCGGCTAAAGATCTGGTCCGCCATCCAGAACGCCAAGGCGTTTCTAGCCGTGCAGAAAGAATTCGGTTCTTTTGACCGCTACCTCTGGCAGTTTGTAGAAGGGAAACCGATCGTCCACCGCGTCCGGTCTTTCAAAGAGCTTCCCGTCACCACCCTTGAATCCGACGCGATGAGCAAAGACCTGCGCCTGCGGGGCTTTAACTTCGTCGGCTCGACCATCTGTTACGCTTTTATGCAGGCCGCCGGCATGGTTGACGATCACCAGAAAGGCTGTTTCCGAACTTGTTAAACCCCTTTTGCTAATGAAGCGATGTGGGGGAAGGAGTCTGAATTCTTTTCAGTGCTTTCGTTCGCCTGATTTGGCATGAACAAAAGCGCCGTCCCGATCCTGGTGGTTGGAGGTGGGACCGGGACGGCGCCTGGGGAAGAGTTATTGATCGGAAGAGTTGTCCGAATCGTCTTTGGATCCGGCGCCCGAATTTGAGCCCGGACCTCCACCCGTATTGCCGCTCCCTTGACCCCCTTGCCCGCTTTGGCCGCCTGGGCCTCCTTGGCCGCCATGCCGGTGCGCGCGCCGCTTCGCCATTCTCTCCTTGCAGGCCGTGACCACTGTCGGATCAACAGACACGCCTTTTACTGCCTGCCCTTTAAGGACCGGTTGCATGCAGTCCTTGAACAGCCCGTTGCCCTGAGGTGCCTGACCCACGACAAACCCTGCGCTGGAGCAGGCCTGCTCAATCTGCTTACACGGCTGTCCGGCTCCGTTATTCGTGCCGGGGGCGGGGGGCGGAGGTGGGGGCGTTGTATCCGCCCAGCTCAGAGTCCCCATCAGAATCACAATACTTCCCAATGCGACGAGTCTTCTCATGAAAAACCTCCCTTAGTTTATTAGTAGACCATTCCCCTTAGACGGGGAACCGCCGGGTTTGTTCCATATGCTAAGCTTAATTATATGAAACGCTTTATGACCATGCCGTTGTGTGTCTGCCTCGTCCTGACTGTGTCCGGGGCTGCGCCGACCATGGCGGCTCCCGATTCGCTGCAGGACAAAATCCACGCGGACTTTAAGGCCGGTCACGCGGCCGATGTGGCGGCGCTGCTTCAACAGGAAGCCGCCCGCGCCAATCCCGAAGCGCAATACGGCCTGGGCGTTTTGTACGAGAAAGGCTTGCCGGAGGCCAAAATTCCCCAAGACGACTCTCAGGCCTTTCATTGGTACAGTCTCTCCGCTCAAAACGGATACGCGCCATCCCAGAATAATCTCGGATTTCTTTATTACACAGGGCTGGGGACGTCAAAAAACGAGGCCGAGGCCCTGCGCTGGTATGAAAAAGCCGCCCAGCAGGGCAATGCCATGGCCCAGTACAACCTGGGTGCCATGTACTTCCATGGGCATGGAGTAAAAAAAGATTTATCGAAGGCGCTCGAACTCTACAAACAGTCGGCTGAGCAGGGCAACGTCGCGGCAGAAAACAACCTGGGTTTTATGTATGAGCATGGCCTCGGCGTGCATCGAGATTTTCGAGAAGCTGTACGCTGGTACGAGCGGGCCGCCAAGACTGGACAAGTTTACGCGCAGCGCAATCTGGCCGAGATGTATGAATACGGACTGGGAGCTCATCGCAATTATGCGTACGCGCTGACCTGGTACAAAAAGGCGGCGGCCCAGGGCCATGCTCACGCGCAAATGAAGTTAGGAAGGCTCTATGAACATGGATGGGGCGCTCCTAAAGATTTGGTCGAAGCCTACGCCTGGTACTGGGTGGCCTCCGAGCACGGGAACGCCCAAGCGAAGGAGTCTCTGGCCCGCGTGGAGCATCAGTTATCGACGGCGCAGGTGACTGAAGCGCGTGATCGCGCGTCGCACTTCATGATCGAGAAGCAACCATGAGGGAAATCACCAGCCGTCGCCTAGCGCTCGGAATGGGTTCGCTCGGGTTGGCCCTATTGTGGGGCTGCGCGACTCCCGCCGTCGTGTTTGTCAGTCCGGATTACAACGCCCAACAGATCAAACGTGTGTCCGTTCAGGGATTCAGCGATGCTCCCGGTCAGCAGGGATCAGGGGCCACGATGTCGGACGTTTTTGAGAAATATCTTTTTAATTTGAAGTATGAGATCGTGGACCCGAATCAGGCTCAGGCGGATGCGGTCATTACAGGCAGCGTCTCGGAATTCACCGACATCAGCGAGCAGACGGTGATGGTGGATATTCCGCAGGAGGTCACTGAACCGGTCTATCAGGATGTCGTGGTACAGGACCGTCACGGGCTCAGGACCGTGAACGAACAAACCGGCACTCAGACAAGCGTGACCGATCAGTCAGTGCCTGAAACGGAGACCTTGCCGGCGCGCGTGGGCTTGACCGTCCGCATGGTCAGCGCCAAAAACGGCGAGCTTCTGTGGAGCGGATCCGGCTCGGCGGATGGCATGGACATTTCTTCCGCGGCGGAGGCCGCCGCCTCCAAGGTGACCGAGGCCCTGCAAAAAGAGTTAACCCGCCGCAAACCCTCTTCATAAATAAAGCATAAGCTTGTTCTCAAACGGGCAGCGGGTGAGGATAAGTAGAAGTTATTTTTGAGATTTGCTGTTCACTCTCAGCGGCGAGCCGGAGTCAGGCCCGAAAGGATCGGCGAGAGCGCGGGATTGATGCGGCGCTTCAAACAGCTCGCTATCGTGACTGGTGTCCACATCCGGTGAAGTATCCTCAGAGATCTTGAGTGCTGAATCAGGGATAATCACGATCGGGGCAAGGGTCGAAGCATCCGCATCGGGAGGAGTGACGTTTAAATTCGGAGGGGAGGAAACGGCGGGATCGCACTGGCCTGGTTTGAGGGCCAGGGCGATGGCCGATGCGCAGATCAAAGTGAGAAAGAAAAACTGGTGACGGTTCATAGGTTTCCCTCCTCATTCTAGTGTAAGGCGAGCTGACACACCGTGTAAAGAGGTCCAAATTCCCTTTTTAAGTCCAAAAGACCCAACATTTTCGGAGCAGGTCCAACGAAGAAACGTAGCGTCAGATTGCTTCTTTTGCTCGTGGCAGGAGACGCCCCACATTTCGTCTTTTTCTGCGAGAGGATTCCTCAGAAATACTTTCGTAAACTTTTCGGTGCTTCGCGGCAGGCGCAATGCTTTTGATGATCAATTCTTACAGGTCTGTTCGGTTGACGCGGTGGAGGTTGTCGTACCAGCAAGGATTGTCGCCGAAGTGGGGGAACAAAGCATGGACGCATTCTTCGGTGTCAGGTTCGTCGTAAAAGAATTCCACTTTATTGTTTTTTTCAGGTACGGCGGAATAGTTCTCTACCTCAACTGTCCCAAAGATTTTCTGGCCTTTGTGAGCTCTAATCTTCATGACGAGATAATCGCCTGCATAGAGAACGGCCAGAGCCAGGGCAATGGACACAATGATGCGCTTACTGTTCGCTGTCACTTAATGCACGTACACTGGGTTCGAGGGGAGAACCGCTGGGGTGGAGGTGGAAACCGCCACCGGGGTGGAGACGGAGACCGCTGGAGGAACGGAATAGGCCACCGGCGCGCTCGTGGAAACCGCCACGGCGGCTGCGGTCGATACAGTCACATCGGGGGCGGGCGGATTGGCGGGCGCCACTGAAGTCACAGGGGCGCTTGAGACGGCCGGCGGAGAATAGAGGTTTTTTGGCCAGGGGAGCTGGGAGTCGTCCCAACCGCCGCCCACGGCGCGGATGAGCGTCACGGCGGCGTTCATCCTTCGACCCAGGATCTGCACAGAGGCGCGCTCGTTGGTGAGCGCGATGTTCTGCTCCGTGATCACATCAAGATAAGACACGATACCGCTCTTGTAGCGTTCCAGTTCCAAGGATAAGGATTGCTCGGCTCCTTGAGTGGCGGCGTCCTGTTCAATCGTTTCCTCGGCCAGTAACCGCATGGCCGCCAGATTATCTTCCACCTCCTGGAACGCTGCCAGCACGGTCTGGCGGTAAGCGGCGACCTGGGCGTCGTAGGCGGCCTGGGCCTCTTTGGCCACAGCCCGGCGGCGTCCGAAATCAAGGAGCGTTTCGGCTGCCGAAGCGCCGATGGACCAGAACCGCTGCGGCCACATGATCCAATCGGAAAACTTGTTGCTTTCGTAGCCTCCCGTAGCGCTCAGCGATATCGCGGGAAAGTAAGCGGCGCGAGCCAGCCCGATCTGTCCGTTGGCTGCGACGATCAAACGTTCAGCGGAGGCAACATCCGGTCGCCGCTCCAGGAGCTGCGAAGGCAGTCCTACGGGGATGGTCGGGGGGACGCGGTGGATCACAAGAGAGGAAAGTGAAAAGCTGGCCGGTGCCTGGCCGACGAGGACGGCGATCGCGTGCTCCAGCTGGGCGCGCGTGATGCCGAGGTCCGTGGCTTGGGCATGCGTCGAGTCGAGCTGGGTCCTGGCCTGCGCAACGTCCGCCTGGGAAGCGATCCCGGCGTTATAGCGGGCCAGGGTGAGCTTGAGCGCTTTTTCGTAGGAGGCGGTGGCCGAGTCCAAGAGAGCGATTTGCATGTCGATCGCCGCCAGGGAAAAATAATCGGACGCCAATTCCGCCTGCATGGAAAGCCGCATGCCTTCCAGCTGGGCGGCCGAGGCCTGGGCTTCGGCTTTGGCGGTCCGGACGGCGAAGGTGACCGCTCCCCAGAAATCCGGCTCCCACGCGGCCGTTACGGGCAAATCGAAGATATTCTGGATATTGACGTTGGCGTTATTGACGTTCGGGATAAGGCTCCTGGTCACGGAGGGAACGGTTCCCACCGTGGGAAAGTAGGAAGACTGAACCTCACTCACCAACGCACGCGCCTGGCGGTACTGGGCTTCGGCCTGCTTGATGTTCTGGTTGGACACCAGAACCCGTGCTTCGAGTTGATTGAGCTGAGGATCGCCGAACATCTTCCACCAGGGTCCGTGCGCGAGCGTATCACTCGGGCTGGCCATTTTCCATTGAACGTTTCCGGGAGCGGTAACGGTTCCTGTGCTGGAGGAAACGGGCGTGGCGGTCGGCGGCGTCAAGGCGGAGGCTGCTTCTTTAAAAGCCGGCGGCGTCTCGATGGCGGGACGCTTGTAGGTGGGCGCCAGAAAACACCCGGAAAAAAGAAGCAGCACCGACACAGAGGCGCAAAGCGCAAAACGCAAAGCGCAGAACTCAAAGCTTTGAGCTGACTGCTTTGCGCTGTTCGCTTTGCGCTGCTGTTTCATGAATGTACCGGTATCCATAGTTTGATTCTCCCGCGCCAGCGAGCGCCCTGATGCTCAAACCAGATCCGCAGGCGTTCCATATAGAGGTAGACGACGGGTGTCGTGAAAAGGGTCAGCATTTGGCTCACGATTAGCCCTCCGACGATCGCGATCCCGAGCGGGCGACGCATCTCCGAGCCCGTCCCCCTTCCGAACGCGAGAGGCAAGGCTCCCAAAAGTGCGGCCATCGTCGTCATCATGATGGGCCGGAAGCGCAAGAGGCAGGCTTCATAAATCGAATCCCGGGAGTTCTTGCCTTCCTTGCGTTCGGCCTCCAAAGCAAAATCAATCATGAGGATGGCGTTTTTCTTGACGAGACCGATGAGCAAAATGATGCCGATCAAAGCGATCACGCTTAAGTCCGTCCGACAAACCATCAATGCGAGGAGGGCACCGACGCCGGCGGACGGGAGGGTGGAAAGAATGGTCACCGGATGAATATAGCTTTCATAAAGGATGCCGAGCACGATATAGACGGCGATCAAGGCCGTCAAGATCAGGATCCATTCGTTGGCGAGGGAATCCTGAAAAGCCTGGGCGGTCCCAGAGAATTTTCCCTGGATGACCGCCGGGACGCGGAGTTCCAGCATCGCGCGATGAACGGCATCCACGGCGTCACCTAACGCCACGCCCAACGGGAGATTAAAGGAGAAGGTGACGGACGGAAACTGGCCCTGATGGTTGACGACCAGGGGCGTGGCCGCCGGCGTAAAGCGCGTGAAGGCGGCAAACGGCACGTCTTGTCCGGAAGGCGTCTTCGCGTAAAGGGTCCTCAAGATTTGCGGGTTCTGCCAGTATTGCGGCGCCACTTCCATGACGACGTGGTATTGATTCAGGGCCGTGTACATGGTCGAGACCTGGCGCTGGCCGAAGGCATCATAGAGCGCATCGTCGATGTTCTGGGCGGTGAGGCCCAGACGCGACGCCGTGTCCCGGTCGATCGTGATTTGCGCCTCCTGGCCGCTATTCTGCTGGTCGGTATTGAGGTCCACGATCTGTCGGATCGTTCGCAATCGCTGCATGATGCGCGGTGCGTAATCATTGAGGAGGGCCAAGTCCTGGCTCTGGATGGTGAACTGGTATTGGGCGGCGCTGTTTCGGCCGCCGACGCGGATGTCCTGCACGGCCTGAAGAAAAAGCTGGGCGCCCGGAATGTGGGCGGAATTTTTCCGGATCCGCGCGATCACTTCGTCAATGTTCGTTTTGCGTTGGCCCAAATCTTTGAGACTGATGAACATGCGTCCGGTGTTGGTGCCGCCGGAGCCGCCGGTGAAGGCGACCATGTTCGCCACCGCGGGGTCGGCCATGACGACCTTCACGAGGTCCGTGAGCTTTTGCTGCATGAGCTGAAAGGAAATATTCTGCTGGGCCTGGATCGAGCCCGTGAGGCGCCCGGTGTCCTGCTGAGGGAAAAACCCTTTGGGGACGATCGTGAAGAGCACGATGTTCACCGAGATGGTGATCAGGAGCACCGTCAGCGTAAGGGCGGGATGGCGGAGGATCTTCTCCAGCGCCCGGGAGTAAGAACCCAGCATCCATTCAAAAAAGCGCTCGCTTTTTTTGTAGACATCTCCGTGCTTTTCTTTCAGGTCGTGCTTGAGAAAACGAGCGCACATCATCGGGGTCGCGGTGAGGGAAACCACCATCGAGACGGCGATCGCGATTGAAAGCGTCACGGCAAATTCCCGGAATAGCCGGCCGACGATGCCGCTCATCATCAGGATGGGAATGAAGACCGCGACCAAGGAGGTGCTCATGGTGAGGACCGTAAATCCGATTTCGCTTGACCCCTTCAGGGCGGCTTCAAACGGCGCCATACCCTTTTCCAGGTATCGGGAGATATTCTCGATGACGACGATGGCGTCGTCCACCACAAAGCCGGTGGAGATGGTGAGCGCCATGAGCGAGAGGTTGTCGAGGCTGTAGTCCAACAGGTACATCACGCCGAAGGTGCCGATGAGCGACAGCGGGACGACCACGCTGGGAATAAAGGTCGCCAGGGGATTGCGCAAAAAAACAAAGACCACCAGGATGACCAAAAGAATGGAAATCATCAGCGTTCGTTCCACATCTTTGATGGAAGCGCGAATGGTGGTCGTCCGGTCCACCATCGATTCCAGACGCATGCCCGGGGGAATGGAGGCCTGCAGCTGGGGGAGGACCGCGTAGCAGCGGTCCACTGTATCGATGATATTCGCTCCCGGCTGTCGGAAAATAATGATGAGGACGGCCGGCCTGCCATTCGAGAGCCCCGCATTGCGGACATCTTCCACGGAATCCCGCACGTCGCCCAGATCGGACACGCGCACCGGCGCTCCATTGCGGTAAGCCACAATCAGAGGCTTATAGAGATCGGCTTTCAGGAGCTGATCGGTCGTATAGAGCGTCATGGAGGTATGGGCGTCCGCGAGCTCGCCTTTGGGAATGTTGGCGTTGGCGGCGGCCAGGGTCGCGCGGATGGAATCCATGCTGATGCTGTACTTATTGACGATGGCGGGATTGAGCTCGACGCGCACGGCCGGAAGCGAACTGCCGCCGACCAAGACCTGCCCAACGCCGTCGACCTGGGAGATTTTCTGCTGGAGAATGGAGGACGCGGCGTCGTACATCTGCGCCCTGTTGTAGATGTCCGAGGTCACAGAAAAAATCAGGACCGGCGCGTCGGATGGATTGACCTTGCGGTAGGTCGGATTGGACGGGAGGTTCGCCGGGAGGTTCCCACGCGCCGCATTGATGGCCGCCTGGACGTCCCGGGCAGCGGCGTCGATATTTCGCGAAAGATCAAATTGCAGGGTGATCGAGGTGGAGCCGAGGTAGCTGGTGGAGGTCATCTCGGAAACGCCCGCGATGTGCCCGAATTGGCGCTCCAAGGGTGTGGCCACCGAAGACGCCATTGTTTCGGGGCTGGCGCCCGGGAGGCTCGCGCTGACCTGGATCGTGGGGAAATCCACTTGAGGGAGCGGCGACACCGGCAAGAGGCGAAATGCGCAAATTCCGGAAAGGGCGATCGCCAGCGTAAAAAGCGATGTCGCCACCGGCCGACGGATAAACGGTTCGGAGATGTTCACCCCACCACCTCTTTGGGCGTTTTTCTTCGCCTCATCTGTGCGCCGCACCTTACAACCCTTATGGGCGAAGAAAAGTCTGCCGATCTTGAATCGGCAGACGTCCGCCGGAAGTCCGGCGGGCACACCCAAAGAGGTGGTGGGGTCATGAACGCTCCCCTACCGGTACGGGACCTCCGACGACGGATTGGCTGCGTTTTTCCAGCCAGCGGCTCAATTTGTCAAATTGGAGATAAACCACGGGCGTGGTGTAAAGCGTCAGGACCTGGCTAAAGAGGAGGCCTCCGATGATCGTGATGCCAAGCGGGCGCCTGAGCTCAGAGCCGGTTCCGGTTCCCAAGGCCAGCGGCACGCCGCCGAGTAACGCCGCCATCGTCGTCATCATGATCGGGCGGAAGCGCAAGAGCGAGGCCTGATAAATGGCATCGCGCGGCGATTTGCCCTCGTTTCGCTCCGCCTCGATGGCAAAGTCGATCATCATGATGGCGTTTTTCTTCACGATGCCGATTAAAAGGATGATGCCGATCAAGGCGACCACCCCCAAATCATTCCGGAAAAGGATCAAGGCGAGAATCGCCCCGACGCCGGCGGAAGGCAAAGTCGAAAGAATCGTGACCGGATGAATATAGCTTTCGTAAAGAATTCCCAGGACGATGTAAACAGTGATGATGGCCGCCAGCACCAGCGGCAGTTCGTTGGAAAGGGAGGACTCAAAGGCTTTGGCGGTCCCCTGGAAATCGGCCTGGATGCTGGCCGGCATATGGAGATCGGCCGTGGCCTGGCGGATGGAGGAGACCGCATGGCCGAGGGATGCATGCGGCGCCAGGTTAAACGAGAGCGTCACGGAGGGAAACTGTCCCTGATGGTTGATGGACAAAGGCGACGAGATGGTTTCGGCGCGAACCAGCGCATTCAACGGTGCCTGCGAACCGGACGCTGTTGGAACGTAGATGCCGCGCAGAGCGTCCACATTCTGCTGCCATTCGGGTCTGGCCTCCAAGACGACGTGGTACTGGTTCAATTGCGTGAAGATCGTCGAGACCTGCCTTTGGCCGAAGGCGTCGTAGAGCGTGTTGTCGATGAGCTGGGGGGTGACGCCCAAGCGCGAGGCCGTGTCGCGGTCGATATTTAAGGAAAGCCCGAGCCCGTCATTCTGCTGGTCGCTCGCGACGTCGCGCAGGTCCTTGAGCGCCGCGAGTTTCGCCACCAGTTTAGGCGCCCAGGCATTGATCTCTTTGGAATCGGGCCCTTCGATGGAGTATTGGTACTGAGTGCGGCTGACACGGTCTTCGACCGAGAGGTCCTGAACCGGCTGCATATAGAGCGTAATTCCGGGGATCTGGGCCAATTTCGGCTGCAGGCGGCGGATGATGTCCGACGCGTTGGCATCGCGCTCTTCCAGGGGCTTGAGCGTGATCTGAATGCGGCCTGAATTCGGGGTGGTGTTGGTTCCATCCACCCCGATAAAGGAAGAGAGGTTTTCCACTCCCGGATCCTGGAGAATGACTTTGGCGAGCTCCTGCTGGCGATCCGTCATCTGCGCGAAGGAAATGCTCTGCGGGGCGTCCGAAATCCCCAGGATCATGCCGGTATCCTGCACGGGGAAAAAGCCTTTCGGGACCCAAAGAAACATGAGCAGTGTCAAGAGCAGCGTGCCGATCGCCACCCACATCGTTTCCTTCTGGTGTTTGAGGACATAACTAAGGGTTTCGCCGTAACGGGCGATGACACGGTTAAAAAGAGTCTCAGACCATCGATAAATCCGGCCCTGTTCGTTCTTGGAGGTGTGGCTGAGGATCTTAGAGGCCATCATCGGCGTGAGCGTTAAAGAAACGATGCAGGACATGATAATCGTCACAGCCAGCGTCACGGCAAATTCCCGGAAGAGGCGGCCGACGATGTCACCCATAAAGAGCAAGGGAATGAGCACCGCGATCAGGGACACGGTCAAGGACACGATGGTGAATCCGATCTCGGCCGATCCTTTGAGCGCCGCCTCCAGGGGCTTATCGCCCATCTCGATATAGCGCGAGATGTTCTCCACCATGACGATGGCGTCGTCCACCACAAAACCCGTCGAGATCGTGAGCGCCATGAGCGAAAGGTTGTCCAAGCTGTAGCCGAGCAGGTACATCGCCCCGAAGGTGCCGATCAAGGATAAGGGAACAGCGATCCCCGGGATGGTCGTAGCGCGCAGGCTTCTGAGGAAAACAAAAATGACGGCCACGACGAGGAAAATCGTCAGCATCAGCTCAAACTCGACGTCGTGCACGGAGGCGCGGATCGTGGTTGTCCGATCCGCGATGACAGAAACGTCGATGGAAGACGGAAGCGAAGCGCGCAGCTGCGGCAGCACTCTTTGAATGCGGTCCACCAAGGCGATGATGTTGGTGCCGGGCTGGCGCTGGATGTTCAAAAGGACGGCCGGGGTGGTGTTGACCCAGGCGGCCTGTTTGACGTTTTCCGCGCTGTCGACCACCGTGGCCACGTCCGATAAGCGGATGGGCGCGCCGTTGCGGTAGGCCACGACGATCGGCGCGTATTGGTCGCTCGTCAGGAGCTGATCGTTGGCGCCGATCGTCCAAGATTGGCGGGGGCCGTCAAAGGTCCCTTTGGCCTGGTCGACGTTGGCTTGGCTGAGCGCTATTCGAAGATCTTCCAG
>Ga0326727_10016477_pt1 | contig 15585 bp, 13 predicted proteins | sample MB2enrmetagenome_FD_207643 | JGI IMG/M metagenome (GOLD analysis project Ga0326727, IMG submission 207643) | Lab enriched peat soil microbial communities from McLean, Ithaca, NY, United States - MB29MY | ecosystem: Environmental > Terrestrial > Soil > Wetlands > Peat | place: USA: New York... | reverse complement strand
CGCCGTTCGGCGGCCAAGGTCCGGTCCAACAGGCCCAGCAGCCCTGCCAACCCGTCGCCGGTGATGGCCGACAGCGCCACCAGGCGGGCCGACCGATCGGTCTGATTGGCAACCCGCTCGGCCGCGGCCTCGGTCAGCAGGTCCGTCTTATTCAGGGCTTCAATCAGACCGCGATCCACCGTCTCGGCCAAACCCAGTTCCTTCAGGACGCCTTCGACATCGGCCCGTTGGGCTTCGCTGTCGGGATGGGCGATGTCACGAACATGAACGATGATGTCGGCCTCAAGGACCTCTTCCAATGTGGCGCGGAACGCCGCCACCAGTTCATGGGGAAGATCGGAGACGAATCCCACCGTGTCGGACAAAATGACCGAGTGCCCCGATGGCAAGGTCAGCCCGCGCATGGTCGGATCCAGCGTCGCGAACAACTGGTCCTTGGCCAACACGTCGGCACGGGTCAACGCATTGAACAGGGTCGACTTTCCGGCGTTGGTATAGCCGACCAGCGCGACAATGGGATAGGGCACTCGCCGGCGCGCCTGTCGATGCAGGTCCCGGGTCCGCTTGACCTCGACCAATTCCTTTTTCAGCTTGGCAATGCGGTCGCCGATCAACCTGCGGTCGGCTTCGATCTGGGTTTCGCCGGGACCGCCCAGGAAGCCGAAACCACCCCTTTGCCGCTCCAGGTGGGTCCAGGACCGGACCAGACGGGATCGCTGATAGGACAGCGAGGCCAGTTCGACCTGAAGACGCCCTTCCCGGGTCCGGGCCCGCGCCCCGAAAATCTCCAGAATCAGGCCGGTCCGATCGATGACCTTGGTATTCCAGGCTCTTTCCAGATTGCGTTGCTGCACCGGCGACAGATGCCCATCGACCACCACCAGGCCGACCTCTTCCTCGCCGATAGCGACCGCCAGGCGGTCGACGGTGCCCATTCCCAGCAATGTCGCGGGTCGCGGCTTGGACAGAGGCACCACTTCGGCGGCGACCACCTCAAGATCGATGGCCTGGGCAAGGCCGACCGCTTCCTCCAGCCGGGATTGCGCCTGACGTCCGTCAAGTGCCGGGTCGACTTGCCGGGATGCCGGATGGACGACCATGGCACGGGACGGAGACGCCGCTCCGTCCCGCTCGGAACGATCGTTACTCACGCCTCGTCCGTCGCCTCGTCGTCCTTAGCCGTCGGCTCGAACAGGCTGATTGGCCCACCAGGCATAACCGTGGAAATGGCGTGCTTATAGACCAGTTGAGTATGTCCATCACGCCGCAGCAGAACGGAAAAATTGTCAAACCAGGTGACGATCCCCTGTAATTTGACACCGTTCACCAGGAACACGGTTACTGGCGTCTTGTTTTTACGGATGTAATTCAGGAACACATCCTGAACGTTTTGGTTTTTTTCAGACGACATGGGTGTTGCTCTTTTCTTATTGAGAGGGGCGAAAGGAAGGCAGAATTTGTCCCCATATCTTCAGTTAGCATCAAATTGGAGATATGGGAACCCCCAGGACGCGCACAAGATCCAGAAGCGACCAGCCGTCGTTGATATGCCACCGGAAGGGATGACGGCGGAATTCGCCGTCGCGCGGGGGATCCCCGCGCAACAACACCGGAACACATCCGGTATTCCCCGCGCACTCCATGTCCACGGCGGCATCCCCGACGAACCAGACCGTATCGCCACTCCGGCACCCCATGGCCTCGAAGGCCAGTTGTACCGGCGCAGAGGCTGGCTTGTCGGCCACGGCATCGGTCGCCCCGACCAATCGGTCGAAGTATCTTTGCCACCCCAGATGCGAGACCTCTTCCCTCAAGAATCCGCCGTTCTTATTGCTAACCACGCTGAGGCGGAGTCCAGACGCAGTCAAGGCTGCCAGCATCTCGGGGATTCCTGGCAACGGTTTCAGACACTGAAGATGCAGGGCGCGGAAAGCGGCATAAAAGACGTCGCGGGCCTCTTCCCAACGGTCACCGAACAGGCCGGGAAAGGAATCCCGAAGCGACAGGGCGACCCGGGACTTCATATCCTCCATGCCCCACTCGGCGAAACCCATATGGCGAAGAGTCCGGTTCATCGCCAGGGCGATGCACGCCCAACTGTCCACCAGGGTGTTATCCCAGTCGAAGATGATGCCCTTCGGCGGGGCCTCGTTGGCGCCGGCCACCTCCACCTCAGAAATACTCAAGGCGGACCGAGAACATCTTTTCCACTTTCTTCACGGCGTCGGTGGCGGCAAACAGCACCACCCGATCGCCGCTTTGCACCACCGTGGTCCCTCGCGGGCTGATCACCTTGTCGTTGCGAACCACCGCCCCCATCAGCACGCCGTTGGGAAGCTTGATTTCCTTCAACGGCTTGCCCACCAGCGGCGAGGTCTCCATGGCGTCCGCCTCGATCAGTTCGCCAAAGCCCTCATGGATGGAATGGACCGAGTGGATCCGGCCCCGGCGAACGTGGTGCAGGATGTTGGACACCGTGATGGCCCGGGGACTGATGACCACGTCGATCCCGAGCGTGCTCATCAGCGGCCCATAATCGGTCTTGTTGACCAGGGCCATCACCCGCTTGGCGCCATGCCGTTTGGCCAGGAGAGCCGACAGGATGTTGGTCTCGTCGTCGTTGGTCACCGCCACCACCGTCTCGGCCGCTCCCACATTGGCCTCGTCGAGCAGGGCGGCGTCCAGGACGTCGCCGTTCAGCACCAGATGGTCGGGCAGATTCTTGGCCACCGTCTCGGCCCGGGTCCGATCGGCCTCGATCACCTTGACCGTACACCCCTGGGGCAGGGCGGCAATCTGCTCGGCCAGGAACTGGCCGATGTTTCCGCCTCCGAAAATAACGATGCTGCGGGCCTCCGGCTCTTCATGTCCGAAGGCCGTCATGGCCCGCGCGATATGCTGTGTATCGACCACGAACAACACTTCGTCGCCCGCCAGCATCTGGTCTTCGGCGGTGGGGACGATGGCCCGCCCGCCACGTACGATGCCGACCACGACGATGTTGAGATCGGGGAACAGAACGGTCAACTGGCGCAGCGGCGTGTTGACCAGGGGGGTATCCTCGGTGCAGCGCACCCCAATCAACCGAACCTTGTCACGGGCCAGCGGAATGACCTCGATGGCGCCCGGCACCTGCAACCGCCGGATGATCGAACGCGCCACCTCGATTTCCGGCGAGATGATGACGTCGATGGGCAGGTGGTCGGGTCGAAACAGACTGGACCAGATGGGCTGCAGGTAGCATTGGCTGCGCACCCGGGCGATGGTGGTCGGCACATTGAACAGCGAATGGGCGACCTGGCAGGCGATCATGTTGACCTCGTCGGCCGCCGTCACGGCAATCACCATGTCGGCATCCGCCGCCCCCGCCTGCTCCAGAACCGGTGGATGGGAGGCGTGTCCCAGGACGCATTGGACGTCCAAGGTATCGCTCATCTTCCGGATCAGGTCGGCGCGCTGGTCGATGACCGTGACGTCGTTGTCCTCATTGGACAGATAGCGCGCAATGTTGAAGCCAACCTGACCGGCGCCGCAGACGATGACTTTCATGGCCCCTTGATACTTTCGATTTCGTTTCGGACGCCGTTTCGTTCACTGACGCATCTGACCGCATCAGTGCCCTCGGAGTCTTTCTCGCTCTCGCCGGGCAGGCCTTCAATGGGCGCTGAGTCCCTTTCCAGCCGCCGTTGAGGCGGCGGTCAAGGGGCCGAAGGGCCCCGCCCGGCGAGGGCTATTGTTAACCCAGTGCACTAGGTCCTGGACTTTTCCTCGGAACTGACGCCCAGCGACTTCAGCTTCCGATGCAAGGCCGATCGCTCCATGCCGACGAAGGTCGCCGTGCGCGAGATATTACCGCCGAATCGGGTCACCTGCGCCAGCAGATATTCCCGCTCGAACACCTCGCGGGCCTCTCTTAACGGTAGGGTCATGATCTCGCTGGACTTTTCCCAACGAAGCACGGCAGGCGTGATGGCCCCGATCTCGGGCGGCAACATGTCGGCGCGGACCGGCTCGCGGCCGTCGCCCGGCACCATGATCAGAAGCCAGTCCATCACGTTGCGCAATTGCCGGGCATTGCCAGGCCAATCATAGGCCTGCAAGGCAGCCATGGCGTCCTCGGCGATCGGCCGCAGCGGCAGGCCGGCGGTCTGCGCCGCCCGCTGCATGAAATGGTTGGCCAGCACCGGAATATCCTCGCGCCGTTCGCGCAAGGCGGGAAGACGCAGCGGCACCACGTTCAGACGATAATAAAGATCCTCGCGGAAGCGCCCGGCAGCGATTTCGGTCGGTAGATCGCGGTTGGTGGTGGCCATCACCCGGACATCGACCTCGACACGCCGGCCGCCGCCAACACGCTCGAACGTCTGCTCCTGGAGGACACGGACGATCTTGCCTTGCGTCTCCAGCGGCATATCCGCCACTTCGTCCAGCACCATGGTGCCACCGTGGGCCTGCTCGAACGTTCCGATCTTGCGCTCGCCTTCGGGCATCGATTCGATACCGAACAGCTCGCTTTCCATCCGCTCGGGATGCATGGCGGCGCAGTTGACCACCACGAATGGCCCGCTGGATCGCTTGGACAGCCGGTGCAGCATGCGGGCTACCACCTCTTTGCCGACGCCGGCCGGACCGGTGATCAGGACCCGCGATCCGGTTGGCGCCACCCGCTCGATGGCCTGGCGCAGATGGTTCATCGCCGTGGAATGGCCCAGCAGCTCCTCGTCGCCGCCGGCGCGCTGGCGCAGCTCTTCGATCTCGCGCCGCAGGCGGGCCGACTCGATGGCCCGTTCGACCGCCAGAAGCAACCGGTCGGCCTGGAACGGTTTCTCGATGAACTCGTAAGCGCCTTGCTTGATGGCGGCAACCGCGGTCTCGATGGTCCCGTGACCGCTCATCATCACCACCGGAACGGTGGGATGATGCCGCTTGATTTCGGCCAGAATTGACAGGCCGTCAAGCCGACTGCCCTGCAACCAGATATCCAGCAGCACCAAGCTGGGCCGGCGGGCCCGAATGGCCTCCAGCGCACCGTCGCTGTCGGCCGCTTCACGGGTCTGGAAGCCCTCGTCGCCAAGAAGACCGGCGATCAGGGCGCGAATGTCCGACTCGTCGTCGACAATAAGGATGTCATGCGCCATGGGACGTCACCGTGTCCGCCACCAGAGGGGCGGATTGCTCGTTTTCGGCTCGGAAGACCAGGCTGACCTGGGCACCGCCTCCCTCCGCGTCGTCCAATACCAATTCACCGCCATGGTCTTCCATGATTTTTTTCACAATGGCAAGGCCCAATCCTGTCCCCTTTACCCGCGTTGTCACATAGGGTTCGGCTAACCGGTCGCGCAATTCCACCGGAAGTCCGCGTCCGTTATCGCGGACCGAGACGATGACACATCCCATCTTGCGTTCCACCGCCAAATTGACCCTGCCTTTCGGCAGGTCCTCGCCTTGGCGACCTTGGATCGCCTCCACCGCATTCTTCAACAAATTGGTCAAGGCTTGCCCGATCTGACGGGCATCACAAGGAATTTTCACCGCCTCGGCGGGGAATTGGCAATCGAAACCGACGTCCGGGTATCCGGTTTTGGCCAGGAACATCGCCTGGCGGACCACATCCAGCAGATCGTCGCTTTTCATCACCGGGGCCGGCATCCGCGCGAAGGACGAGAACTCGTCGACCATCCGGCCGATATCTCCGACCTGTCGGATGATGGTATCGGTGCAGGTCAGGAAGGTTTCCGGATCCTGAGTGATCTGTTTCAGATATTTCCGCTTCAGCCGCTCCGCCGACAGCTGGATCGGCGTCAGCGGATTCTTGATTTCGTGTGCGATACGACGCGCCACGTCGGCCCAAGCCGCCTTGCGTTGCGCCGACAACAGCTCAGTGATGTCATCGATGGTCACCACGAACCCGGTCACCTCGGCCTCGTCCTGCTCGGCGACGATGCGCACCAGAAGGGCCCGTGCCCGCCCTTTGCGAAACACCTTCAACTCGTCCTGGACCGATCGGTCGGGCCGGCGCTGCACCGATTGAAACAGCGCCTGGGCCTCGGGGAACAGTTCCGTCAAGAGCATGCCGACCATGGCCTCGACGTCCAGCGACAGATAGTCGGCGGCATAGCGGTTCGGCAGTTCGATCAATCCCTGGCGATCCAGCCCGATCACTCCCGCCGAAACGCCGGCCAGCACCGCCTCGGTAAACCGGCGCCGTTCGTCCAATTCGCGATTGGCCCCGACCAGCTCGTGGCGTTGGGTTTCCAACTGGCTGGTCATGCGGTTGAAGGCACGGCTGAGTGAACCCAGTTCATCGGCCGCCCCGTCGTCGGCAACCCGGGCCGAGAGGTCGCCGCCGCGGACGCGTTCGGCCGCATCGATCAGGCGAATGATCGGAGTTGCCATCTGGTTGGCCAACGTCAGCCCCACCCACATGGCGGCCAGCAGCAGCAACAGGGCGACCATGACGAAAATGGCGGAAAACGTGATTTCCAGGCCGGACCGGGTCACCTCAAGCTGCTTGTACTCGTCCACCGCCCGGCTGGTGCGGTCCATATGGTCGATGACCTTGGGATCAACGGCCCGCCCGACATAAAGATAGATGTCGATCAGGCTGCCCTCCAGCTTGACCAGGGCGCGCACCCTCTGGTCACCGGGATTGGTCAGCACCGCCACCTCGCCCGAGCGCGCCCGTTCGAACGCCCAGGCCGGAATGCTGTCCATCGACAGCTCCATCGAAAAGGCGAGGCCTGCACGCGCCAGCACCTGGCGCGAGGCATCGAAGACGATGGCTTCCGAAAGGCCGCGAACGGCGGCCTGGGCGCCAACGATCTGGGTCAGAAGGTAGGGGTTGCGGAACAGTCCGGTCCCCTCGCGAGCCAGGTCGTTGGCCATGGCCAGGGCATCGCCGCCGATAACCTGTTGGTGTTCTTCCAGATAGGCCTTGGCCACCGCCAGCGATTCGTCGACGGCGGTACTGACCCGCTTGTTGAACCATTGCTCGACGCCAAAATTGATCACCAGCGTCGAAAAAACCGCCACCAGGATGGCCGGTGTGATGGCCACCACCGAGAACATCACCACCAAACGGACATGCAGGCGCGCGCCGGCCGCACCGGCCCGCCGTTCGGCCCACACTCTTAGCAGCCGGCGCCCGATCAGGGCGGCCAGCAGTAGCATGAACACCAGGTCCAGGCTGAGCATGGAAAAGACGGTCTTGGGGTTGGGACCGCGCAACGGCCCGCCGCCGGTCACCACCGCATAGGTGGCAATCCCCGACGCGATGACGGCGATGGTCAGCCCAAGGGCCAGTTGCCGCGCCAGTCCCTTGCGCTGCCGCCAGAAGCTGATCCGATCAACCCAATGCGGATTTTCGCTCAATATTGCCTGCCCGCACGTCCGGTCGCGTTTATTTGAGCCCCCTGACCACCTGGATATCAAGGTCCTTGATCTTCTTGCGCAAGGTGTTGCGGTTCAGCCCCAGGACCTGGGCTGCCTTGATCTGGTTGCCGCGGGTGGCTTCCAGGGTCAGGGTGATCAGCGGGCGCTCGACCTCATGCAGGACGCGGTCATAGACGCCCGCCGCCGGCAGCCCATCGGAATGGGCTGCGAAATATTCGCGCAGGTGCCGCTCCACCGTTGCGCTCAGTCCTTCGCTTTCCGGCGCCGGCTGCGGCTCTCCGGCCGCGACCGCGCTGGCCAGCTCGACCTCGACCACGTCGATGCCGATGACCTCCTGCGAATAAAGGGCGGCAAGACGGCGCACCAGATTTTCCAGCTCACGCACATTGCCGGGCCACCGGTGCCGCTTCAGGCGTTCCATGGCCAGCGAATCGATGGTCTTGGTCGGCAAACCTTCGGCCGCCGCCAGGCCCAGGAAATGGCGCACCAGCTCGGGGATGTCCTCGGACCGCTCACGCAAGGGTGGCAGGCGGATCGGCACCACATTCAACCGATAGAACAGGTCCTCGCGGAAAAGCCCCTGGCGGATCAACTGGGTCAGGTCGCGGTGGGTGGCGGCAATGATGCGCACATTGGCCTTGATCGGCGTCCGCCCGCCGACGGTGGTGTACTCCCCTTCCTGCAACACCCGCAGCAGCCGCGTCTGGGCCTCGGGCGGCATGTCGCCGATCTCGTCCAGGAACAGAGTCCCACCCTCGGCCTGCTCGAACCGACCGGCGGCCCGTTGGGTGGCCCCGGTAAAGGCTCCTTTTTCGTGGCCGAACAGTTCGCTTTCGATCAGCTCGCGCGGTATTGCCGCCATATTGATGGCAACGAAGGCTCCATTGCGGCGCTTGCCATAGTCGTGCAGGGCGCGGGCCACCAGTTCCTTGCCGGTTCCCGATTCGCCGGTGATCATCACCGAAAGATCGGTGCCCATCAGCCGGGCCAGGGTGCGATAGATCTCCTGCATGGCCGGCGAACGGCCGATCAGAGGCAGTTCCTCTTCGCCGTCGCCGGCGTGGTCGACGCCCACAGGCGCCTTGGCGGCCGCCAGGGCGCGCTGCACGACGCCGACCAGTTCGCGAATGTCGAAGGGCTTCGGCAGATATTCAAAGGCGCCCCGCTGGGCCGCCTTGACCGCCGTCAACAGGGTGTTCTGCGCGCTCATCACGATGATGCGCAGATCGGGGCGGATCTTCTTGATTCTGGGCAGCAGGTCGAGGCCGTTCTCATCGGGCATCACCACGTCGGTGATGACCAGATCGCCTTCGCCGTCGGACACCCATCGCCACAGGGTCGCCGCGTTTCCGGTGGTCCGGACCTCGTAGCCCGCTCGCCCCAGGGCCTGGGACAGGACTGTGCGAATGCCGCGATCATCATCGGCGACCAGAATGGTGGAGGGAATCATCAGGCATCCTCTCCGTTCTGGACCATCGGCAGCATGATGCGAAACACCGTCCGGCGCGGTTGGCTGTCGACCTCGATCAGGCCGCCATGGTCGCCAATGATCTTGGCGACCAGCGCCAGGCCAAGACCGGTTCCGTTCGCCTTGGTGGTCACGAAGGGGTCGAACAGATGCGGGCGAAGGTCATCGGGAATGCCGTCGCCGTTATCCTGCACACCGACCACCAGGGGAAGGTGCATGCGGCTTTCGCTGCCCGGCACCGCAAGCCGGACGCCATGCTGAAATGCTGTGGTCAGGACGATTTCCCCCCCCTCCTCCGGCGCAGCCTCGGCGGCATTCTTCACCAGGTTCAGGAACACCTGGATCAGTTGGTCGCGATTGCCCAGTACTGCCGGCAACGACGGATCGTAATTTTCCACGAAACGCAAATGCCGGCCAAACCCCGCCTGCGCAATTCTGCGGACGTGCTCAAGCACGCGGTGAATGTTGACGGCACCGCGCTCGATCGGCTGCTTGTCGGCAAAGACCTCCATCCGATTGACCAAAGCGACGATGCGATCGGCCTCGTCACAGATCAACCGGGTCAGCGTACGGTCTTCCGGCGGACAACTTTGCTCCAACAACTGGGCGGCGCCGCGAATGCCGGACAGCGGATTCTTGACCTCATGGGCCAGGATGGCCGCCATGGCGGTGACCGATCGCGCTGAGCTGCGATGGCTCAGCTGATTGCCGATCTTGAGAGCAATCGATTGCTCCTGCATCGCAACGACCACCGAACGGCTCATTTCCACCAGCGGCGAAATCTGGATATTCATGGTCCGGGGGCCGGTTCGCGGGCTGTCCAGCATCATGCCGTATTCCGAGACCGAGGTTGATCCCAGGCGCGCCTGGACGATCAGCGCGAACAACGGGCAGTCGGGTGGCAGAAATTCGGTCAAGGGCAAGCCGCAAAGATGGTTCGCACTCGATTCGAACAATTGTTCGGCCGCGGCATTGACCTGCTGGATCACCCCATCCTCGGACAGCACCAGAACCGCCGAGGTCAAGGCATTGAGAACGGTCATCGCGTCCGTGGTCTGTTGGCCGGTGCGGGGTCCGAGAATCGCCAATTTTCGGCTCATGCGGCCAACCGTTGCAAAAGCGGGTCATAAAACGCGACGATCATCCGGCGCACCTGGTCGGCATCCAACGACTGGTTGACCTGGGCACGGAACTCGGCAGAGCCGGGCAGACCCTTGGTATACCAGGCCACATGCTTGCGCCCCAGGCGACAACCGGTGTCCTCGCCGTAATGCGCGATCATCGTATCGAAATGTTCCATCAGGATGGCCAGCTGCTGGTCCAGAGGGGGATCGGACGGTCGTTCCCCGGTCTTGAGGAACTGCGCCACCTGGCCGGGAAACCAGGGACGGCCGTAGCTGCCCCGGCCGATCATCACGCCATCGGCCCCCGAACATGCCAGAAGGTCCCGAGCATCGTCGAAGCTGGTGACGTCACCGTTGCCGATCACCGGAATCCGCACCGCCTCCTTGACGGTCCGGATGAACGACCAGTCGGCGCGGCCGGTATACAGCTGGCTGCGGGTGCGGCCATGCACGGTGACCATCTGGATGCCGGCATCCTCGGCAATGCGGGCCAGTCGGGGCGCATTGCGGTTGCGATCGTCCCAGCCGGTCCGCATTTTCAGCGTCACCGGGACCGTCACCGCCTTGACCACCGCCTCCATGATCCGCCCGGCCAACCCCTCGTCCTTCATCAGGGCCGAGCCGGCATCGCCATTGACCACCTTTTTCACCGGGCAGCCCATGTTGATGTCGATGATGGCCGCGCCCCGATCCTCGTTCAAGCGGGCGGCCTCGGCCATCACCTCGGGTTCGCAGCCGGCCAGCTGCACGGCCATGGGAAATTCCTCGGCGCAGCCGGTCGACATCTTCATGGTCTGGCGGTTGGCACGGATCATCGCCTGGCTGGCGATCATCTCCGAGACCACCAAGCCGGCGCCGCACCGCTTCACCAGCCGCCGGAAGGGCATGTCGGTAACGCCGGACATGGGCGCCAGCACGACGGGATTATCTAAGGTAACGGGTCCGATCCTGAGGGTCATGCTTTAATCTGTTCATAAATGGACCGTGCATAATAATTATGCAATGCCTCCCCGGCAATGCCAAAACAATCATCTACTGCACGAAAAAAAGACGGATTGGATCCAGATCAGACCCAGGCCAGAACGACCTGGTGAACAAATTTTACGCCGAAATAGCCCAGCACGACGAAACTGTAAGCAAGCAGCACCACCCGCGCGGCGATCTGTCCCCGCACGCCGCAGACCCGCCGGCCGACCAGAAGCAGGCCGATGGCGACGAAGGCAATGATGGAGAACAGCGACTTGTGGTCAAAGGTGAAGGCGCTGCCGGTTTCCACGCGCTTCATGGCAAGGCCGGAGGCCACCCCGACGGCGAGTATCAGTTCGGAGACCAGCAACAGCACTTCGAACAGCCGTTCGCTTTCCGATACGGCCGGCAAAAACCGCGACAGCCGGGTCGGTCGCTTCACCTTCAGCGCACGGGCCTGCAGGAACGACGCCAGTGCCGCCGTCGCTGCGACCGTCAGGAATGCCAAGGTACTCATCGAGACAAGGATGTGCAGGTCCAGCCAGGCCACCGGCATCAGTCCGGTCAGGGGTTCCCCCGGAACGAACGAAAACAGCAGCGCCAACAGCCCCAGCAGGATCAGGTAGGGAACCAGCAGCGGGGTCAGCCGCCACGCCTGCCGGTTCACCAGGGCGATCAGGGCAAAGACCGTCATGCTGCCGGCGATGCCGACCCACAGGTCGGTCGACAGGTTGGTTTGCCAGCCGCCTTTGACCTGACCCAAGGCCCAGGCCAGCGGACCGGCCACGGCAAGCACCAGGCCACCCCAAAAGGACGCGTCACGACCGGCCGACTGCCGCAACGGCAACAGCGCCACCGGAATCAGGGCGGCCAGAGCCGCCGCATTGAAGAGAAATCCGTTCAACATGGGGCGACTATAGCGTCGCCGGTCGCGCCCGCAAAGAGGGTCGCGAATGATACCGTCCTCTTGGCAAGCGCCGGCTACCCGAATAGGGTACGTGCCTTGACCGATGGCAGTGGAGGACGGAAGCGATGGCGCGGTGTGTTGCGTTGGTGGTGGCGGCAGGCCGGGGAAGCCGTTTCGGGGGCGAGATTCCCAAGCAATGGCGAGACCTTGGCGGCCGTCCGGTCCTGCGGCACAGTCTGGCCGCCTTCGCCGCCCACCCAGGCATCGATGCGGTCCGCGCCGTCATCCATCCCGATGATCGTGCCTTCTATGACCGTGCTGCATCAGGGCTGAACCTGGGCGAACCCATCGCCGGCGGCCCGACCCGGCAGGACTCGGTGCGCCTGGGCCTGGAGGCCTTGGCCACACAAGGGTATGACCATGTCCTGGTCCACGACGGGGCCCGCCCCTTCATCGATGCCGGCGTGATCAGCCGGGTCATTGCCGCCCTTGGCAAAAATCCAGGCGCCATTCCGGCCCTGCCGGTTCACGATACGTTGAAGAGAAGCGACGGGACCGTCATCTCCGAAACCGTTTCGCGCGCGGGCCTTTGGCGGGCGCAGACGCCGCAAGGCTTCCACTTCGGCCCCTTGCTGGCCGCTCACCGGGCCGTCATCGGTCACGAGTTGACGGATGACGCGGCGGTGGCCGAACATGCCGGCCTGGCGGTCGTTCTGGTCCCGGGCAGCGAGGACAATGTCAAGATCACCACGACCGAGGACCTGCGCCGCGGTGAAGCCAAACTGTCCGGCCCCGGGGACATCCGGGTCGCCACCGGCTTCGACGTTCACAAGTTCGCGGCAGGCGATCACGTCACCTTGTGCAACGTCGCCATCCCTCACGACGCCGCCCTGGACGGTCATTCCGACGCCGACGTCGCGCTGCACGCCCTGACCGATGCGCTGCTGGGATGCATTTCGGCCGGCGACATCGGCCGGCATTTCCCGCCCACCGATCCCCGCTGGAAGGGCGCCGATTCCGCCATCTTCCTGGCCCATGCCGGTGCGCTGGTCGAAGGATTGGGCGCCGAGATCGTCCATCTTGACCTGACGGTGATCTGCGAACGGCCGAAAGTTGGCCCGCATCGCGCCGCGATGTCGGCAAGGGTGGCGGAAATCCTGGGCATTGCCGAACACCGCGTCAGCATCAAGGCGACCACCACCGAAGGACTGGGCTTCACCGGCCGGCGCGAAGGCATCGCCGCCCAGGCGGTAGCCACGATCCGCCGTCCGCGGTAGCGAGTCCCCTAGGGCGCCGTCGTCTCGAGCCCGACCCAGGCCAAAAAGGCGTCGTTGCCGCCGACCACCGGCAAGGCAACGACGCAGGGACAACTGTAAGGGTGCAACTGCTTGACCCGCGCAATCACGGCGTCAGTTCGTTCCGCCGTGCTTTTGGCGATGACCACCACCTCGCCCGCCTCCTCGATTTTTCCCTCCCACCAATAGAGCGAGGTGGCCCCGGGCAACAGATTGGCGCAGGCAATCAGCCGTTCCGCGAGCAAGGTGCGGGCGATGTTGGCCGCCGACGCCTGATCCGGCGCGGTCATATAAAGCAGCACGACCCCGGTCATCGATCCGTCCTCCGCCCTGCCGTCACACCCCGTTCACTCGATACCGGCCAGCAACGATCAACAGGACAATCAACTACTTGCGCAATCACGACGCGGCCTCAAGCCGAGCGACGATCGCCTCGACCGCCTGTCCGATTCCGGTCGGCTCGACCAAAGGTTTGATTGGACTTGAAAACAACAGCCGCAGTTGTTCCGCGAAAGCATCCGCCTCGAACAGCATCGCCGGTTCCACGGCGCGGCAGCGCCCCACGTCGGACAACCAGGATACCAGCCCCGGGCTTTCCGGCCAGTCCGGCCGGTCCACATAAAGCACCGGCACCCCATTGACGGCGGCTTCGGTAAAGGTTCCGTACCCTGGCTTGCCCACCACCAGGTCTGATGCCTGAAGAAGATCGGTAAAGGTCATCGTCCCCCAGTCGAAGGGAATGATATCCGGCCGCCCGTCGATGGCGATGGCGGCGCCGGTCACCCAGGACCAACCGTCCAGGCGGGCCCAACGCCCCATGTCGATGCCCGGATCCACCCCGCCGAAGGCAACCAGGCCCAAACGGCGGTCAGCGGTAATCCCCAGCCGGTCCCGCACCCGCTGCCGCTGACCGGCCCCCGTCGGAGCGATGGGGCCGATCGCGCGCACGTCCCTCAGCCGCGGCATCGGCATCGAGGGCGCCGGACACAGAAACAGGTCGGCCACATCATAGGCCGCCCGCATCTGGGCCAGGATGGCTGCCGCCTCGGGCCGGTCGCCGAAATAGTGGTGATAGAGATCGGCCCAGTTGAGACAGGAGAAGGCAATGGCCGGCACGCCGATGCGACCGGCAGCGGCCAGGGCCAGATAGGGCACATTGGCCAGCAACAGGTCGGGGGCCAGCGCGCGGTATTGTCGGGCCAAATCATCGACGCGACGGTCAAAATCGCCATGCAGCGCCTGGTAGTCTTCGGCGGACCGCACCAGATCGATCGAGGTCGCCGACGCCATCCGTAATCCGAAATCGCCCGGTCCGGGCACCACCGTGAAGGGAGAAACGAAGCGGGATGCCAGCAGCGCCGGCGGATGATCGCTTTGCAGCGTCACCTTCAGATCGGGAATTCGCTGGCGGACAGCATTGACTACCGGAGCGGTCATCGCCGCATGACCAAATCCGTGTGCAGTTAAAGAAACCAGAAGGTGTTGCATCCCTTTGGGCACGCTCTTGTCGTGTATCCAGGTATGTCGAAAGGCCGGTGGAAAGAACGTGACTTTCCCGTCCAACCGTTACACAACCCTTAATCTTTGCTGGATGATACTGTGCCGATTGGAAAAGCGAAGCGCTAAAATGAGTTCGATCAACATCGCCGGCTCTTGGGCGGTCCTCCTGGTTGCCAGCCTTGCCTTGGCGGCCTGCGAGACCACGCCCCCGGAGCCGCCACCATCCCCTGTCGTCCCTCCGTCCCCTGCCGTCGCCCAGCCGGCAACGCCGCCGGCTGCCCCGCAAAAGCCGAGCCATCCCGCGCCGGTTGCCCATCCTCCGAAAGGTCCGGCGCCCTCGCCCGAGGAACTGATCGGCCTGGACGAGGCGCAGGTCCGCGAGCTTCTGGGACAACCAAGCGCGGTCAATGATGACGGCCTGGCCCATGTTCTGACCTATCAGGCGCGGTCCTGCCAGCTGGACGTCACCTTTTTCATGGACATGAAATCATCGGATATGAAAGTCCTGAACTATCAATGGGCTACCCCGAAGAAAGCCAAGGTCTGCTACCGACAATTGCGAAAAGCCCATGCCTGACGAAAAGACGGTGCGCCTGGTCTTGGTCGACGACGACGACCTGTTGCGGTCGGTGCTGGCTGGCAACCTGTCGCAGGCGGGCTTCGCCGTCGAGCAATTCGGCGACCCCGACCAGGCTTTGCTGGCCTTGGCCGGTCGACAAACCGAGGCCGACCTGCTGATCCTCGATTGGCGCATGCCGATGATGAGCGGACTGGACCTGTTGCAGGCCCTGCGCGCCGAGGGTGTCACCACCCCGGCCCTGTTCTTCACCTCGCACAATGACATCATCCTGGAAGAGGCCGCCCTGGCCTTCGGCGCCGTCGATTTCATCGACAAGACCCGCAGTTTCGCCATCCTGCAGCGGCGGATCGAGC
>Ga0326727_10016476_pt1 | contig 15586 bp, 14 predicted proteins | sample MB2enrmetagenome_FD_207643 | JGI IMG/M metagenome (GOLD analysis project Ga0326727, IMG submission 207643) | Lab enriched peat soil microbial communities from McLean, Ithaca, NY, United States - MB29MY | ecosystem: Environmental > Terrestrial > Soil > Wetlands > Peat | place: USA: New York... | reverse complement strand
GCCTACATCAAGATCGCCGAGGGCTGCGACCATCCCTGCAGCTTCTGCGTCATCCCCAATCTGCGCGGCAAGTTCCGCTCGCGCCGCTTCGAGTCAGTGGTGGCCGAGGCGCGGCAGCTCGTCTCGCGCGGAGTCGAGGAGATCACACTCATCGGGCAGGACACGACCTGCTACGGCGAAGACCTGGGCCTGAAGGATGGTCTGGCCACGTTGCTCGACGAGCTGGCCGGAATCGAGGGCCTGCGCTGGCTGCGCTTCCTCTACGCCTATCCCAATCGCATCACCGGCCGCTTGCTCGAGACCATCGCGAAGCACCAAAACATCTGCAAGTATCTCGACGTGCCTTTGCAGCACGCCTCGCCAGACGTGCTCAAGCGCATGAAACGCGGCGCAGGCGCCGAGATCTTCCTCAAAACCATCGAAAAAGTTCGCGCCGCTGTGCCCGGCATCGCTCTGCGCACCAGCTTCATCGTGGGCTTCCCCGGCGAGTCGCTCCGCGACGTTGAAATTCTGGGGCAGTTCATCGCCGAGGCTAAGTTCGACTGGCTGGGCGTCTTCAGCTACTCCGACGAGGAGGGTTCAGGCGCTCACTCGCTCGACGCCAAGGTGCCGAAGCGGACGATCGAGGCGCGGCGCAGGCGGCTCATGAAGCTGCAACAGGGAATCTCGCGCCAGGCGAAGCAGGAATGGGTTGGGCGCGAGGTCACGCTGCTGGCCGAGGGCGAGAGCGACGAGACGCCGCTCCTGTGGGAGGGCCGCACCCAGTTCCACGCGCCGGAGATTGACGGCAAGGTCTACATCAACGACTTTGGCGATTTGGAGCACCTTGAGCAGGGCCGCTTCTACAAGGCACAGATCACCGAGGCCCACGACTACGACGTTGTCGCGCGCATCGTTTCTGGCCCGTTGTGAAGCGGCGCTTTGTGAACGCCGCTGCATGGGGACCGTTCCGAACCTGATTCGAAATCCTGAATTGAGTTGACAGCGGTCGTCCGCTACGACGCGACAATCGACTTGTAGCCCGACTCCGGAGCCTTCTTGAGAGCCTCCAGGCCCTCCTCGATGCTGAGCAAGGGAGTGGTCTTGATGGACTTGAGCGCCCCTCCCGCCGCGACGGCCAGAGACCACGCAGCCGCGCTCACGTTGTCTGGAAACTCGACAATCACCACGAGATCGTATTCGCCGAATGAAAACCAGGAGCCGACCATTTTGCCGCCAAGGTTCTTGACGTTTTTTTTCAGTGCTTGCGTGCGATCCTGAGGTTCGGCGATCAACGCGCTCAACGCTTCTTGCGTATAGGCAACCTGCAAGAGATAACTGGGCATGGGAACCAACTTTCAAGGGAAGATTTTGTGAAGATGGACCAGAAGCAGGCAGAGTATACACGCCCGCTCATGCCGCGGGATACGATTTGTTTCGTTCCCACGGACTTGACTGAGCGCTGATCGCTCTGCTTTTCCCTGTTCCCTACTTGTGCGACCCGCCTCCGGCGACACTACCACCACCACCTGAGGATCCGCCCCCGCTGCTGGCGTGAGAGCCGCCGCCACCGCCGCCGCTGCTCGCGTGATAGCTGCCGCCTCCGCCGCCGCTGGAGCTATGGGCCGATCCACCCGATGAGCTGGAGTGCGACGAAGAGGACGAACTCCGCGATGAACCCGTGGAACTGGCAGTCGAGCCGCCTCGATACGCCGACGCCGAGGAACTGCCTGGCGCAGTACCTGCGCGCGAAGTATAGACCGGGCGTCCCGGAGACGAATCGCTCCTTGAGCTCCCATCGAAAATCGTGAAGCCTGGCCTTGAGGTTCCAACCGGCGCGCGATTCTCGCCTCCGCGCGCAATCACCGGGCGTATCGGCGCTACGGTGTTGCCGCCGATCGTTACCGGCTGGTTGCGCTCACGAGATGGGAACGGTGTTCCGCCGGACCCAGTCGTTCGGTTGACGGCTATTACAGGAACAGGATGCCCCGGATTTGGCCCGCGCGGATTTATCGGCCGGTGCGGCTGTCGATAGCCCGGAGGCAAAGACCCTCCGAACCGAGGTCCAGGATAGTAGCCACCCCCATACCACCATGGGTTGCAGCCGCCCATACCGGGGCTCCAACCCCAGCCGAAATCGTTGAAGAAGTTCCACGAACCGCAGGAGTAAGGCAGGAATCCCCAGGAATCGCACGGAACGTACATGTACCCGAAGCGCGGATACCAAACCCAGTTGCCGCATCCGTAGGGGTCCCATCCGGCACCGGAAGCTGCAAAAGGCGACCACACATATCCCTGGCCGGGGACATCGTACCAACTGCCGTTTGCATCCAGATCGCTCCAGGCGGGGCTTCCGCTCTCTGGACCGCTCTGGCTCGGTGCCGCGCCCGTAGATGCAGCCCCTTCAGTGGCCATGGCCTGATCGCGATCGGTGTTCCAGGCATCCCAGGAGTCAGGATCGATCGATTCGTTCAGGTCGTAACGGCTGATGTCATTCGCATACAGGGTTACGCTCTCGCCGCCGTGCATGGCCAACTGCAGGCCGCCGTTGCCGCGGCTGAGATTGGCGTTGCCCGATAAAACCGCCAGCTCCCCGGGAGGCGCGTCCATTCTCACCCGCACCACGGCATTGCCGCTCGGTGTCACGGAGGAGTCACCGAAGTGAACCGCGAACTGGCCCATCTGGCTGCCGCCCTGAAATTCAAAGTACGCCAGGCCCCCGTTCAGAACCATCTCGGCGTCGCCACCCGCCCCCTCGCCGCGCAGCACGCTCAGCGTAATCGTGGTATTTGGCGAGAGCCGCGCGACGCTGCCGTCTTCAAACTGGATTTCGGCGCGCCCGTCCTGGGCGGCAGAAACCTGCATCCCCTCAAAGAGGGGCATGTTGACGGTGGCGCCCTCGGCGATGACCTGACCACCCTGGGAGACGCTAACCTGGCCGTCGATATAACTCAGGTGCACCGCACGCGCCGCTGGTGCGGTGTCGTCGGCGTGCATGGGTTGAGCGGCGACAAGGATCGTTACAGCGGCGGTTGCAATCCAGAAGGAAATGGCGCCTTGGCGGCGCCTGCTTGCGGTCTGCTTCTCAATCCATTTCATTGCTGCCCGCCTTTCCATCGCCCCCGAAGGCGATCGTCCATCGGTCCTGATGGCAGCCTACTACTTCTTCCCTATTCTTTGACATTCAAGCACAAGTAATAGTTGCCCAGTTGCAGCTTGAAATTAAAGATTATGTGCCGGCTTGAGCCAACAGGATGCGTGCCCGCTTGCGGACTCGCTCCAAAACATCGTCGTCGTCAGCCAGCCTGACTAGAATCTCGCGGATGGTGCAGATCTCCTGGGCGCGGCCGCTGCCGGCGGCGTCGATCAGGTTCTCCATCTCCTTGTCCAGGCCCAGCCGGTCGTGCTGCAGAAGTTTCTCGAGCCGCGCGCCCTCCAGAATCGTCTCAGCCACGGCTTGAAATGAGTCGCCCAGTTCCTCGATCTCCTTGTCCTTCGAGTAGTTGAACGTACACGAGCCGGAGCCCTCAGAGCCTGTGTAGCTGAGCTTCTTCCATCCCTGGAATGCAACCTTGAGGTGGCTCTCGCACCCTTCGTTGAAGAGGTGGTGGCGGCGCGCAACCTCAAAGACGTGCGTGGTAAAGCCGGCGCTCAGCTGCACGCCGCGATCGATGTTCGGGGCATTGATCTCCTCTGTGCCGTCCTCGGGCGCCCTGCCCATCTCCGAGGTGAAATGTCCTGAGCCGTCGGAGTGGAGGGTCAGCGTCCAGTGGGATGGGCTCAACTGGTCGTGGGTAAAATCCACCTGCATTACTGCGTTTTGATCGCCGCGGGCAGCCGTTCCGGCCAATGCCAGCGCAATTGCTGCGGCTAAAGCAAGCGGCTTCATCGCGCCACCCCCTGGGCGGGCTGTCCCTGGGCATGGAGCGTCTGCGCCGTGTGAATGTGGCAGATTGCAATGGCCAGCGCGTCTGCGGCGTCGGCCGGTTGGGGAAGCACCTCCAGATTCAGCAGCCGCGCAACCATGAATTGAACCTGCTCCTTGCTGGCCATGCCGTAGCCCACCACACTGGATTTGATCTTGAGCGGCGCGTACTCGGCCACCGGTATGGATTGGCGAGCGGCGGCAAGAAGCGCAACCCCGCGCACCTGGCCAAGCTTGAGAGCTGATTTCGCGTTCACGGAATAGAAAACCTCTTCGATTGCAACGGCATCGGGGCGCCAGCGTTCGAGTTCGGCGGCCAGTTCCCTGAAGACCTGGTCGAGCCGTTCGGGCAGGGGCTTCGACTTTGAGAGCCTGATTGCGCCAAGAGCCTTTGGAATCAGGCGCGCCACTCCCCCGCCATCGTCCGAATCGACGACGCCAAAACCCGTCACCTCAGTACCGCAGTCGATGCCAAATACCCGCATTCGATCCAAGTTTAACCCATAAGAGATTGTGCTGGCTGTGACGCCACCGGTCCTGCGGCGAGAACTGTGCGGGCAAAGAAGACAGGTGCGATAGGGGCGCGTTTTCCGCAGGAAATGCTGGCAATTTTGGTTCATTTCATAAACTTTCATCCCCGGTCGATGACAGTTGTGAAACAGGATTCGTATTTTGGGAATCAAACGTACAGATGCCGGCAACGGTTCCAATTCGACGGCGCGTGAAACACAGGGTGGCGCAGTGGCTGCGGCAGGGGATTTCGCCGCGACGGCTGGCCCTTACGCTGGCGCTCGGTTTTGCAATCGGCTGCATCCCGGTTGTCGGTTTGCCGACCCTGGTATGCGCGGCGGTTGCACTGGCATTGCGGTTGAATGTGCCTGCGATTCAGGCCGCCAACTACGTGGCCATGCCCCTGCAGTTGGCGCTGATTGTGCCTTTTGTGCGGTTGGGTGGGCGAATGACGGCGGCCGCGCCTCATCCCAATGCGATCGCGCTGCTCCGGCTCACGCCGCTGCACATGGCAGCGCAGCTCAGTGGTTTGGCCGGCCAGGCGATGCTGGCCTGGCTGCTGGTAGCCATTCCGGCGGTTCTGTTGCTTACGGTCGCGTTGACGCCGATGCTGCGCCGTGTGCCCCTGCTGGCCGCCGCAGAGTCAATCGACTAATCATTCTTCCGGCGCCGAGTCCGACTTTCCCCGCCTCAACTTCCCCGCCCTTCCCTCACTTCCCTGCGTTTGGGTCGGGAACCGCCTGGGCGCTGTCGACCCAGGCCGAATAAATCATGTCGCGCAGCATGCTGGCCCCGGCAGCAAGCCGGGATGCGGCAAAGCTCCGCGACTCCGGCGTGCCTGCGCCAACGAATCCCCCGGCCTTCTCGAGCTGGTAGACCTTTTCAACGTAGGTGGCCGTGGTTCGAATATAGGCAACGTAGGCGTCGAACATATCGCCCGGAATTGCCCTGGCCGGCGTCATGAGCGGCTCCACGTCGGGAGCATGAATGTTGGCTGCAACAAAGGGGCCCTCAAAGAGGTGATGGATCTGGTGGCTGGTGGTGTAGCCGTTGGGGTTGGGGCCCGTCCAGCCGTTGTATTGCACGGTGACGTGGAGCGGCTGCGAAGCGTCGCCGACGTAATGGCCCAGCCAGCCTGCATAGAAGATGATTGCGGCCTCGACGGGGGCGGTATCCCGTCCGGCGGCCTTCGTTCTGCGATACTGGCGCATCGCAGCCTTCAAGCGTTCCCATACCTCGTCGGCTTCCCAGGGCTGCAGGCCGATCTTCTCAGGGCGCTGGCCCGCGGCAAACACCTTGGCCTCAAAGTCGAGCCGCCTGTGCGGCAAGGGCCCGAGAGCATCGGCTGACTCAAGATCGATAAAGTGTTCCGGCGCCTGGGCCGCGCTCAATTCGGACTCCGCCGGCGAACGCCAGCGGTCGGGCTCGGGGCCCAGATACTCAATCTCGTTGATGGCGGCATCGCTGCGCAGAAAAGCAGGGACATCGGCTGGAAGGGTTGCGGCTGCCAGCCTGTTGATGATGCGATGGCCTTCACTTTCCCATGCATTGGCTGAAGCTGGGAGCATTGCGAAAACCGCAGAGGCAACAGCCAAAATGGTAAAAGGCAACATGAGGACAGGGACGCGGCGAGGCAACATGAAAGCCAGTATAAGCGTCAATCAATGCAGAACAACGCAGAGCGGAATTGACTGTCTGAGATGCGCCCGGCCCCGGAACTGCCTGTCACGCGATGTCAAGGCCGTAACTTTTTCGTTACGCAGGATTAAGATGGATATTGGAATTATGTAGTGAGACGCTTCCCGATTGCTTATACTTACTGCCAATCGCGCAAAGGCTTGAGGTTATCGCGATCGACCTCGGCGCCTCCCCCATCGGGCCTGCGCTGGCGGCATTTAAACGCCGGCGCAAAAAAGAGCACTTAAGGGGCTAAGCGTGTTTCTTTTGTTCCCAATTGAGCCTCGATTGATTCACGTGCGCAGCGTCGCGGAGGGGTGAAGGTGGAGGGATTGGCGAACCGGCCGGAGGAGACGCGGAAAAGAGAATCTTCAGGAACCGTTGCGTGGCGCATCGGAGCCCTGATTCACTGGCCGGCCCTCGGAATACTTTCGACTCTGCTGTGCATCCTCTCCGTATTCCTGCGCATGACGGGCGGTGCGGGATACGATCCGATCCTGGTATTCGCCGCTGCAGTAGCCGCGACCGTTCTGGCATTGCGCCTTGCAGCAAGAACGCGGGCCGCAACGTTGCCCATCGTCGCCGGCTCCGATACGAACAAGGACCTTCTGGATTCAGCCGGCCCTGCCCTGGTGGCATTGGGACTGGACGGAAAGCTGCTCTACGCCAATCCTGCAGCGGAACGCCTGCTCGGGTACGATGCATCGGCGTTTACAGACCAATGGCGGACAACTCACTTTCTCGCCCCTGGCGAAGCGGACCGCCTGGTTGCCGAAATGGAAAAGCTGGCTGGTTTGGAGCGCCCGGCCCGGGACACTCCCGAAATGCAACTGGCGGCTTACATCGAATGCTTGCGTGCCCTTCCCCCCAGCATGGTGCCGAGCTTTGATGTTCAAATCATGCGCCGGGGCGGAGAGTCTTTCCCGGCCACACTCCACATATCGGCATTACGCGATGGGAGCGGCGTCGTCACGGGACTGGTAGCCGTGGCCGTGGATCTGACCGGAACCCTGCGGCAGGAGGAGGTTTCGCGCGAGTCGCTCGAGCGGTACAGGGATCTGTTTGAGAACTCGACCGAGATGATCGCGACCATCAGCCCTTCAGGCCGGTTCCTCTACGTGAATCCGGCATGGAAGCGATGTTTCGGCCTCGACGATGCGGCCATGTTGAACCTGGGGTCGTTTGAAGACCTGTTCGGCATGAGAGGACGCAGCGAGGTGTCGGCACTCTTCCGGCGGGCTCTGGACGGAGAGATCGTGGACCGCGCTCCCTTGCGGCATCACACGCCCGACGGCCGCGTCCTGGAGTTCGAACTCAGCCTTAGCCAGCGTCAGAAGGCCGGCAATCCGCTGGCGGTAAGGTGCCTGTTGCGCGACGTGACGCAGCAGAAACAGCGTGAGAACCGGCTGGCCCTGCAGATTGCCGTAAGCCAGATTGTGGGCGAGAATGCGTCGCCTGAAGTCGCATCGATGCGGATTCTTGAGGCGCTCTGCATCTCCCAGGAATGGGATGTGGCCATCAAGTGGATGGTTGACGCCAAGGGGCAACGGCTGGAGTTCTCAACCGCCTGGGGCGCACCCGGCCGCCGGCCCGAAGCGCTCATCCAGGAGAGTATGGGACTGACGCTGGAGCACGGCAAGGATCTGCCCGGTCAGGCCTGGAAAGAGGGCCGGCCGGTATGGATAGAGGACTTGAGTACGGTGCAGCCCAGCCCACGGGTCAAGCTGGCGATGGACCAGCAGATGGTGTCAGGCTGGGCCGTCCCGGTACGGTTCGGGCACAAGGTTCTGGCAGTTCTCGAGTGCTTCAGCCACTACCATCTGCGCGAAGACCGTGAGGCCATGGCGGCTATCGAAACCGCGGCCTCAACACTCGGACAGATGCTGGCGCGCTCGCAGGAACGCGGACGCGCCGAGGAGCTCTCGCGGCAGCAGGAGATCCTGCTCGACTCGGTCGCCGACGGCATCTTTGGCGTCGATAACCGGGGCTTGATCAGCTTTGCCAATCCGGCGGCGGCGCGCATCCTGGGCGCCGAGGCCGAAGCGCTCAAGGGCAAGCCTGTTCATGAGGTGCTGCACGGCTCGGCCAGGCCCGGTAAGAAGTGCGCTGAGGATTGTCCCATGAAACGGAACACCTCGCATGCGCGGGCCGCGGCGGGCGAGGACACGATTTACCGGGCAGACGGCAGCGCCTTCCCTGCTGAGTATGTATCCACTCCGATCGCCAACCAGGGCCGCTTCGCAGGCTCGGTGCTCAGTTTTCGCGATATCAGCCAGCGCTATGCGCTCGACCGGCTCAAAGACGAGTTCATCTCCACCGTGAGTCACGAATTGCGCACGCCGCTCACTTCAATCCGGGGCGCTCTTGGCCTGCTCTCTTCGGGCATTCTGGGGAATGTGAACGACAAGGCGGCAAACCTGCTGCGAATCGCACTCACCAACTCAGACCGGCTGGTGCGCCTGATCAACGACATTCTGGACCTGGAGCGCATCCAGAGCGGCCGCGAGCCTCTGCTGTTCAGGCCTATCCAGCTGGCCGAAGTGGTGAGGCAGGCAATCGATGGCATGCAGCCGGTGGCCGATGCTGCGGGCGTGCAACTCATTCACGACACAACCCACGTGGAGCTTGCTGCCGATCCGGATCGGTTGCTGCAGGTACTCACCAATCTGCTTTCGAACGCGATTAAATTCTCGCCGCCCAACTCGACGGTATCAGTCATGATGCGGCCGGGACTCACGGGCGTCACGCTTTCGGTCATCGATCAGGGGCGCGGCATCCCGGCTGACAAGCTCGAGGCAATCTTCGGGCGATTCCAGCAGGTTGACGCATCCGATTCACGGCAAAAGGGCGGCAGCGGCCTGGGCCTGGCGATCTGTCGCACCATCGTCCTGCAGCATTCGGGCCGGATCTGGGCCGAGCGGAACCCGGTCCGTGGTTCGACCTTCCGCGTGTTTCTGCCCTACCAGCCTGCCCAGCCCGAACCGGGCGTACCGATTGAACCCGAAGAGCCGGCGCAAAACGGGGTTGTACTGCTGGCCGGCGTGGCGGGCGAAGCGCATACGCGGATCGCGAACCAGCTGACACGCCACGGATTCAAGGTTCTCGCGGCTTCTTCCACTGAGGAGACCCTCGCGGCGGCGCACGACCCGGTCCAGGCAATTTTGCTCGACACTTCCCTCGACGGCATGAACGGCTGGGAGATTCTTCCCAAACTGCGCGAGGTCGATCCCGTCGGGCATACCCCGATCGTGTTGTTGTGCGTGGATGGCTCGCAGGGAACCCCCGAACTGCCCGAAGGCGCAGAGGGACGCTTGACTGAGCCGGTCGAGGAGGATGCCCTGCTCTCAGAGCTGGCGAGGGTGCTTTGCGGCTCGGGAGAAAAGGCACGCATTCTCGTGGTGGAAGACGACGTAGACCTGGCCGGGATGATCGCCGCGATTTTCACGCGCGACGGCATTGAAGTCAAGCTGGCGCACACGTTTCTCGACGCCACCAATACTTGCTCCAGATTTGAGCCGCATCTCATGGTCCTCGACATCGGTTTGCCCGATGGCAACGGCTTCAACGTTGTCGACTGGCTCCGCCAACACGAGAATCTTGCCCGGCTGCCGCTGGTAGTCTATTCAGGGCGCGATCTTTCCCCGGCTGAGCGGCGAATGCTCACACTCGGGCCCACGCACTTTCTCGCCAAGGCCCGCGTTCAACCCCAACAGCTCGAAGCGCTGGTGCTCACCATGCTGCGCCAGACGCGAATGGCGGATGGAACGGCATCGTCGGAGCCCACGGTACCGAATTCGTAACCGTCCCCCCGTCGACAATCCGGCGCTTGAGACTGACAATGGACTTCGAGGGGTGTTCACGTGACACGCAAGGTCCTCATCATCGACGACGAAGACGACATCCGCGAAGTAGCTGCGCTGAGCCTTGAGAGCGTCGCCGGCTGGGAAGTGATCACCGCCGGGTCGGGCGCGCAGGGGCTGGTTCGCGCCGCCGAGCATCAACCTGACGCCATTCTCTTGGATGTGATGATGCCCGGCATGGACGGCCCCACGACATTCAGAGAGTTGCGAAAGAACCCCGTAACGGCAAAGATCCCCGTGCTGCTGCTCACCGCAAAGGTGCAGAGCAGCGACCAGCGGCGCTTTGCCGATCTGGGCGTTGAGGCCATCCTGTTCAAGCCCTTCGATCCCATGACACTCTCCACCCAGATTGAGACCGCACTGGGCTGGAGCTGAGGTGCTTGGCACCGTGGACTCTTTGGATGAGATCGAGGGCCGGGACAAGGGAGCTGAGATCTCCGCAGCGCTCGATCGCCTGTGGGCGCGCTTTCTTCCTGAAATCCGTGCGCGAGTGGGGATTCTTGAAGCTTCCGCGCTGGCCCTGGCCGGCGGAACACTTTCCCTCACCCAACGCGAATCCGCCGCCAGCGCCGCCCATAAACTCGCCGGAACTCTGGGCACCTTCAGCCTGGCGCGGGGCACGGTGGTGGCCCGGGAGCTTGAGCTCCTTTATTCCGGAGGCGATTGCCCCAACCCGGAGACTGCTGCGCAGATGGCGGCAGAACTCCGGAGTTTGGTTGAAGGGCGTGCTTCAACCCCCGCAAACTGAACGATTTTGCCTTCCGCTCTCTCCTTGCTCCGGCGCGCCCGAATCTCAACCGATTACACTCTGAGAAGATGCTCTCTCAGGACCCATTCGCGCCGCAACTCGACCTCACATTCGAAGAACCGCGCCGCGCCCGCCGCATCTGGCCGGTACGCGAACTGGTTGCGCAGGTTCGCGAACTGGTCGAGCAGGAATATAGCGACGTGTGGGTCGAGGGCGAGATTTCAAATTTGCGTCCGGCGCCCTCGGGCCATGTCTACTTCACCCTCAAGGATGCGGACGCGCAGCTGCCGATCGTGCTTTTCCGGCGCCAGGCGATGCTGCTGCGCTTCAGGCCGGAGGATGGCTTGCATGTGCTGGTCCGCGGACGTGTGAGCGTCTACGAGCAGCGCGGGCAGATGCAGCTTGTAGCCGAAACCATGGAGCCGGTGGGCGCCGGCTCGCTGCAGCTTGCCTTTGAGCAGTTGAAAGAACGGCTGAAGGCCGAAGGCCTCTTCGATGCCGCGCGCAAACGGCCCTTGCCTGCCTTTCCGCGCGCCGTGGGGATCGTGACTTCGCCCACCGGCGCCGTGATCCGCGATTTTCTGAATATCGTCAACCGCCGCCACGCGGGCCTCAGCATCTTTCTTTTCCCGGTAACGGTGCAGGGTGACTCAGCGCCGGCGGAGATAGAAGCAGCCATCGAATCCCTCAATGGAGCCGACATTGTGGACCTGATCGTGGTCGCGCGCGGCGGCGGATCGCTCGAAGACCTGGCAGCGTTCAACTCCGAGTGCGTGGCGCGCGCGATTGCGGCATCAAAGCTGCCGGTGGTTTCGGCCGTCGGTCACGAAACAGATTTCACCATTGCCGACTTTGCCGCCGATCTTCGCGCTCCCACGCCCTCGGCCGCCGCGGAGCTGATCACCGAGGCACAGCATAAAATCGCCGAGCACCTTGCCGAACAGTCGCATCGGCTCGAGCGTGCCACGCGCTTCCAGCTTCTCAAGGCTCAACAGCGATTGAATCGCGTGCCGGCTACTCGCGCCGAGACCCGCGTTGCTACCCTGCTGCACCGGTCTGCGCAGCGGCTTGATGAGTTGAGCTTCCGTCTCGAGGGCGTGATGGCGGCGCAGCTGCAATTGGGTCGAAATCATGTAGCGGATCTCGCCGCATCGGTCTTGCGCCACGATCCGCGCCAGCAGGTGGCCCACGCGCGCGAGCACCTGAACGACTTCCGCGCGCGGCTTGCACGCGCTCTCGAGCGGCAGGTACAGGCTTCGGCCGCCGGCCTGGGCTCTCTCGACGCGCGCCTGCATTCGCTCTCGCCACTGGCGGTTCTCGATCGCGGCTATGCGCTTGTCATCGGAGCCGATGGCGCCATCGTCAGATCGGCGGCAAAGCTCCAGGCAGGCGAGGCAGTCACTACCCGGCTTTCAGACGGCAGCTTCACCAGCCGGGTCACGAATGTTGCCCCGAACACAATCAGTCCCCAAGAAGAAAAGAGAACATGACCGCAGCCACGCGCAAGCTATTTGGCACTGACGGGATTCGCGGCGTTGCCGGCGAATTCCCCCTTGATCCCGGAACTGTTTATGCGGCCGGCCTGGCGCTGGGCCACTCGCTGAAGAAAAAAGCTCCGCGGCCGCGGGTCCTGCTCGGGCGCGATACGCGTGAGTCGAGTAACTGGATCGCAGCAACGCTGTCCGAGGCGCTGCGCCAGACAGGCGCGAATGCCGAGAGCGCGGGCGTGATTCCCACGCCGGCCGTGGCCTACCTGGCCCGCGCCCACGGATTCCACGCGGGCGCGGTCATTTCGGCCTCTCACAATCCCTGGCAGGACAACGGCATCAAGCTCTTCGGCGGCGACGGATTTAAGCTGCCCGACGCGGTGGAACTGGCCATGGAGGAAGAGATCCTCTTCCACGCCTCCAACACCGCCGTTGCCGACGTAAACAGGCTCCCGCCTGTTGAGGACATTCCGGCGCTCAAGAGCGATTACATCCAGTTTCTGCGCACCTCAATCCCCAATCTCTCGCTGGGCGCGATGAAGCTGGTTGTGGATTGCGCCAACGGCGCGGCCGCGGCAGTTGCGCCGGAGTTGTTCAGGCGTCTGAATCGCGATAGGCGCGCAACGGTGACGCTGCTGAATGTAACCCCCGATGGGCGCAACATTAACGCAAACTGTGGCGCGCTGCACCCGAACTTCGTAGCGGCGGAAGTAAAGAAGCGCGGGGCCACCATGGGTCTCACCTTTGACGGCGATGCCGACCGCTGCATGCTGGCAGGCTCGCGCGGCAACGTGGTCAACGGCGACGCAATTCTGCTGATGGCCGCGCGCGACCTGAAGGCTCGCGGCCTGCTGACCGGCGATCTCGTCGTCGCCACCACGATGTCGAATATGGGACTCGAAGCCGCCCTCAAACGCAGCGGCATCAGGATGCTGCGCGCGCCCGTGGGCGACCGCTACGTTCTCGAAGAGATGCTGAAGACCAGGGCCGCTCTCGGCGGCGAGCAGTCCGGGCACATCCTTCTACCGCATCTGGCCACCACCGGAGACGGCCTGCTGACCGCGCTCGTCATTCTCGAGCTGGTTGCGCGCACCGGCAAGACCGTCGATGAGCTGACCGCAGACCTCAAGGTCTTTCCGCAGGTGATTGTGAACGTGAAGGTGCGGGAGAAAAAGCCGCTCTTGAGCATTCCCTCGGTGGCTGCGGCCATTCACGCCGCAGAAATTGAACTCGAGGACTCAGGCCGTGTCGTCATTCGCTACTCGGGCACCGAGCCTCTAGCGCGCGTGATGATTGAAGCCGAAAGCAGCGAAGCCATGAAGCGCCACGCCGACGCTATTGCGGCTGCGATACGCAACGAGCTTGGGGCATGAGTAGCTGTAGCTGGCCGCGCCTGCGGACGAGGTTCGGAGTTCTACTGCGATTTAAAAAATCGGTGAATCGGCACACGCCGGCAACTCAGGCCGCATCCAACGCGTCACCAGGATCCGGAGCCCGATCCGGCGCATTGCGGAGTATTTCCAGGAAGTCGATCTCGTTGGCACCCTGAGCTCGGCGCTTGAAAAAGCCCTCAGCGGTTTCGACCGCACCGATTTTCTGTGCAACTGCCATTGAAACCCATTGGCTCAGAGAAACGCCGTCTTCACTGGCGAGCTTGCGGGCCGCGTTACCTAGCGACGCAGGCAGATTTACGGAGTACTTCGATCTACTCATTTCATCACCTCCCGCACCAGGCTTGCCGGACTCATCACCCGAAACTTGAATCGCATCGCGGCAGGAACAAAATCCCGCAAGTTGTGCGTTACGATTGCGTCAGCCCGACCGTTGAGCGCCGCTTCCAGCACCATTTCATCGTCCGCGTCCTGCAATTGCGGCCTCCACTGATAGAAGACCCGCACTGGCTCAATGATACCAGCAAGTCCGATCAGGAAAACGTTCAGCACTTCCCTGGTCATCCCGTGCACAGCGATTTGCTCAACCCGTCCGAGGACCTCCTCGTATTCAAGAAAAAGGGCCGGGGTTGCAAGGATCTGGAAGGAACGCAGAAAGGCCAATTGAAGCAACCGGTTGCTTGCGCCATGGCGACTTCGCATCGCGGCAGCTATCACCGAAGTATCCAGAACCACTCTCATGGCGTTTCAATAGAACCACTTAGGTTACCGGAATTCTCTAAGAATGTAACTTCAATCTCTGTGAATCTGCGGATTGGACGTTTTACCATCGACTTATGCCCCGCTTCCCTGCTGGACAGACCCTGTTGATTGACGCCGACGACACGCTCTGGGAAAACAACATCTACTTTGAGCGCGCCATCGCCGCCTTCATCGGCTTTCTCGACCACCGCGAGTACTCGCCTTCTGACGTGCGGCAAACGCTCAACGCCGTCGAGCGCGAGACCATCCTGGCCCACGGCTACGGACTTTCCAGCTTCACGCGCTCGCTGGTCGACTGCTTCGAGCGGCTCAGCACCGAACCGGTTACCGAAGACAAGCGCGAGCGGGTGCGCGCCCTTGCCCGCACCATAGCCGAACAGGAGATCGAGCTGCTGCCGGGCGTGGCGGAAACGCTGGCTGGCCTGGCATCGCGTCACCATCTCATCCTGATGACCAAGGGCAACCACGCCGAGCAGGCTGACAAGCTGGCGCGCTCGGGCCTAGCCCAGCACTTTGCCGCCGTGGAGATCGCCGCCGAAAAGGACCCCGAAACCTACCGGGCGGTGATCGCACGGCACGAGCTCACGCCTCACACCTCATGGATGATCGGCAACAGCCCCAAAAGCGACATCAATCCCGCTCTCGCCGCCGGTTTGCACGCGGTTTTTCTCTTCCATAAGGACACCTGGGTGCTGGAGCACGCTGAAGTTGCCGCCGCGCCCGAGGGCCAGCACCTGATTGAGCTTGATGCCTTTGCCTGCCTTGGTGAATTCTTCTGAATTGGCCTGAAACCTTCTTGTTTAGGGATTGACCGCATTCCCGACCGGCCATAAGCTAATCCAGTGTTTAACCCGCAGGCGTCGTTCTGACGCGTTTTCCCGGCTCTATTTCGATCGAATTCACGGTTTTTTGAGGTGCGATCGGATGCTGATTTCTTGCATTGAGGTGTTGCTGCCCCTTGTAGCTGTGTGGCTGGCATTTCGGCGTTGCCTTGCCCAGGCGAAAGTTCTGCTTTACGCCGAGCAAACCACGACAAGCCGGTCGGCAGCGCGGATTATCTGTGGGTCAAAAGCGGAAAGTACGCGGCTTCCCCCACGCATTGAAGGCTTATAAATTAATCCTAAAGTACGTCCTATAGCCTCCCCTAGAGCAAGACCCGGCCCGGTTCGTGACGCACCCTCATGAATCGGGCCGTTTAACCCGCCTGCCCTGCCACGCGCATGCATTCAGCCCGTATGAGAAACTAA